>Ga0209208_10010714_pt1 | contig 11848 bp, 8 predicted proteins | sample S1TSphfallax_3_FD_187694 | JGI IMG/M metagenome (GOLD analysis project Ga0209208, IMG submission 187694) | Host-associated microbial communities from peat moss isolated from Minnesota, USA - S1T2_Fd - Sphagnum fallax MG (SPAdes) (version 2) | ecosystem: Host-associated > Plants > Peat moss >...
TTATAGGCGCAAAAATTATAAAGACAAATGATGGAAAGATAGGTCTAACTTTAAATTCAAAATATAAAACAAAGGAACCAAAATAAGAACATAAATGCTAAAGTCAAAAACATGAAGCGTGCATATCAAAGTACAAATAAATTTTTATTGCTATGAAATAAGAAATCATGAACACAAATAAATAACAAAATTATGGTGTAAAATTGTATTTTTAAACCAATGTTGAACATATTGAAAGTAATGAGGGCTCCAACCTTTATTTTACTCCTTTGGGGACCTAGCTCAAGGAATTTTTCATAAAGGTTTCCATGTGTCCATCAACTATAAAAGTTTAAGGTTTAGTTTCTTAATTACAAGTGAACTATGAATTAACTTAAATTTATCTAATAATTAACTATGAATCAACTAAAAGTTAACTAAAAATCAAGTGAAAAACATAATTACACATTTAAAGAAACAACATCATGATGTAATAGATTTCTTGCAGACCACAAGTGAAAGATAGGACACCATTGACCAAAAGATGAATGTTAATTCCATCATAAATAAAATACTTACGTTTTGTCCTTCTTTTGGCAAGATTGATGTTTTCATGGGGGTTTAGAAGGTGCATAAACTATTGGTGTATTCAATTTGATGTCAAGGGCGGTTTGCTTAACATTTCATATCATTATTGTGTGTGTGTGTGTGTGTGTTTTTGTGAAGATATTCATGTAGCATTCAATTTTTTAATTGAAAAGTATTAATGTGTTTTTTCTTCTATTCAACCAATTGTTCCATGTTTTTAAACAATGGCATATACAAGCTACATTCAAACCTTCAAGAGTTATAATCAAACCACATTGGATTTTCCATGATATTGAAATTACAATTTGACCTAACCAAATGTTGGGCCTTCAAGTTGTAATTAGACCTTCAAGAATTCCAATCAAGCCAAACTATATGTTATGGTATTCAAACTATAATATGACCTAACTAAATGTGGGGCCTTCGAGTTCCAATTAGACCTTTAAGAACTCGAACCAAACCAAATTACATCCATCATTGAAGCTACAGTTTGACATAACCAAAAGTAATCATTGAAACAACAATTATACCTCATTAGATGGGGTCTAAAGCAAACAACAATAAGATCTTTAACTAGATGCAATCATCCAAGTTGTAATTAAACATTTCATAACTTGATGCATTCCTTCAAGTTTCAATTAAACCTAACTAAGTGCAGACATAATTGAAGTTGTAACTAGTTAGACCTAGCCAAATGGGGCCCTTTATCGTGCAAAATTACACCTAATTAGATGTTGGGCCTTCAAGTTACATTTAGACCTTCAAGAATTCCAATCAAACCAAATTGGATGCCATGATATTCAAATTACAATATGACCTAACTAGATGTTGGGCCTTAAAGTTGTAATTAAACCTTTAAGAATTGTAATCAAACCAATTTGCATGCCATCATTCAAGTTGCAATTTGACCTAACTAAAAGCAACCATTGACGCAACAATCAAACCTCATTAGATGTGGTTTAAAACAAACTAATAGCTAGATAAACACTATGAACTCATCTTGTAGATTATCCATGATACAAGTTGCCATAGTCCAATGATTAGCTCCTCTTCTTTGGTCATCTTCACAAGGCTTTTTGATGCCTAAAAGTGCCCACCAATCTATGTGAATCTCTTCCCCACAACCTTTAAACAAGCATTTTGATGAACTAAAAAAATGAAAAATGGCACACTAAGTGTGATGTGCATGTTTATAAAAAACCATATTGCGATCCCAAGCTCATTCAAAGCTTCGATGGCAAAATGGGCAAGATGAGATTGATACATTTCTACAAAATGGTACAAAATCATCACTAGCAAAAAAATAAAAAGGCAATGGTGATGGATTTAAAAATGGGTGTCGATGCCCTCTCTTCATGGATTAAACCTAAACACAAAGTGCAAACTTGTGGCATTTCCATGTTTCCAACCTCTCCGACACCTTAAGCCTTGCTTCTTTTGCGAAATGACATTTCTTCAAAATTTTGTTTTATTTAAACTCCCTATTTTACATCAAGGCTTTGAAGGCTAAAACAATGGATGTTTGAAAATCAAGTTTTTGTTATAACACCTCCAATTCTAGAAAAGTTGTTGGGAGAAATTCAACCCCACTTGCCTTTCCAAAAATATTATAAAAGTGCACGTCATGAACTTTTAAGTTATGTGTGTCGAGGGCTGAACATAACTTTTGGAATTTCGTCTCTATATCTTCCAGAAGATAGATGTGGTTTTCAATCCAACCTTGGAACTTGTCAAGCTCCTTTTGCGATTGATCATTTGCCTTCTTAAATGAAGATACAACATCTTCAAAGGCCAAAATTTCTTCTTCAACCCTAAAATGTATTCTTGCCATTGTTTGATACACTAAATGTCCATGTAACTTGTTATAGGAACCTGTAACTGGTTTGGTGGTTATGGCATGGTCGAGTCACTTAACAAATCCTCGTCCTCCTTTTCCTTCAAATTGGTTTCAAAGTTGATAACTACTATTGAATACCATTTGCTATTATGTTATGCTTCAAGAAATTGAAGACTTCAAAGTTGGTCCCAAATCATCCACCGTACAAACACACACCAATTCATTGGTTTTCCCTTCCACTCATAAATAATGCCTTTCGCCTCAACTTTGTTAATCATGCGATTATAAGGAACTTGAGTTCTTTGGTGCGATATCATCCACAATGTTTCTACTTTAGTGATGAGCTCCTTGTTGTCTATGTGATAATATCTACAACAATTTCTACTAATGGCCTTCTCAAAAAGCTCTTCCATTTCCTCATCCTCTAGGTCCTTACTTATTTTCATTTAAAATTTGGCCCCTTGTTACACAAATTATATTTTTCAACGAAATATTTCATAGTAACGAAGTTTTTCTTGTCAAAGATGATGTCTGGTGGTGTCACATACAATGGAGCTACCCAAGACAATACAATGAATTCTATTTAAATTTTTCACCTAAACTACCCTTTGCATTAGCTAACACAATTTCTTGTGAAAGTAATAAAAAAATGAAGCACGCATCTAAATCTTCTATAAATTTTAGCAACATTTTCAATAAGTTACTTGAGTACGTTCTACAACATTTATAGCAAATCATTCACTAAATACAATCTACACTCACTAATTTGTCAAAGCTCTCACATGCACGATTGCACAGATGGAAAGAGATGACCACACACTTGTGAATATCATAATCAATCGTGTCTGCCCGCTTTAAATCAAGCTTCAATCAATGGCTAAAGATTCAAGGAAGGAAAGTCATCAAAATACTTTGAAACATTTCCCATTCACAACTAAAGTTATTGTTTCCCCTAGCCTAAGGTAGTACATGATTTTTAAATAATTAATGGCAACATAGTAAAATGCCAACCCATTTTTATTTTCAGGTTGCTTTTGGATTGACCATGGAATGCTAACCTACCATTTTTGAACCACCCAACAATGCACTTACCTTATATCTGGTTTTACATGTTAGGGATGGAAGATATGTTTAGGACAAGAGATAGAATTATTAAAGAGGAACATTTTGGGACCATATCTAGAATGTCAAGTTGGAACTTAAACGTAGAAAACATATGGATTAAAGAGAAATTTAAAAACATTAATTTTGCATTAGGTTTTGAACAAGAAGAAGTAATGTTTTATGTAATAGGCATAATAGTAGTAGCAGATATCACATGATGATGAACTTTAAGGGAATGGATGATTTATTCTAGGGCAAGGAATTTTTGGATGTACATGACTAGGTTAAGAGGTTGGAAATGGCTACTGAAATGAAGGGTATTGATGAACAAAAGTTATTCAAAATTGGCAAACTAAATCTAAGAAGCAAATTAAAAAAATGGTTCAAGAAGTTGGCAATGATGCCAACAAATTAGCAAGCCATAAAAATTGTTGTGTTTTTTAAATATTGTATAGTGGACAAGGATGATATCTAAGCTAAATTGGACCAAATCAAACAAAAACCCAAACAAAAGGTTTAGGCCTATCATGACAAAATGGAGAAACTATTCACAAGGGGGAATTAAAGGATGCATAACAAAGAAGGAGGTTTATGTCTAGGCTTTGCCTTGCAATAAGAAAGTTTTGTGTGATGCGGGATTATACAAATATGGATGCATTGCTTGCTACAACCTTGGAAATCAAAAAAATTAACTGAATTGGGAAAAACCCCATTTGAGTTGTTGAAAGATGAACAAGGAGTGGTGGCAAATGTTGTTGTTGAGAAACAAGTCAGTGCTTTGAATGGGTTAATTATCAAATTTTTCAAGCAAGGAATTACATTAGGTCATGGAGCAGGGTCTTTTGGTGTCATCGTTGTTTCTATATGCCATATATGTGGTTTTGGTGATCATTTGGTTTCTATCTATCTAAGAATATGGGACCTAAAACCTAAATGTGGTAAATGTGGTCTCCCACATAGGACAAAAAATTGTGGTTTGCAATGTGGTTACTACAATGATATGGGCCATATAAAATAATAGTGTTGGAAGAAAGGGAAGGAACCCAAACCAAACTTCACCGGACTAATTCAACGAAACCAAAAAAAAATACTAGCAATAAGACACATCTTCATTAACAAAAGTCATCATAGCAAAACCTTACACCTTTTGGTACAAGTGGGTAACAATTTAGTGGAAGGACTAGTTGACATAGGTGCATATATGTTAAAAGTTAGCAAGGGTTGTTTGAAAGCTAGGCATAATGCATTTAGTCATAGGGTTTAAATCATATAAGACAACTTCCAACATTGTTACATATGCACTTGGAAGGATTAATGAGATTGTTGTGAAGGTTAGAAAATTTTAATGTCCTATGGCATTCATGGTTATAGACATTAACAACAATGACCTACTATTAAGATTGGGGCAATTGTGGATGTGGAAAAAAAAAACTATATAAATTAGGCTAGGATTAGAGAATAATATACATGTCATGCCATTAAATATAGTTGGTATGCTACATGTTGTGAGGAAGCATGTACAACTTGATGTTGAAGTAATGGAAAATTTGGAGAAGGAATCTTTTTAAACAACCATTTCTAATAGCATGCAATTGTTGGAGGATGATGAGATTGAGGACCAAATCAATGTGGAAGGGAATCAAGATAACCTTCAAGGATGAAAAGACCATGTTAGACAATGCACCTCAGATTTAGGGATCTAGATTGTTTGATTATATGGATCTTAATGTTAGGGAAGAAATGTAGGATGATGGGATGGATTGTTTTGTCATGTAGGAGGGTCCAAAACAAATGATCAATTTGATGTTGGAAGAATAAACTAATAACCTTGTTTTTGGAGAATTGTCTGATTCAAATGACTTCGAAGACTATTTAAAATGCATTGATGAAAAAGAACTAAAAAGGAATGAGATATTTTTCAACGAATGGGTGAAGGAAAATTATCCAATTGTTTTCTAGTTGGACTTAAGACATAACAAATAAGGAGAAAAAACTATTCCCACAATTGGTATCTTAAATGAAAAAAATGGTAGGTGGGAAGAAATTAGGTCAAAAATCATGACAATTGACCCAAACCTTGAAAAGAGAAGATTGAATAATTATGGTAGGTGCTAAACCAATTTCAAGATGTGTTTGCTTGGCACAAGGGCGAATTGGGATGTTGCATATAGGAAAACATTATGTTGACATCTAAGGCTTTTTACTTTGTCATATTACACCAAGTTGATTGTCTTTTAGGGAAGACATGGAAGTTAAACATTAGATTGATGCTTTGGTGTTGCTAGGAAATATGAAACCAAATATGTTAAAATATGCTTACAGGGTGACGTTTCTTGTGAAGAAGGATGGTAGCCACAAGTTTTCATGTGGTGATTATTATCCATTGAATCAACAAACTCAAAAAAATGTTTTTCCAATACCTCTTGTAGATGATGTTCTAACTCAATTAGGAAGGTCCTAATGGTTTTTAGTGTTTGATTTGCAATTTGGATTTCGGCAAATCAAAATGTCGCATGAGGATGTAAAAAAAATTTCATTGATCACCAAATTTGGTTTGTTTGATGGAATGTAATGCCTTTTGGTGTGAAAAATGCCACAAGTACCTTTTCAAGACCATGATTGAAATTTTTGGAAACTACATGGACAAGTTCCTAAATTTTTTTGTTGGTGATTTCAATATACACAACATGACGTGAAAAGACAACTTGAATCATTTTTTATTTGTACTACTGAAGTTGAAGGTAATGAACCTAAAACTCAACCTTAGCAAATGTGAATTTGCTAAAACTAATATTGGATTTATAGGTCATGTGGTGAGCAGAGATGGAACACAACCTAATCAACAAAAAAACAAAGCAATTATTGAATTTCCTATGCTTACTATTGTTACCAACGTCAAAGCCTTTTTCGGTCTCACTAAATACTACTAGAATTATGTCAAGGGATATTCCAATATTGCTACACCTTTGTTTGAGCTTACCAAAATGGACACAATGTTTATTTGGATGCCCCTTGATGTCAAGTTGCATTTAACATCTTGAAGGATGCACTAGTTAAGACATTTATTCTAATTAGGCCAAACTTCACCAAATCGTTTGTGTTTGATGTAGATCGGTCAAGTCAAGGAGTGGGTGTTATTTTATCACGTAGGAAGGTAGAATTGAAAGAGCAATGGCATATGCAAGTAAGGGGTTGTCCCTAGTATAGTGTAAGTTTCATCCGATGGAAGGTGAATGTTATGCTTTAATATGGGGAATTATGCACTTCCAATAATATCTACACCACAACCACTTTACGCTAAGAATAAATCACAAACCCTTAAAGTGGTTGGCCACAATGTTTAATGCATATGGCAGAAGAGGAAGATGGATCAAAATGTTATAAAATTTCAGCTTCAAGATCATACATTGCGCTAGATCCAAACACACAAATGCTCATGCCTTGAATAGAAACCTAGTGGGGCAAGTAATGAAGATGAAGATTTTCAAAAAGAGATACATGATAGTAAGTGGTTACAACAAGATTATAGGACAAAAAAAACTTATTGGATGGGTAGAAAAAGCTTGAAAATGGGATTAATTTTATACTAAATGGATGGTAAACGAATATTCAACCAACTTTTCATGGTTAATATCATAGATGGTGAGAATGTGGAACAAGATTAGTTGGAAAACAATGAAATAAGAGGAAACTGGCTAAAAGAAGTGGAAGTTAAAACTCAAAACAAGATTTTATCTAAAAAAAGGAAACATTTTTGGGATACACAAATGCATTTGCAAATGATTAAAGAAGCACAAGCCATGGTTGACGAAGAGGACTCTTTTAGTAATGAGAAAGATTGTGAATGGATTCAATCCAAACGCATGGATATTTGGAATGATGAACAAGCAATGGAGTGTTGAATGGTGGACATATTCCCACAAATTGCAATCTAGGTGAAAGTAGCATGATCGAAAAGAAAGTTTTTTACTACCATTGGTATCATGATCGATTGATGTTCAAATTTTTATAATTGTTCCCATGCCAAAAGAACGCAATAAGATTATTTCATATTTGTATTCTAAAATTGGTCATTTTGGAGAAGGACGCACCTTGGAAGAAGTGAACAAAAGGTATTTTTGGCACAATAGGATGAAGGATGCGATAATTGTGGTATGTGCATGTAAACAATGTTAGCTAGTTAAGAAGATTGGCAACATTAAATCAAATGCTTAAGATCTTAAGAACATACCAATATGTCATCAATTTTATAAAATTGCTTTGGACATAGCTGGTCCACCATTACCTAAAATTAACAATGATAATTGGTACATATAATTGATTATCATCGATCACTACTCAAAATGGTTGGGGCGAATGCAATTATTGACCATGAAACAAAGATTGATGTGAAATTCCTTGATTTATGAGGTCATTTGGTTTGGAGTTCCAAAACATGTTTTAACTAATAATGGAGGAGAATGGGTTGTTGAATTTGACCAGTTATGCAAGAACTATGGAATTATTCATCAATACATTACGCTTCAATGGCCCAAATGTAATGGCATGGTAGAAAGATTGGTTAAGACTTTGAAACATGGACTAATTGTTTTATTTGCAACTTCAAAACATATTCAGAATTAGGATGATCATTTGCCAATAATTTATTTGTTTATAAATGTGGTATTCAAATAAGCACAAGTTTCTCACCACACATGATTCTTACTAGAAGACACCAAGATTGAGGTCTAACAAATTTTTTAACTCACTAGGGAATACATTTGATGAAGATGATGACCCTATAATATTGGCAAAGTAGATGATTGAAAAGATGTAGTTGATTGCAAAAATGCATGGATAGATTTTTGACAATGTAGATAAAAACAAGTGAAATAGAAGAGGGTGTATGCCTTGAGAAGAAGAGGAAAACAAATGATTGTAGGTTCTGAGGAAGGGAAAACTTACTTCAAGATGAAGAAACTAGGAAAAAAAAAGTTAATAACCTCCAATTGGGAAAGTCCATTTTTATTTATGAAATATTTGGATGGAAATGAGTTCCTAGAACATGATGAAGGAGGTAGAATTTTTGTCATAAAAAGGAAGGACAAGAAACTTTAGGATACACCTAGAAGAGATCTACATGTTTACCATGTTGCATTTTGAAAGGTGAAGGTTGAGGGATTCAACCAAATGATTTAGGGAGTGGTCACATATGTAACCTAAATTTTAATTGGTTTTGGATTTTAGGGTTGCCATGTGAAAAAGGAATTGATGTCCCTTTCAAGGTGTTAGGAAATAAAATCGTATTATATAACTTGTGTTTCATTGAAAATGAAATTGATTTATGGAGTTATTAATCATGATGTTGCAAGTTATTGAAGAATGTAAGTTTGGGGATTGGTTTTATTATTGTGTTGTTTGTTTGTGTGTGTGGTTGTAATGTTTTGTGGATTATGGAATCAAAGGTGCCCATTATTAAGATAAAAAACAAGCTTTTTTGTTAAATAAATATTTTTTTTCTTACAACTATTTTTGGGTTTTTTGGGAGATGGAATTTATGTGGGTTGTAGCAATTTTAGCAACCATGGCGTGGGGAGAATGCTTGTTACATGGAACTTGATTTCTTAGTGCTAAAGTTCAAGAATTTTTTCATTGTGTTTAACTTTAGTAGGAAGAAATTAGGTTCTAATTAAAACTAAATTAAACGTCAAAATTAAGAAAATAATGAAGACTTATAGAGGTTTCAAGAACGGTCAAATGGCTAAACAAGCTATGGGGTAAATGTTGTTGTGAGATTGTGTTAGTGGGTCTTGTTATGTTGATTTGGGGAGGATTACTTTTAGTTTTGAGAATTCTGAAACTGGGAATTAGTCTATGGGAATTTAGAACATTATGGATAATTCTGTTGGAATTCAGATCAATTTTTTATTTTGTCAAATCCTTGAGTTGACACTTGTTGAAACATGTGTTTACAAACATATGTGGGAGTGGTGGTCTTAAGAATTGGGGATCCAAATTTTGAAGCCCACTATGTTGTTGAACCTATGTTATTTGTAATTTCTTTTAGGTGTATGTGTGGAATGTATGTTTGATTTATTATTTGTGGGAATTGGAAGTTCTGTGGAATGGGGAAAAACTTGCTATGACTTGCCACAAATTGACCAATGGTCTCAAAGAAAGAGAAATCAAAGCAATTCCCAATGACCTATAGAACAAATTATGATGTTTAGAGATGTAGTTAATAGATATGTATGTGTAACACTATTGGGAATTACAAAACTCTATTGTAACTTGATGTAATTGATGTGTGTAGATAAGGCATGAATTATACGAACCTTTTTTTTTTGGTTACATTTGTTTAAAGTGTCATTTTTGTTTATTTGAAATCCACCCTAGTAGTTGGTGCTCCAAAACCCAATCCTTATGAAGCTTTTTGTGTTCATTACATAATTCAAATAAAACAAAAATTCATAGATTTGGGGCTTGAAAAAGTTGTAGAGGATTTGTAAGTTAACCCATCCTTTTATTTCTTCATTTTTTTTGAAAAAATGTTATTTTTGTGTCAAACCTAACTTACATTGATTTCTTTTGTGTCTATGTGGTTATGTGTAAACTATAATTTTCACATTTTTTTTGTTTTTTTTTATTTTTCAAAAAATGACAATCATTAATCAAACTTTTGTGAAAATCAAATCCATAATTAAGAAATGTTTGTAAGAAGGTCCATGCATGTTTAATGTTCATATAATAAGTAATCCAAACCTACATGCCTATATAGTTGAAGTTGGACATGATGCTAGGTCAAAGTGTTCAAAAGACATAAGGAGCACATCATTGTGACTTGGGTTGCATGATGAAAGGTAGGCATCAAGCTACCATCAAAGATTGGAAGGTGATTATAACAATGATGAACTCCAAGATGTTGTTGAAATTCTTCATGGAAATTCAACAAATAAACCTCAAGCTTTGAAAAGACCTTTGTCAATAAGAACTTCAACTTGTGCAACGATAAACAACCTACCCCAAAGATTCTCTCACAAATTAGAATACAATATTTCATGTAGCTCATTTAAATTTTTTATTCATGGGTCATTTGTTGGAGTTGATCCATTGGCCTTCGCATTTGAGGGCAAAATGATTATTGTTGCACCAATGTTTTTTTAGTGATATGAAATGGAATTAGAGTTCGAAAAACATTGTTTTAACCTACTTAATTGAGCTATTCAACTTACCTTAAGTTATATTAGGTACCTACAAGCTACTTAAGATAATTGTGGCCTACTTAAAGGCTATTTAATCACTTAAAAGCTACCCAAGCTACCTAAGGGTAATGTAAGGGCTACTTATATAAGGGATGCCTAGGGTACCTAGAGGTTGCTCATGGTACCAAGGGGTTACCTAGAGCCCAACCTAGGGGTTGCTTGGGCTATTTTCGAGGTTACTTAAATGTTCTTTGGGTTATTCATGGTGCTTAGGGGTTGCCTAGATTGACTAGAATATTTAGCAGCCTACTTAAGGCTACCTACATTATTTAGGTTATGTAAGTGCTACCTAGATTAATTAGGGTACCTAGGGGTTGTTTATGCTAATTAAAGTTTTATGAGCCTACTTAAGGGTTGTCTAGCGAAGGGACTAATTAAACTAACTAGGGTAACTAAAGGGTTTCCTAGGTTACCTAAGGTACTTGAGTGGTTGCAAGATAAAATGGTTTTTTTTGGTAGATGCAACATTCTCAAAAGTTCACATTTTAATATTAAAATGGACAAAAGCCTTCAAAAATCAATGAACTAAGTGCGAATTATGTGGTGATTAATGAATTAAAATTTTCTACATGAACAAGATCTCAAGTAAACAACTTTTTGACACACATGTTAAGGGAAAAAACCTAACAACAAATAATTGGGATAGGAACTTTTGAAAATAAGGTTCAAATTTAGTCATTCAAAAGCTCATAATTATTTGTTGATGAAATTTGTTGTATTTTTTTTGAAATTCATATTTTTTTCCAACAAGTATAATGTACTAAATCCTTATAAGACATCTTGAAATGAAATAATATTGAAAGAAAATGTGATTCTTCATGTAAATTCAATATCATAATTCATGGTTCCATATCAAAAGTTCATTGAATTTCATAATTATGTACATATCTTTATTCAAGTTAACAATCTCAATCCATAAAAATAAATTAGCACATTGATAATTTTATCGTATGTTTGTGATATTTGAATAAAGATTACTTAAAAAGCCACATCCATGGCTTGAACATTTTTTGACTATGCCTAAGGCCTGCTTTACACTAGGAGTCAGGGCCAATGGTCAACCCAAATCCAACATTTCTATTGGTCCAAAAGTTTGAAA
>Ga0209208_10010715_pt1 | contig 11848 bp, 6 predicted proteins | sample S1TSphfallax_3_FD_187694 | JGI IMG/M metagenome (GOLD analysis project Ga0209208, IMG submission 187694) | Host-associated microbial communities from peat moss isolated from Minnesota, USA - S1T2_Fd - Sphagnum fallax MG (SPAdes) (version 2) | ecosystem: Host-associated > Plants > Peat moss >...
ACATTGGCACCTTCCAGCTGGGCAGCCTGCAAGACCTGCTCTGGCCACACTGGATCAACTGCCGCCGCATCTCCAGTTTCTTCATCAATAATCCTGGTAGCAGCATCCCAAAACAAGAGTCAAGGAAAATTCAATCCCTGCTGAGAAACCCTGATAAAACCCAACAACAGAGGATACCACAAATGGCAAGAAAGCTCCTTGTCAGGACATACACACAATCTTGCAACCTAAAAGCCAAATCAAGCACACCAAATGGCCCAAGAAACCCAAATTTCTGAGAGATGTCACAATCTTGAATCATTTGTGCTTGAAAGTTCAAATTGCACACTTCACACCAACACACCAAACCATGTTCTGAACTTGAAGGTTCAATTAGCAAAATCTTGTAATATAAAGAACTTGTGAACATAAAACACATCATTACAGCCCCAGTCTTCAATGAGCGCTCACAGATACGAATAGTTATCTTCCAGGCATGGCACTGGCACGATCCGTACGATGCCACAGCTCCCTATTTGCCTTGATCTGCCGATTTGCTTGCTTGCTGGCTTTGCTTGCTTGAGCAGCATACAACGGCAGATATTGCGTTCCAAGACGCTGTGTGTTGGGTTGCATAACCGGGTCTGACCCAGAACCCACGACTCAGATTAGCTGAACCCCAATAGTTAGTTCCAAAATTAGTACCTTATTACCTCATTAACCAATTTTGTACCTAATTAGGTACAAAATTATTACCTTCTTTGTGGCTTTATCCACCTATAAATGGCAATCTGATTAGTTGAGCCAAACTGATAAAATTACGTTGAATGTTTGGATGCAATATTTCAGGGTTTTTTTTCCCCAAATTTTGTGATGTACGTGGAGTGGCAAATCTGCATAAGGTGATTTAGACAGATTTGGCTACAGACTAGATATGAAAGTAGAAAAAAAATAGAATCCTTCTATATTCTTGGCTAGCTACTCAAACTTATCACAAAAGTCTGGCGAGTTAGGTTTTTTTCCTTTCTTTCCCTGAAACTTGCAAATTTGGGTAATTTTTTCCATGAGAAATCCTTTGTATAGGCTGAAATTCTATTTTTCAGGTCGAAATTTGGCAAAATTTTGCCCAAAAAAAAACACTGAATCAAATGGGCTCATTGTGTGTGGGCGGGGATCAAATTGGGCAGCCAAGATCATTTTAAGCATTGCTTTGCCCAAATGGGATATATATCACCCGGATATCAATTTTAGGGATATCAATTCTTAGGTCTTTTAAACAAGATGTTATGTATTATGGAACAGCCCAACCCTTTAGTACAAGCTGCCACTCCATTATGTGCTATTGGGATTCTTCTAAGACATGTTCCAAACCGTAATCAATTTCTAATTGCCAATTAATATTTTGAGCACCCTAATTAATCATCAATTTGTATTAAAATTGACACTAACATCATTGAAAGTTGTCGAGGTGGTAATGACTACCTATCTTGCCTCCGGAAAATGTCTCCAAAACTTCTTGAATCATGAGGGCATTGCGAACGTAATCTCGCTATACCCCACGGGCCCTAAAATCCTTACACTTCTTTAATAACCTATTTACACTAGTTTAAAGTAGTAAACTCTAGCTTTCAAGGGGGGCCTTAAGAGGCATAAATCCCCCAAACAGGTAGGTTACACAAATAATGCCTCCTTCATGCAATGCTCAAGATCACCAAAATTCTGCCCCACAGTTTGCGCTAAATAACAAAGGCAAAACAGTAGCAGGTTCTTGTGTACAGTTCGGGTTTGATGTACGGGAGAAGTGCCTGAGTACAAGCCCTTCTGTGATTTGAGATCTCTGCCCCAGGCCAGTAAATTGGTTTGATACTTGGAAGTTGGGTTAATACCTTGTTATACCCTAAAGGAAATTTGAGAAGAGAATTGAACATTTTATTTTCACCACAAAGTTCTTGCTTTAAAGTAGTTGAGGTTGTTGCCCACCAAGGTTGGCTTCTTTCGAATACTAGTTTAGCCAAAGGAAAAATTTACAACACAGAATTGTCCAAAATACAATCTTGCACAAACAGAAAAATTAATCTTCGTTCACTTAAGAAACCTAAACATGTGTTCCCAAATATGCTTTTAATATTAAATAGTGATCTTGTATTTGGTGGTTTTCAATGTTCTCATTTAAATGGCCCCAAATGTTATTGAAGTATTTTTCAGTTTTTGGTTTCTCATTTTCGAAATTTAGCAATAAGCGCACAATAAAATGAAGTGGGATTATTATCATAAATGTAATCACAATTAGTATTTTTTTTTTAAGGAACTTTTGTTCACAATCAAACTGGCAATCATCCCCAGGAAGATATAGCCAAATCCAACTATTAACCAAGTAGGAAATAAAAATATCTAATCTTTCTATAATTTTAGCTGCACACTAAAATCATATCATATTCATTTGGTTGTTTTTACCTTTTTTGAAAACCTCCGAAATCAATTTATTTTCAATATTTTATTTTATTTTGGGTGAAATTTCATAGTAAAGAAAAGGTTGGTTGCAATAAGTTTATAATTTAATGAAAAAAATGAACATGAAAAAAAATACAACTTGAATAAGAAAGCAAGTTACAAAAAACGATGAAAATCATTAAACTCCTACAACTATCAACTACAATTCAAGAAGTCACCATATGATGAAATGAGCCATTTGATATAAATCACAAACTAGTTGACCTTTTTGTCATGATTCACAAAAAAGCATCAATTACCACATTAAATAGAAATTTTACAAAGTTTCTTTAAAATTACATGTTAATTTACAAGAGTTAGGGTGGATTCACACCTAATATTAAATAAGTGTTAAGTGAAAATCTAGGTGGCATCTTAAGTTGCAACCAATGTTAAGTGGGTGATTATTTAATATTAAGTGAATATTAACTTAACATAAATTTTTCATGGTAAATAGGTTAAGGTCCTAAATGACTAGCTTGGGGTTAGGGTACTTAATACTAGAGTCCTTAACACCTAGTGTGAATACACCTTTAATATGTTTTAAAACCATAATAAAGTCATATGTTCCATGGACCAAGAATGTGTTCAATTTTTAAATATAGTTATCATTTTATAATCATTTTATAAAAAATATATATTATTGAAATATTCATCTAGGCTATGCATTATGAATGGCCATAGATTTCAACACATACTCTAATTAGATTTTGACACATGATAAAACTTGGAATTTTTAATATAAGATTTTATATAATATATAGTGAGGAAAAATTAATATGGTCCAATTTCAACTCTTTACATAATGACATTGGAACAAAAAAAAAAAATTGACACATAGCACTTGCAAATGTTTTTATGAAAATTAAATTTTTATTGAAATTTGATCTCAACCATTCATTATAATTATTCAATTTTGATGTATTTATATTGTGACATGTGGCATATTGATTAAATTTAGAAAAAAAATAAAAGTAAATAAATACTAACATAGGTGGGTAAGTAGGTAAAACTATGTGCATAAAAAATGCCTACCTACTTACATACCTACCAAAGCTATTTACTTATTTACCCACCTAGCTACCCAAGTAAGAAGATAGGCAAATAGGTAGGATTGTAGAAAGGTAGGTGAGTTAAAAAATAACCATATAAATACTTTTATTTTATTTTATGTTTTGCCTTTAGGGTTGAGCTCATCCCAAATGGCACATGATTTTCAATTTTAAATCCAAAAAAAAAATTTGTTTTGTAAACTTTGTAAGATGACATTAAAAGACAAAACATGTGACTTGAACCTTTTAGTTGCACTTTAGTCAAAAATTCAGTTATTGTAATTTTTTTAAAGCCTCTACACTTGTTTTTTATTTATTTGTAATTCATACAACTAAATAGGTAAAAAATAAATAAGTAATTAACTAATTAATTACCTACACACCCATTTACAAAACTATTTACTAAATATTACTGTTTGATTATTTTAATAATTTTAGAAGTAGCAATAATCATTATTCCTTCATGGTTTCCAATAACTAATTAATTGGTTCATAATAATAAATCAAAAATAATAATAAACTATTTCAAGAAATACCTATTTCATATCTAATTAATTAATCAAGTCAGAAATTAATCATTTATTATTTTGAAATATATCTATTTTTTGGAAATTATTTTTTAAATCATAAATTTGTATATGTTGAGTTACTAAATATAAATATTAATTTTACTTCTAAAAGTAAACGTTTTAAATTACTAGTGATCAACTAATTAAATAGAAAATAATTAGGTATTAATTGATTATCTAACAAAATAATTTATTAACTAATTGATAATTCTTGAATATTAACTATAATTAATAAAGTATTGACTTATTGACTTATTTAGTAGATATTAAATCAGTTTTCATATACCACTATTATTTTTTGATTAATATTTATTAGTTATTAACCATAATTCTTGATTAATAAATATTAAATATAACATAGTTTAATAAATAATAATCACTAATTTAAATTGAAGAAACATTAAATAATTAAAAATTAAGTATTAAAAAATTATTATGAGTTTTTTTTTTATTAAGTAAAAATTAAACCAGTTTTAATTAATCATTAATATTAACTAGAGAATTTAATTTGCGAAGAATTTATTATCTATAATGTGTTGGCCCACTAAATATCTAGTTATTAATAGTCATTAACAATTAACCATAACTCTTGATTAAATACCTAAATCAGATTATTGAGACATTTAAAAACTAATCATATAGTTCAAAATTAATTAAATAACGAATAATCAGATAATTATTATGTAATTATTATTTATAATAATTAGTTATTTATAGTTATAAAATATTTGTTGATATTTAATAAGTTATTGACAAATCATTTATTAATAAATATTAAATATAGATTATTTATTTATAAACTTATTGACTTCTTGATAAAAATAAAGTATTTTTTGATTGACTAACTATTATTTAGTATTTCACAATTAATTAATAAATTAATATGAATGATTGATGAATAATGATTAATTATTGTACCAATTTATAATTTAATATCTAATTAATCAACAAATGTTTTTAAAGTAACTAATAAATAATAATTGATTATTTATATAGTTGGTATTTTTTTAATGTAATTAAATGAATAAATAAAATTATTTAATTCATACTTTATATTAAGTAATGAATTATTTGAAAATAATAATTGTTAGATGATAAATGTTCATGTCATACAACGATTATATCATATTAACATGACCTCAGTAATATAATTTAATCATACGTCAATAAAGACGATATATTTTTAAATGAACCATACAAAATCAAAATGATTTTTTTCAATTCAATATGCTTATAATATGGTCAAATATATGTTTCATATTCTTTGAATAAAAACCAAATATCTTAACATATCATAAATATAAATCAAATATGTTTAATATACCTTGAATAAAATCTATATAATATATTCTTAATGTAGTTCATAAAACCTTCATGTACATTAGTAAATGTATAAACACATCATAATAAATAATTATATTGCAATTAATTTTGCAACTAAATGAACATAGGAGCTTATTCTTGAATGAAAATTCGAATAAGCTAATCAATTTGAAAGGATGTGTAATTTAATTGTCACGCCATACTCGCAAAAATAGTTGTAAAGTTTAAAAGATAGTGAGTAATTATAAAAATGATAAAACAAAGTTGTAAATGATAAGTAGTTACATGGAGGTAGTTACAACTTGAATGGTTATATATTATGAGATTTCCTCTAATGTATACATTTAGCATATGAAAATCCATAGCTGCCTCCACATAGGGTTGTTGGCATTCATTGTCCAATTGTAATGATTACTGAACAGGAAACAATCGTACTGCGTCTTCATCAAAGCTTCCTTCATAAATATCAATTGTTGTATCTGCGGAAACGCCAACCAAGTGTGTCATTGCAAGATTAATGAACATTTCTAGCACATAATCTTGCCAACATCCTCCTTCAGCAGCGAAGGCACTTTCTTTGATGTGAAATAGGTGTCTTTCCACCTTAAAAATGTAGTTGGCAGAAACATTTTCAATCTGCTTGGCTACATCCCAATCACCAACAATCTTTGGTGTGAAAGTATTACGATATCGTTTGAGTCTTGAAAGATTGTCGCTATTCATAATATTTGTCGGAATGCAAAAAAGAAAAATCAAATTTGCCTTCCAATGCATAGGATTGATATTGAAGCCTTCAATTTGTTTCACACCTGTTGTTTCTTCAGTCTCAGTCCTCAAAAAGTTTCTCTCCACAGTTTCTGTTTCGTTTTCAACAAACCCAGGTCGCACCCCCGAACCTAGAACCATAAGTGAACCCTGTATGGACTTTCCCTGTTGGTTAGCAACATTTGTAGCCCCTCCAAAACTTTTTTGTGTTGTTTCTTTTATGGGTATGGGTTCCTCATCATTTTCAGTGGTTACACGGGGATTTTTTAGTGTTGTTTTGTTGCATTCTGATGAAATCCCCTCAAATGAAATCTTGATATCATCTTGGAACCACCCAAAATCTTGACGATGTCCATCAGAACGAAAATTGCATTGTGTTCGTGTTGTCACCTGTAAAAATTTAGGCCATGTTTTGTTTTGAGAAAACACAATCTCCAAATTTGGGTAGATTGACACTTTTTCAATTTCCTTTTCAATTTGACAACCAACACGGAATGTGCCCCCTTCCTTTGGATGCACCTTCACCGTGTATTTATGAGGAACCATTTCTGGATCACTTGAAGGTCCAGAATTAGGGGGTGGATCCCCACCAGGTGGTTTGTCTTCATCATCGTTTTCATCACCCTTCCCCCATTTCAACCAAGTCCATGGTTTCCATAGTGACCAAGTTTGTTGACTTGTACTCTCCTCCTTCCCCTGCTGATTATTTCCACTTGATGAAGCTCCTGAAGCACTTGAAGCACCTGTAGATGACCCAACTCCTGAAGCTCGTTTGGTCACATGAGGATCACCATCTTTCAATGCCTTGTATACTTCAGCCACCTTCAATATTACAGGAAAAAACATGTTGCTTTCTTCCTTCCCATTCATTGTAACAATGTGATCTCCTTTGAAGTCTTTCAAACCCACTCCAAATTGTTTGGAAACTTGTTCTGCTGGTCGCAAATGCATGGTTGTGTTATTGTCCTTTTCCATCTTTGGCATCTTGAAACCAATAAGTTCAAAAGCTCCCGAATCTTCGGCTTTCAAGACCATAGAGTGGAAGAATTTTTCCCAATTCTCTTCACTTTGGGCCTCCACTTTCACATCATTATCATTTGTGACTGTAACTAAGGCTTGGTGCAATCCCACTCCCACCACCTTGCTCATACATTGCGCATCCAAGAAGAGGAACTCAATGGAATCCTTTTCAACATTCTTTCTTGCACCTATGAAAGTTGATGTGTCTTCCAAAAACTCTGAATGAAATTCATGGAGGTTTAGAAAAATTGTTGAACCTCCCTGCCCCTTAGCCATTTCAATTTTTTGGCGTAAGAATGTTCGCAATTTGTGGTGCTCTTCAATAAGCATATCACGGTCATGATCAACATTGCCAACAAGATGTTGCACAACACCTTGTCTTTCTTCCATTTCCTTGTCCCTATTTCACCCAACATGATGTACATAGAAGATTAGTTACAGATTAAAGAAAATAAAATGAAACCCAATACAGGTGCAAATTTCATTTTTTATATTCAAATATGGAATGTATTTACCTAACACTAAAAAAGTGAACTTAATCAAATGTTCAAATAGAGTTGGCAACTAATGCAAAATATGACACACGTGTTGACTTGATCAAATAAATGTGCAATGACTTGGATGTTTTTCCATCATGTAACAACTTGACATTGTGTATCAAAATCAAGTCATGAATTTTCAGTACATGTTTGCTCTTGTTGATGTGCTAGCAATTTCCATGTCTCCCAATGCCTCTTTATCTTTTGTTTCACTCAATCTGAGTCCAACTTCTTCACCCTGTGCACATATTTATGTCAAAGTTAGAACACATAGATTTGGTTGGTTAATGTGGCACATAATTCAAGTCCTAAATTTATGTCATAAATATATAAAGGATGTTCATAAGCATGTGTAAAATAGCATGAAGTTGGATTATAAGTTCCAAGTTCAATGTGGAAAGATCATCACCTTCTTGTCATCAATAGTTTGATGTAGACCCTCTATTAAAAGCCGTAGTAGGAACCCAAATAGTGTATAATAACTTGGATCTTCCTTGGAAGTAGGTGTGCAAATGTCATTACTATCCATGACATCAGTTAAATGGCGTTCCAAATCAGAATAATCCTTGATTTCCTGAACCAAACCACATTCACCTATTAACAAATAGGCTAACTCACCAATTACTCCTTATATTGGACATTGTTGGAGATGCTACACATCATTTCCTCAATACAATTTCAAGCACAATGTTTGCCAGTATCATATCCTCCCAACTAACTAATTATTTGACTAAAACATAAATTAATTGCAAATACATGTAAGGTTTATGAAATAGCCTAAAAAATTGGGGACAAACTGGTAACTAAAACCACAAACCCAACCTATTAGTCAACAACTATAACCTCCTACAAGGACACTTGTTACACAAGGCATTTCTAACCATCATACTGAGATATAGATAGCAAAATGCACAATCCTTAATCTCCAAATAAATACATCCCATTCATAAGGGAAAAAATATTTACAAATCAAAATTTGATATGAAACGAACAATTGAGTCTTAAAATGATTGTGCTTAGGATATTTTGGAATGGTTTTCCAAAAGACAAAAGAAAACGTACATCAAGTAAGGGGCAACACCTTCCAAAAGTGGCAGATTTAAATTGGAGAGGGCATCCTAATTAGTTGGTGTGGCCACCAAGCTTATGGGGAAAAGGCTAGCAATGGACTAATTCAAAACATGGCCCATTCTCCAATCTCAAGGTTCCTTCACACTAATATTTATTGACTTTGAAAAGTAAACATATCCCATCATAAGGAACTATTGGAATATGGATAAAGAATACAAACCTGCAAAATTGACTTGTTCTTGTCGATAACACACACTTTGACCTTCTTCAAATCCAAGGCAGCTCCAAATTGTTTAGACAACTTCAACAAGGTATCCTCCATCAACCCATCTTTGACAGTTTCAAACTTCAAGCTGGTTAAATTTTTCGAACACCGACCTTTATTCTCCATTAACAACGGACCATGTTTGGTTGTGAGCTTTGTGTTGGTTCCACCATAAAACACTATGCCACATAGATTGCTCTGTAAGTCTTTGTATGAACCTGATTGATCATGAAGCTTGACCAATGCTTGTTTGAGCACCAAGCCTCCATAGCCATGTCCCACAAACACCAATGGGTGGTATCCATCTCCGACTCCAATAGAAATTCTCCGAAGCAAGATGTGAAGACTAAAAGAAGCATGACACACCAAAAAAGATGTAAGAAAAAAAAGATGTCACCTTCAATGCATTGTTATCATCCATGACCCATTTGGAAGTGACAAGCTCTGTAGAAACGAAAGGCTTAATTCTTATCACATCATATCTTTCAGAAGCAAGGCATTGGAAAATTTGGGAAGTTTTGAAACGCCAGTTTGGACGCACCACTCGTTACCCCCCCCCCCCCCCCCCCCCCCCCCCCCCCCCTCCTCCCCCGGTATTTTGCCATCAGGGGTGGATTGCTTTGGGGTTTAGGCTAGAAATTGGGTGCACCCCTTTTGGAATAAGTGTAGCCCAATCTTCTATGCTACTCAAATTAACTTGCACCCAAGTTCATTACATTTGCACAAACAACACACAACCACTTACCACTCTTTGGCAACACTGTCCAATTGTCGTAACGCTGCTTCGTCGCCCACGTGGTCGAGAACCACCATTGACGTAGGGCGAATTTCAAAAATTCGCACATCGCTGCCGAGGTCTTCCGGTAGCCATTGTTGGGGCCAACACACCTCTGGATGTCCTTTCTGCACCCATGTCTCCCCGCGCTTCCGGAACCGTTCTCTCGTATGATCTTCGAGGTCTTCGAGGTCGCTGAAGAACACGAGGTCCATGTTTGTGACCCTGCTGTCGCCTTCTAGCGGCCATAGTTGGTTAACCCGCGGCCAGATCTGCAACCAAAAACACAAAGCTTTGCCAAATGGGATCATCAACTCAACTCATCTTCCTAACACTACAATAGCTGTGCCAAAGCCCTAAAACTGTCGGAAACAAGAGCCCATCTTGGCGGTGTAGGAGAACTGAACTCATTAGTTTACGAGTTGTTGAAAATCTCCACACTGACGATCGCATGGATGAATAAGAACTCCACATGGACTTGTTCAACAATCCCAAAGTCACAAAAAAAACACTTTGCAAAATGGAGCCAGAACTCACCCACATGATCGCGCAATCGGCTGGCACGCCTTCAGCTTAGAGCAGCTGATCCCCGACGACCTGACCAAACTTAATCCAATCCCGCCTAGACTGAACCTGCAAGCAAGTACTCAGGATGAAAGTTTCTCAAGAGAGCAAGTGCTTTACAGCCGATAAAATTAGTCTCCATCTCTCTCACACAAGGTGGGATGATGTGACAACATAAAGGCTTGGCAGAAGATGGGGGAGGAAGACGGTACCTCCGACAGACCCAAAGTCAACAATTCAGCTACCGGACCAAAAGTATACCCCGCTTGGAGTCTAAAACGAGTGGAGGAAGGGGATTTCCGCAGGAGGGCTCCTGCTGCTTTGCAAGTGGGGTCTAGCTAGAAAGGGCGATTTTTTTTGCTGGCCTTCAAAAATCAAATACCCTGCTGTGATATATACCACCTTTCTCATTCTTCGACTAAGTCAAATACTTGCCCACAAACCATCCCTTCTTTTCCGGTTCTTTCATGAAACCCAGCAGTTCTTTCAGGTTTTGGAAATAACCAAAACTAGTGGTTCTTTCATTCTGATTTTTTTTCAAATACCCACAACCGTCGTTGTTTCGTTCTGATTTCTTCAAATACCCAGAACTGGCTGCTTGCGTCTGAATTTCTCAACTGCCTGGAATTCGTGGTTATTAAAAAAAATCAAATGCCCACCCAACACTGGTTTTTAAACCACATTTCATTTGCACACCTCTCCAGTGAGTTCGTAGTTCTCATATTGGAAATCATTGAGATGTCTGGAAGAGTACCTGCATTTTGAACTAAGAACCTGACTAATTGGAAGGATATGAATGGAAGACAAGCTTGATTAGATCCTGGTTGTGAAATGCACTAATGAGACCTTCAGATCCTTCAGGATATTGGCCTGAGTAGCTCAGATATGCAGCTCACAGCTGTAAGGCCTACCCTTAAAACCCACAGACACACAATTCTCAGAGCAGAGGTTGTCGAAATTGTGCTCTGGCCAGATGCTGTAGCACAATCTGTGGCATGTTCCTCATTCATTATGAAGACCTGATGTGCTCACCCTGGTTTCTTCTCTGGTTGAGATGCACCTTCTCCTTGTTGCCCCATCTTGGGAGGTGTCTCTTAAGGGGCATTTGTCCCTGTTCATAACTTTTGGCTCCTGCACAAATATTTATTAACAGGCATTTATAGATAAATCAGCACAGCTCCCATCTCCGCTTTTCATTTGTCTTCAGGTCTTCATCTCTGTTAGGCAGACAGTGTTCTTGAACTACACTCCTGGCTCAATGTCTAGTCACCTTCTAGTTAAGCACTGTGGCAGCGGACAGCCTCAATTCTTTACTACACTAACACCAGACTCAAATGGCAGCTGCATAGGGAATGATCTGAACAAAAGCCATAAGGTTTACTCACCTTCTAGTGAAGCACTGCCGCAGTGGACAGCTTCAATTCTTTACTACATTA
>Ga0209208_10010716_pt1 | contig 11846 bp, 6 predicted proteins | sample S1TSphfallax_3_FD_187694 | JGI IMG/M metagenome (GOLD analysis project Ga0209208, IMG submission 187694) | Host-associated microbial communities from peat moss isolated from Minnesota, USA - S1T2_Fd - Sphagnum fallax MG (SPAdes) (version 2) | ecosystem: Host-associated > Plants > Peat moss >...
AAAAAAAACGTGTGAGGAAATAAGGGGGTTGTCTCTACTTGTCAACAAACGTGTAAGAAGGCCCACTATCACACCCATGGATGGAGCTTTTCAAGTTGGATCATAAATTGTGGATGAATTCAACTCCCTGCAAGCTTGGGTTCCCAGTTTCCTCCTCTAGTTTGACAAGGCAGGTAAATAGTTGTTCATCCAATTCAAGGGTGACATGGCTACCTAGCTAGGACCCTCTTGTTGTGGCTGGTTCCTAGCTCATTCTTTGATAATTGCAAGTTTTAATCATTCTTTTCTTTGTTCCTAAACCCTAAACCCATGTTCATACCTTGACCTTTTTGAGTGAAGCATCTTAGTGGCCATATTAAGCCCAAGAAATGTTAGATTTGAACTCAGAGTCCCCGATTTATTGCAAGTATGGGACATTTTACAAATAATTTAAATGGATTTTGGGAATTTTTACCATGGTACCAACATGGGTGCGGGTTCACCTAATGCCATTGGAGATGCTCTAAGTTCAATTTTCCTTTCCCAGCTTACCTCCAGGTTGTCATGACTTAAGTACCTTCCCATCAAGAAAGAATTAAGTAATTAATTAATTATTATTTTTTAAAAGACCTTGCAGCAAAGGTCTAAAGTCCTTTTTTGCATTTTATTTTTTGTTGTTTTTTTCCCCCTCAACTCCTATCAGTGTTGTCACACATTGTTTTATTATTATTATTATTTTATTTATTTTTTAATTATAAATTTCCTGATAGAGCCAGGTTATTGACATTATGTCAAGGAACTCTTAAAACTGCAGCCAGTAGGCATAAATATGGCAACACCCTCCGCCAGAAAAATGTATGAACTACTTGTTCCTTTGAAAGCGACTTAAAAACCCATGAACTAAATGTACCAAGTTTTTTTTATGTACAAAAATGGATTCACAATTTGGTTATAACCAATATTGTGAGTAAATGACCTCAAGAACATTCATTAATTCATGGTTCGGAAACTTAAATTCCAACTCAATGATCAACAAATCACATTTAATAATGCATTAGGCTTTTATAATTAAGATAGTTGCTTCAAAGCCCTCATGAATAACTAGAAAATAGTTTAGTCAAAGGATTTAAAATATGAACCATGTGGGATTGTCCCATAATCCAAAAGACCAAGTGTTTCATGTCATCATTCAAGTTAGTTACTTAATCTTGTAGAATTTTACAAGATGTGTTTACAATCGCATCAATAAACTCTGAAAAGTTTGCCCCTTGAAGGTGGTGTTTGAATCTCCGTGCATTTTGTAAAGGTTTACATGACAAACTTTGGCATCAACAATTTAGTCACAAACAAAAACATTTCTAGCATGCACACACTTCATCAAATCATTAATAGAATCCAACATAGGCAAAATATATGGGAAGCCCATGATTGTATCAATGTCACATAAATTTATCAAATTGGCTTTGGTTGATTCCACTTAACTACAATTAATTGCCATATGAGCAATTAGAATCTTGTACTCTTTCCCAACACGCTTCAAGGGTTGAAGCATGTTAATCCATCTTGTTTTCACATTCTAAAGTACCTTCAATCCTTTGATGTGTACAATTTCAACAAGCTTGGTGAATTCAAGATATCATTTTTGGGAACTAAAAAAATACCCATATAATGTTTGAAGGAGATCTTCCAATTTGGAAACCATGGGCATTGTGGATAAACTTTGAACTACAAGGCTATTTTTGTGTGCCAAACAAAGGATCCTAATGAGGTAAGGTGCTTGTTCAGTCCTCATTAAAACAATAATTCCTTTGAAATGTCAAAGCTCCATCAACTTTTAAACACATTAAACAAATCTGACTCTCAAACAAATCACCAAATCTCATTAGAGGAAAAAAATGACAAGTTTGATATTAGTGGTAGTCTAACCTTCAACCAATCACTCAATTGCAAGTAATACATGCACATGTTTCCAAACTACCACCACATAGTAATGGATGGAAATCCAGCTTTGGTTATTGATTATAATTAATTTATTTGCAAAAATTGAAGAAAAAATTGAAACCATATTTGCTTCCTCAATGGCAATCAACACAACTCAATGTAAACTTTCAATAATCACCCAATTAACATAATCACTCCAATGCTTGAATGGATGGTTAAACACTTTCACAAAAACAAATAAAATTTGCATTTGTTCATATTTTGTCATGGACCCACCTTGAGAAAATAAATGAAAGATGAATGCAAACTTAATAAGCTTCTTTTTTCTCTCTATCACAATACATGTAACTACTCTTTGCACCATAAAATCCCTACCCCTTGACACATACAAGCATTTATTGAACACATGTTTTTTTGTCTTCCAAAAATAGTGTTCCCTTACTATTGTCGCATTAGGAATTGTAGTAGTTGCCTTTCTTTGACCAACATGTTTCCACAAAGACTATAATTTTGATACCAAAAGCTTATCACACTTTTCAATCTTGATGTAGACTTTGCATTTCACCATATGCACCCTCCCATCAACAATCACCACTAATTTTGCCCAAGATAATTTTGCAACCCATGCATCTTGGAAGCGATAATTCATTTCATACACTTTATTCCATTTCTTATTGTTATTTAATTCAACTTCTACTTGAATTGAATCAATAATGGCACAATTGACATCAACTTCAAGACTTTAGTTACAAGTAGCATCACGGGTAAGGCATGAATTGGGATACAATTAGGAAAATAAAATGTGTTTGAAATTATTTAAGAGATCATGGCAACATGGTGAGGATAAGTGACAAACATGATGCATCTAGATTCCAAAATAAAGATTATGCAATCGACAACAAATATCATAAACTACTAATATCCATAATCACCACATTTCATCGTGACTAAAATGAAAGAAAATCACAACCTACTATACTAAAAAGTTGAAATGCACAAGTCAAAATCACTAACAATCACAAGATGTTCAAGTAAGAAGCCCTTTGAAGTTTTGTGTGTTTACTTTACATACAATAGTTGTAAACCATTAAAACCTTAACCACAATAGTTGTGACTACAAAATTGAACATCCTAAAGGGTTTGAAGTTAGGTTTCAATTCCATGTTCCAAACTCAAAAGTTCATTATTCAAAACAGGTGGTAATGCAATGAGCCTCCATAATCTAAAGACATTGTAGGGTGCAAACGAATTACAATGGGCCAACGATGTTATTTTAGAAAAAGATTGCATTTTTTTTTGCCCAAAAATAATTTTTTCATACTAATGAATTTTTTAACAAGTGTTTTTGCAAATTTTTATAATAAATGCTTATAATTTTCCAAGTACATGATTTTTTTGTTTATAAATTTTGAGTAAATATGAATTTTTGAAAATGTGTTAATTCCTTGGAAATTCAAATTTTCGTTTTTAAAAATGATAAGAGTTTCAAATCATAATTAAATTTTTAATTTTTTTCTTATATAATAAGTTACAATTTTTTTTAACACATCATGTACATTATACCCCATTTATATGTGGTAAAACACTTTTGAAATTCTAAAATTTTGGATCAATTTTGGAAAGTTATTTGAATTTTTTAAGTTTTAGGATTCCACATATATTATGGTATGAATGTTTTTTGAATGTGGTTAATAGGTCTTTGTCTTTTTAATGTTTTTCCCATTATTTAAAAAATATTATATGAGTGTTTTTTATGGTCCTTTGCAAAGTTGATTCCTTCTAATGCATTAGGTGTTCACTTTCAAAGGTCTCAAATTGAAACTTAAAATTTTATCAAATGGATTTTTTGTTTGAATTCCTTGATATTCATATGAATGAAAAAGGAACAACTCACCATGATTTCCATGGTTTTAAATGGTAAAACATAAATATTTATCCAATTTTGATTGTTTTTTTTCATCGTCCAATGCCTTTTTTGTTGATTTGTTTGATTATGACTACACCTTACAAGTATTGAGGTCCAGATTTGAGTATTAAATCAAGACTTGAACTTGAAGTATCATAATCAAGCTTTAGTTCTTTAAAGAAAGTCTTGATTTCTTTAATCAAGTTGTGATTGGTTGAAGGTGGGATTAACATTAATATCAAAGAAACCAATCATAGAATGTTGTTACAACTTATGAACTGCACAATCTTTCAATGTTCAACAATAATTGACATTCAAATATAAAACATAATCACATTTTTGTTATGCAACAATTTACAAAGATGTAGGATTGGAGAAGTTAAGGAACTTGGAAGGCCAAAGGTTATAAAATTTCTGGAACGATGCTTGTTGCATTTAGTTAGAGAAGTTAAGGAACATGGAGGGCTAAAAGCTAAAACTCTTTTGCAATGGTGTTTGTTGTAATTCACTACTCACAATAACTCCCCCTTTGGGCATCATGAATGCAAGCATAAAAACTTGATGGTGGTGACTTGCCAAAGTACATAAAGGGTGGCTACAAAGGGGGAACAAATATCAATGGAATCATTGGCAACCTCCTCTTAATCAATGTTGAAGATCCAACAAAAGCAATGATGAAGATTGGCCAAAGAAGCAAACCTTAAACCCTAAGGTGGAGTAATTTAACATATCCAATTTGGATCTAGGAAGCTATGTGATGGTGACATGTGTGGGTTTTTGACACCTTCCTTTACAAAACCTTAATTGTCAAACTCATAATTAGCTGATTTATGTAAAAGATCCCATTTGTTTTCAAGCTTACAAGTAGGAGCCCAAGTTTTAGGGTAGGGAATTAATTTAAATTCACTAATAAAAGAAATGTTGGCCTTACCCCTTGTAAAACATGAGTCATCACAAGTTTAAACATTTGTAAAAAAACCTATTTGAAAATTTTTATGTAGTTGGAGGGCATCTTATTGTGTGTAACATTTCTTCCATGAAGGCATTCCAAAAAACCTAATTCTTGTGGAATGAAAGCATTTTTTTTGAAAGGCATGCCCTCATTTTCATTTTTTTCCTATGATATTTAGTGGGCATAAGGGGGTTGTTTTTACAAAAGCTTAAAATTTTGGAGTAAGTTTTTATGCTTGATAAATTTTGCTAACTTGGGTTTTACCCTATGCATATATCACAAGATGATTGAATTGGAAGAACCTTATGTATATAAGAGGCCACTTATAATCATTTTAAATATTAGCATTGGTCAAATATCATTATTGACCCAAATATGGACTTAATATAAACTTGGGTATAATCTACCTACGTGTTGGGTATCCTATATGAAAGAAACCCTTGGTACTAGTGTGCTTGGGTACTACATCCTTGAGAGGCCCCTCAATACCTTACCAGCCATGGGTTAACGTTCATGTTTTTCTATCATACCAGACCTCTCTTTGTAAGGCTCTTAGCGTATGCTAGCAAACATGTTTCAAGGGTTTAACATGCTCGTTAGCTACTTATGAACATCTCTTTTTATCATTTATAATAGATTTCCTCTTGATGTATTCCAAATTTGACCATTGTCAGTGTTGCTTGAAAATGTTTCATATTTCATTACAAGTTGTAATTCTACTCCATAACATTGTCACATTTGTGAAATTTAAAAATAAAATAATATATATATATGCACAAATGCATTGCAAATTTACAACAATCCATACCAAGATCAGAGTTCAACTTTGGCCAGTGCAAGCATTAATATGCCACCATTAGGATCCAATTTGCAAAGTGAGATACAAAAAATATTGGTACCACCAAGGCACCCAAAACTTACAATTTGCTTTAGTGGGATAGCCTTGTCTAGGACCTAAAATATAAATTTTTTTGGGTTCAAACCCACTGGTGTACAGCTGAAAGCCCTGCTAGCCCTCTACTATTAAGCTTCACTTGCAGTGGGGGTGCAAATGGCTTGTCTGTCAAATCTGCTATTGTATTTTTAGAACAAAATTAAAATTACAAAAAATTACAAATTTCCAATACTCATAAACTCTACTTCACATAAAACTCATCTTTTTGTATTAGTGCTAGGAATCTTATGAGATTTAGAAATCACCATAACTTCACCAACATTGGCACAAACTGAAAATAGATACGAAGTTCTACCCTTTGGTCTTAAAAATATGTTTCAATCAATGTACATATACCTTTGGTTCATACAAACATGCCTTGTACATGGTTTGTTTTTCAATTTTTTGATATGAAAAATTTGGAGATTTTCTTTTTTCAAAATTTTAGAAAAAATTGTCAAATTTACATTACAAAAGAAAATTGTTTCAAAAAATTTCCCAATTTTTCGGTTTAAAAAACCACAATAGTTGTCTGAAAGAAAAACTGAACTTGTAGGTATTTGCGCACATTAGGGACATTTATTATAGGTACTTATGACTACTACAAGTGGATTTTAAAGTAGTAGTGTCATTGAAAAAATCCTTGGAAGACCTAAAACTGAGAGTACATTAAACACATATTCTTGCACAAGATTGGTCAATACAAGGTTGTTATGTCTTTTACCAATGTACCCATGGCTATAAAACAATGCATACATTCCCTACAATATAATACATATATAATATATCTATTATCTACATAAATTTAATTTAGAGACACTAGTTGTCATACAACTTTCTATCCTTGTGGTACAACCATTCACACTACTATATATATATATATATATATATATATATATATGAATTCCATAACTTGGTGCATTTTCTTTTCCCTACATATTGAATTGGTATATGATTTGGTTGTCACAATACTACCCAAATAAGCTGATATATAAATTGGTTTGTACCGGATTGGGTTGTTTGTAATTTGTCTATGTGTAGGTGTGGGATCATCGGTGTAGGGTAAAGCTCCATGGTGGGGCATTTTCAAATAAGGGACCTTGGACATGGTGAAAGTAGAGTCCAACCCCATAGTTGGGAATGTCCCTCACTACTGGGCTTTTGTCCATTGTAAAGCACAAAGTAGAAGTTATCATGAACCTAAGAGGTGGTTTACATTAGAGTGCTTGGGCTTGGGACCACAATTTCTATTGAAATCTCTCGTTGGTCCAAAGTTTGAGGTCAACCTCAAGCAAATGACCTTGAATGAAAAAACTTGTTGGAATCCTACACAAATTGTTGTGGATAATTTTGCTTGAGTCGTTAGGATTTTTATTTTCAAGCCTTCCTCTTTGAGTTGGGCCTGATGAAAATAGCTACAACCCATGGGTCCCAAAAAATCCCAACCACTCATCAATGGTATTTTGTTAATGTTTTGTTCTTGAAAAGTAAACTTGGAGGGAAATTTTGATGGCTTCTAATCCCCTAATCATGGGACCAAACATTGTGATATTTATATGACTAATATAAAAGTGGTAATGAAACATGATATCTTACAACATGCGTAACCAATAATCCATTCAACTAAAGGTGCTTTAGGCTTTTCATCCTTAGAAACAAAAAATACAATGATGAAAATAATAATTTGGCTAATTGTGACAACTTTAAAGTTATCCAAATCCTAAACATTGTCAAGTCAACTTGCACAATGTCAAGTGTCATAAGTGTTTGAATTGCATGGGGAAAAAGAACTTGCCTAAATTTCATGTGATTCCAAATGATGGGCCTAAAGCGATGCGCTAAAAAACAAACTTCTAGATAGATTATTTCTTGGCATATAAGACATTTCAATACGAGCAAGATTGTTTACTGGAAAATGTTAATGTTCATTCGAACGACCACATCTAATAATATGTTTATAAAAATGTCCCTATTTTTTAATGCATACAAATATTTGCATAATAGTAAAATAACCTTGCCTTTGAATTCTTTCTCAACAAAATGACAACTATAGTTCAAATTTCATAAAAAGTCAAAGCATGAACCTTAAAATTATAAACTTGGAATGTTAACTAAAACTTTGTCAACTTAATATTAAACACCTTGGACATTGGTGAAAGTAATGGTCGGGAGAACCCATTTGGCTAAGAAACAAATGTAGAGTTGAATTAAATATTTCGACAACATAATAACTTGGAAGACAAGACACATCCATATTTTAAATGGGTGGAATGTTAATGATGTAACACTAATTTTCAACTTATTGTTGGGACAAGACAAGGTAAACATGCTAGGAATAGTCCAAGGCAAGGTAGGCACCCAAACACATTCCCCTTATGAAAAGGAATAATGTGGGAGTGTAAGAGGGGAGTCCTTGAACCTCCCCAATGCATTCCCAATTTTGGGAATTTGGAATCCCAAGGTCAAATGCAATCTTGCAACTTTGGAACAAGGTCCAACATAGATCAAACAAAATGTTTAAATTGAACTTCCTTTAAGCCATTGCAAAGGTTTTTGAATAATATAATAATCTACTAAGGTCACATATAAAAAATAAGGATATGAAGAGTTTTATGGCCACTTGAAAGGTCAAAAATTAAACTAACAAAATGATTCCCAACTAATTATTCAATATTTTGAGGGGACAAATCACTTGTAATAAAAAAACATGCATACAAATTTTAAAAGCTCCATATTCAAGGGTAACAACTTTATTTTTGAAAACTATTAAGTCCAAACATGATTGGGGTATCACATTTGAACCCTATGGATTCTCTCCAAGGATTCCCAAATTCACTTTTTTCTTCACTTTTCCCATGATCTATTTTACATTTCACCTTTTTCTTCATGTTAAATGAAATAATTTTGTTCCAAATTTTATATAGGCTTCTAAAGTATCTCTTTTTTTCATTTATAAAAGTGAATATAATAAAATTTATCCAATGTGGACCATGTTTTTATCAATTGGCCCAAAATAATCAAAAAATTGACTTTTTGAAACTTTTTACATTACAATGGGGCATTTGGTTTTTGTCACATTTATACATTTTATACACATTAACACATAAAGGTGTTTGTGATCAAAATCTTGGGCCAAAAAAAATTGTTTAGACATTCTTTAAATGAATCTTTGAACTTTTTTTTTCTTATGAAACAAAGTCTTGGATTTTTTTCAAGGATTTGGTAGGATTCATTAAAATTGTTCAAATTTGACATTCTATGCATAGAATAATACCTTTGTAATGTATCTATCTATGAATAAAATCAAAAAAATTCATACAAATGTGTCATTAAGTTTCAACATGTTTAAATGAGGGGGTCCAAAGAATATAAAATGAAATAGCCTTGTGAGTACCCCAACTATATTTTGACCCATTACACTTGAGTTCATATGAAAAATTATGTCTTCATAAAGTGACAAGACTCAAAATTTGGTGATCTTGGGAACTTTTGTCATTTTGATGTAGGTTTTATTGCCATTTTTAAAAGTATAATATAAGGAGGATAGTGGTGAGTTCTCCCACGTTAAGGCCGTGGTGTGATTCATGAGTCCATGCCTTCCCAAATGCTTTCTTCATGAATAAATATAGTTCCAATTTGCATTAATCCCATTATTTCTTAACTTGTGCAAATTGATTTCACCTTGAATTCATATTAATGAACTCATCCTAATCATAGCTTGGAACCCCCACATTTTTTTTTAATTTTGTGAGAATTAGGAACTTGCCTTAAGTTTGTATTTTGTTATTTAACCGAGAATCTATGTAATTATTTACCACTACACCATTTGACAAACTTCAAGGTGTGTCAATTAACCACATGATGGTGATGATGCATACCGGAAATATGTCATGATGTTTAAAGTTTTAATCTTAAACCTTATGTTTATTAATAAAATAAAATAAAAATATAACCTTTTTAATTTAGTGGTTGGGGAAAAACAACGTTGATTTGTTTTTTTTAGATTGCATTGACACATAAAACATGGTTCCTTTAAATTTAAATTCTTAAAACAAATGAATTGCCTTCTACATAATTGTCCTTTCACAAATTAAACTTGTAATTTTTTGTTTTTTTTATGATGAGCTTGAAATATTGGATAGACACTTCACCCAACTTAAGTTGAATGATTGCACTACATTAATTATTAGCATATTCATTAATGTTGCATTCTCCATATTTCCATCTTATTTTGGGAATGAAAAGGGAACAAAACCAAGTTGAGAGCAACCACTAGATGAAGATTGTAATTGACATGAAAACAACACCAATGATTTAATAATCCTAGATTGTAATGATTTTTGCTTCCACACAATGTTGTAGAGGTGATTATACAAAAAAAGATGCATCATCATAAACATCATTTAACCTCATATTGAAAGGTATTGTGAATTTTCTACTAGCAAGATGCAAGGAGATGTCCATATTAGTCAAATACATATAGATTCCATGAAATTATTTTCAAAGTAGGGGAATAACACACCATGGTGAACCAAAGTTGACAATTGAAAGTCCATTCCAAAAGTCCATAATTGATGTACTTTGAGCCCAATAAACCTAATGAAAGTTGGTCTTAAACAAAAAAACATTTAAATGATGTTGATGTTAACATTTTTTAATATGTTTTTCCCAATACACCATACTATAAACCTTTCTAAATTTCTTTAGTGTAGACAAGTCTTAGAAATAAATGTTTGTGAGTAAATGGGTTTTGCAGAACATAGATATTTTGAGGTCATTAAGAGGAATTATAAAAAGACAAGAATCTTTTCTTGTTGGATTTTTTAACCTTTGAAGTAGCATGCCCCAAAGTTTTGTGTGATTCCCAATTAGTGGATTTAAGCAATAAATTCATAAGTGGGTGAGGACCTTGGGCATACATGAAATGCAAAGTTCATCATTGATTCAAACTAATGGGTTGATGTAATTATTTCAAAGTTTAAGGAGTAATTCATAATATTCCAATAGATTGAAACTCTTTGTTATTTTTTCATCTTTCATTTGGAGAACTATGCAGTAATATTTGTCAAACCCGAAAAAACGAACAATGGGACTTCAAAAAAGTCCATCATAGTGTACTTTTATCCAACACATCAAAATTGTTTAATACACCCCCAAAAATGGTATTGGGAACTACAAACAAGTTGTTGTAGCTAATCTTGAAACTTGGCAAAATGCATTCACTAGACCAAAGAAAAAAAATGTTGACAAATTGTCATTTTCAGAGACCAAAAGTCCACATAATAAGCTTGTCGAGATCAAATACCACCAAAACATGGATTATGCTTAATAAAATGCAAAACCAAAAATAAGTCAAGAAAGAAATTGTAGTCCATACCACATATATTCATTTCTTTGCCAAATGAGTGCTAACATTAATGTCAATGAACTCATCTTTGTAGATTTATACAAAGTTTTGTTTGGTTGCTGACATTGAAATTGTTTAAAATGAGGCTCATGTAGACAACCAACAAAATGAAACATGGGCCAATCATATAATTGCATCAAAATGATCATTTATAACAAGCTCATCATGTAAAAGATGACTTGCACACAATAATGAAACGACAAATTAGACAGAGACTAAATATACACAAAAATTATGGCGCCAACTGTGATGTCATTCAATTGATAAGTATGAAACCTTGTTTGAAAATGAATTAAAAGTGGTGCACAATGGACCCTATGTTCATTTAGACGCAAGTAATCTTAGTAATGATTATTTATCTTAAAGTCTTAATTAAACCCTAATAATGGGAATATTCCAATACCACATGTCAAATAACCTAAGCTTTTATAAAAATATTGACAAAAGCTCAATCTATCTTGCTCAATTTAATCATGTGAATATTCTCATGGTCCAAAGAAACTAGGGGTTTTTGAAATATTCTTTATGTATAAGGTTATTAAACTTGGGCATTTAAAGAATATTCTTGATAACCAAAGCTTTTGGTTATGAAAAATATTCTTTAAAACCCCAAACTTTTAAACCTTTGGCATAAAACTTTGGTTATGAAAAATATTGTTTAAAAGCTTGGGTTTCTTAACCTTGAACATAAGAATATTCCCATAATCAATGGCTTCCACATCCATGG
>Ga0209208_10010717_pt1 | contig 11845 bp, 11 predicted proteins | sample S1TSphfallax_3_FD_187694 | JGI IMG/M metagenome (GOLD analysis project Ga0209208, IMG submission 187694) | Host-associated microbial communities from peat moss isolated from Minnesota, USA - S1T2_Fd - Sphagnum fallax MG (SPAdes) (version 2) | ecosystem: Host-associated > Plants > Peat moss >...
ACATTCTTCAGTTTCTGCAAGTTTGAAATCTGCTTTCGAGCCAGGTGCAGCTGGATGGATCCCAATTTCCCATTTTCCAGAGGCTTTTGCTTTGGTACTACAATGCATTGGATGCAAATGTGCATAATCCCCAGAAAAGGATGAGAGAGAGAGACGGGGGGGGGGAGATGACCAGCAGTCAACAACTGTGCGGCAGCTATTGAAGAAGCTCGGGAAAGGATCCCAGATGTCGAACAAGACACCCAAATTAGAAGATGTAATGGGGGATGGGGCAGAGAAAAGCCCAAGTCTTACTTTTTCAAAAACTCTCTTCTTTACTGAACATTTTCTGAAAGTTAACACCCAACCCCATTTCATAATCGATGATTTAAAAATTTTCAAATCTAAATGAAATCGAGAATTCAATTGCAGGTTTGGTCTTTCAAAAAGAAATTCCAGTTCCTGAGGTTCTAGAACTGGTTTTCAAAATCAAACCTGATTGCAATTTGATTTTTACTAACCAAAACCAGTACCTATGGTTCCAACCCACCAAACCAGGTACCCACCCAACATTGGTATATAGATAGATACATGTGTTGGGCTGGTATTAACTTTTGAACATATGAGCCTCTTTTCATATCAGGCTGGTACAAGTATTGGGCACTTTTTGAAACTTTCATACCAATATGGTTTGGGCATTGGGTCTTAGGCTAATTTTTTTACTGGTATGAAGGAAGTAAATATCCGTGTTGTTGGGAGAGTAAGTGTAAATATTATTCATTTGCACCATGTAAAACTGTCAAAAATGTATTTACATTTACCAGGCTTGTCTTGTAAATGAGATTCTCTAAATGTAACTTAGAGCATCTCCACCGGTGCTCAGTATGCCACTCTGGATAATAAAATTAAATGTCTCAGTTGTTTTTTTGGGCAACCCCACCAATAAAACGGTAACGGGAACTGCATATATGTGGGAACTACTAATAGCAAACCACCTGGACCAATCATTATGATCCAGCAATGAGAAATACCGAGCCGCAGTAGGGTCCAATTTATTACACTCTTTTTTGGAGGTGCACAACTGTGTTGTACCTTTCACCAGCCACGGCAAGCTGGACGAATTTGGTGCAAAAAAACCAATTTCCTGAGCTTAACTGGCACATTTTGACTTTTTCACAATGAATTTTACTATATGGAGTCACATACTGAGTACCAGTGGAGATGCTCTTACAATGACATGGTTTACACATTCGCATCCAAGAGTAGGGATTATTAGTAATTTGTATTTACATGAAGGGTATGTCTAAAACTGTGATAAGTGTCTGATATTGAGACAATTATAAAACTAATACAATGTTGACATTACCTTAGGTTTGTTGAGGTATAAGACTTACACTTCCTGTAAGTGTAAATCCCATAGTGAAATTTATTTACATTTATTTACACTTTGCGGAAGTGTCTAATATCTATTTATATTTTTGTAAGTGTAAAAATGACTATGTACAACAATGTATGTGTAAAATAAATGCATCTATATGGTTTTACATGGTTGTGTAAAAACAATGTAAATTTTTTTTGAGGAAGGAAGGATTTCATAATGTTTTTGGCGATAGTCAACCAAATGACCCATTGCAAAAAAAAAACCTATTTAAACATGCACCCCCAACTAATTAATATGGATTTGTAAAAAGGTATGCTCACTAAGGGTATATAATAAAATCATTTTTAAAATTTAAAAAACCATAGCACCAGAACCCTAAGTTTGGTCATAAATAGGATGACATTAAAACAAAAACCTGCAAAAAAAAAAACATTAACATTGAGCGGGGTATGAAATTCAGAAAACCCTTAGTTTTTGTGAAAATTGAGTTTCACCTTGTCTTTTTTTTGTTTTCTTGAACGCCTCTATTGCTACTACATATATTTTCACTACTCCTACCTGTACAACTATCATCATTATTCTCCAAACTTGTGCATTAAATGTTGAGTTTCAACATTTCATACCAAGATTTAATAAAAATTTCCTTATTTATGGATACATTGAAGAGAGGTGTGAGGATGAAAGGAGGTTCAAAGATAGGGTGATTTTATGAATAACCATAGTATAGACTTACACACCCCCAAAACATTTACATTGGGTCACGTAAGTGTATTTAACTAATTACACTGACTTTGTGTAAGCGTAAAAAAAAATATTTAAATTTTCTTTTAAATTTTTTTAAAAAAAATGTATATACACGACAATATTATAAGTGTAAATGATTTACACTTACATGAGATTTATGTGTCATATGTACGACTATTGACACTTACACACACAACACTAGTTAAAACTAAGGTTCAAGTTCTTATGATCTGGACTTGAATTAACATCTTTTGTTGAAATTATCATCAAAATTGAATTGTGAAACTAGTCTTTGGCTAGATTTGAAACCAAAACCAAAATTGTGAAGAAACATTCTTGAACACACATGTTCACAATCTTTAGGTAGAACAATTTAATTTTTTAAGAAAGTTGATAAGTAAAGTGAACTTGATAGTTAATTATTAGTTATTAATTGGTTGTTGAATTCTGTATTTAAAATAAATCTCTATTTTAATTTGTTGTAAAACTTTGTATCTAAACAATTTCTAGCATTGGGGAATGTGTAATGTATACGTGGAATTGGACCCGATTTTGGAATCAAGCTCAAAAACAATTTTAATTTGAAAAAATGTGTTAGAACGAGAATCAAAAGATTTAAAATTTCAAGGAATAAAGTTCGAACCCCCACTTGGAGAACCATCCAAATAAATTGTGTAATGTCCAAACCGGGATTGGAGGTTCTCTTCTTTAGAAGAATCACACAACACTAGTAAGGTCCTTGCTACCAATGTCAATACCAAGCATAGGTCTATATACCAGAGACCAACATGGGTTGGTTGCGACCAATGTTAGGCGATTTTCTCTTTCTCAAACAAAGACATGATGGGTGAGGGTCAAGTATATGGAACCCTCGACCATTGGTTCTCATAAAATCAAAGAATAAACTTTGAACAAGTAATTACGCCTATGCTTAATTTTATTATACATTGGAATTTGCACAACAAGAATTGATATCACCTTTTTTGGGTAACATGCCTTTCCCAGAAGAGATGGAGGAAAACTTGATCATGAAAGATGATGGCTTTGATGTTAATCTTGGGTGACTCATTCTTTTCTCAAATACTCCATTGAAGCTCTTTCCCAATCTTTAAGAGTCAAGTTATCCTCATCAATTACATTTCTTTTAGACTCATACAAAGAATTGCCTATCGAATGTTTTAACTCCTTGACTTAAGTATTACCAACTTTTGCCAAGAAGCTCACTGAACTCATCCAGTTGCCAAACTTGCCATTTCCTTCATCCTAGTGACCAGCTTCACAAATTAATCAGTTGTATGATGAATCCATTGGTAGAAACCAGCAATGAAGTCTCAGAGTATGCTGAAGATGCCTCTCCCTGCATTCATCGAGTCCAATATGTTGAGCTGCTTTTTGTTTTGCGCAAGTGCTAGCACCATTGTCAGTTTGGTAGAAATAAAAAACCGCAGCCCAATATGAACATGGACTGGTTTGATTGTACTGAGTAGCAAACTCTCACCACCATTGCAGCTTCTTCTGCCATTCAGTCACATCCAAGATTCAATCTCAGTGTTATAATCCCCATGACAATTGATGTGCATCCTTCTTCTCAACTCGATGACTGAAAGTTCATGGCAAGGATTCAAAACCACAGAAAGCAAAATGTGCACACACATTATTATGGGAGCCTTACCACCCCTTTCAAACTCTTTCATCTGCTCCAAGAGGTCAACAATGCAATCTCTTCTGCAAATCAGTCACACCGGTGGCTGGGCTTTAGGCAAACCCCCAATAAAACAGCAATTTTCCCCTTCTTGCCAAGACAAATCCAAGTTGATGCAAGTACTCAACCTTACATAACTGTCCTCAAGGATAAAAGCCAAAGTGCTTACCACCCAAGTGTACTCCTTCATCTGTTCCAACACATTGTATAGCTCTTCCTGCTTTGATAAGACAGTCCTCAGAGTCTGCAAGATCAGATTAAACAAATACCATCACAAAATATTGCATTTGAGCCTTTTTCAAACACCAGAACTCATAGGCTTGAAACAATCCAACTAGAAAATCTGGACTCAATACGCACATCAGACAAAAGAATGCTTTCTAGGACCATGATGAACCCAAACCTAACAAACACAGACATGAGATCTATCAGACCTTTTTTGTCTCTGCCAACTCTGTTTCAAGTGACTTGATGCGATCAGCAGCCATGGACAACTCCTGCCTCTCTGTTTCCTCTTGCAAGGGTCCAGTTAGCTTGTTGATCTCCATTTCCAGCCTCTCCAACCGACTTTCAAAGGGTTCTTGAGCTGATGGTTCAGCTTCTCTTTGAGATGTCTCACCACCAAATATACTTGCAATTTGTCGATATGGAAATACTATTACATTTACCAGAGTCATAAGTACTCTCCAAAGCAACCATCCTGTGTTGGTGCCCATGCTCTGCACTATCCCAATGGATGCACCCAACGTTTCTGCACATCACAAATCAGATATTTGCTGTTAAAGATCAACTTGTGTTATAACCCAGGAGCCACATAACCAGAGCACTTCACTGAGGAAACATGAATTTTTTCAGTCCTACAACCCTAGTTGGTGTCATCCTTCAGTTCATTGAATCTGGTTCTTGTTGTCTCGACAAATCATGCATTCACATTGTAAACAAATCATGAAAAGTCTGACAACCAATACTGCTACAAACACCAGTCAAAGAAAATAATGTACAGTTATAGTGGGTATGTGCTAAAGGGAGGCATGGGACATAAAAAAAATCTTCCCCAGCAGAGATCAATGAACCTACCACCATATATTCTCATAATGTTTCTGCCTTCAGAGGTTCTGACGATTTCAGAGGTTCTGATGGTTTCAGAGGCTCTGATCATTGAGTGACCTGTGGTGGCCCCATCCTCCTCACCTTCTGACTGTAAGCTGGTCTCCTGTCATAACAAGAAGTTCTGTTAGCAGAGCTCATGGCAAAACTGTAGACAAAACAAGGCTGAACAAACCAACCTCCATGATAAGGACCATGATCTCCTATTGCCCAGTGGGTAAACCACAAATAATATCATAGTAAAATTATGGATAATGGGTACACTTCTGGAAGGTCTTGTCAAGCAAGTTGTACATTGTCATGATCATTGATCACAATTGCTCAACTAAAATATGAAGCAAATATTTAGCATATGGCAGAGATTGTTTGCTCACATCTTCCTTAGCAGGTTTAGGGATTGGTGATGGAGGTGTATCCACACATACTGTTGCTGACGAAGCAGCCTCAACATCAGATTCTTTGGCCCTTGTTAACTCTGCCTCCTTACCCTGGCCATGAAACTCATTGATGTGATGCTGGATCATATTCACCTCAAGATGATATGACAAAGGAGAACAAGTGAAACAAAGAATAAAAATCACAGCTCCACTGAGACTGTGGCTTCTATCTCCACACTTGCTCAATGCCAGTCTCGAAGTTGAGACATCCTGTTCTGAAATTGGACTTCATTCTAGCACCTAACAAAAACCAGAGAGCAAGAAGAAAAGAAGAGGAAAATTGAGAAAGATCAAGAAAGTGCACAAAAGAGCTCTATTCTCCTAACCTTCATACTTGCTGTGAGGACATCTTCATCAAGGTCCTCACTCACTAAAGAAATCACTTGTGGAGCAGCTGTCACCTGTGCCTCCTTCAATGCCTGCCACCATGCACAATTGCATATATTGTAAGGAAAGGTATCCAGTTGAATTGAACTAAAACCTTCTCACTATGGAACAAGTAAACAGTTCAGTAACAAACAACCTTCAAAATCTGAGGTTCCTTCCAAGGGCCCCGGTCAGAGAGTAGGCATCCACCTTCTTCAGCACACGTGCATACGCCACCCAAAAAGTCTGGCAATTGACTGTTCCCAGCCGTTCCCACACACATAGAGTATAAGTAAACTGACCACATGATACTAACCCATCATTTGCAAGCAATCTTTATGCATCTCAACATAGGAAATGATATCAAAATGCCATATACATTTATGAAATGCGCCTATCCCCTACACCAGTGTTTTGCATCCAAATGCCAATGAACATGCAACTCCCTGATGCATCATTGAACCTTGAAATTGATGCAACTGGCAAAATACAATGTGCCAACAGTGTGAGAACTAACCTGGCATCAATAACCTCCAGCAACCTTTGCTGATAGCTACCTCCAAGTACCTGCAAACCACTAACACACCCGTCATCTTTACACTCGTAAGTTTTTCCATGAAAATATATTCTCTGTTGGTCTTGCTGTTGTTTGACATCATGGGTAGTAATGTAGGCTCATATGGTTGATGACTTCCACTTGGAGCATCATGGAAAAGTTTTTATACATCTCAAGAGTATTCTTGTATCAGTCAATTCCTGTCTTTGAGAATTTAAGAAACTTTAAAACAAGAAGCACTTTGGAATATTTTCCTGTCTTATTTCTTCTGTGTTTTCATGTCTGGAAAGCTGTTGGTAGGACATCCTCATTTGCACTAACATTTGCTCAATCTGAAACAATGCATTGTTCCTTTTTACCTCAAAATCAAAGCTGATGAAATACCTTTGTGTGAAGGAACCTCAGCAATTGAAGCATACAAATTGCAAGAACGTCTAGAGAGTAATAAGATTTTGGTCAGTGCCAACGCACACTGATCTTTTCCGCAGTCTTGGGGTCTAAGAAGCCTTTGATGGTGCTCCACAACATTCTAAATCCAGCACCTGCATTCAATATGAACATACGGTGCAAAGTCTGCCATCCAAAACAACCCATCCATTTTGATAAGTGCAAGTTTACTTTACAAAAAGCTTGTGACAGTTTGTAAGCTGCAAGTCTCCTTTGCACATAAGCTTTGTGAAACAATCTGACCCAAAAGCTATGAAAATGTTATTGCAGCAAAGGGATAAGTGAAGTTACCTCTGGGTAGTTAGCATTATCAATCTTGTGTATACCCATGAGGAGATCCCTTGCTGCCTTGCTAAAGTTTTTGAGGCCCTGCATGATGATTGTCATTATCTGGGTCACCAAACTGGCCACAAGTGAGGCAAGACCATAAACATTGCAGGTAAGATCTAAATAAATTGAGGGTCCAGGAATGAAAAACACATACCACCCCATCTACATCCAGAACGGTAGTGGCAGAGTCAATGTGGCGATTTGCAGCAATGGAACACGCTGGGAACTTCAAGTTGATGGTCTTTTCGAACTCGAGAATATGGTACTTCAAGTATCTTTCTAGTGTCGTGGCCTCCATCAAGCGTGCTGGGTCCACCATGCCAATCCTCTCAATGTACACTGGTCTCCCTTCCTTGTCCACCCCATGATGTCCTTGAGGGTAATACTTTTGAACTTTTTCTAACTCCTGGAAGATAAAATCCTGCAATGTGCATCCAGTCAACAAACAACCCTCATGATGGACCTTGCACACAGCCCTAATGATCCCGTTGAGTTCACAGGATTCTTTCTCTCATGCTGCAAATCAGAAATCACCCACAACATGTAGAAAGCAATTTGATTGCATTCTCCAGATACACACATCAGTCATTCAGAAGGAAATGGTTCAACCACAGTAGTAAGTATGTCAGAAGAATGCACCTGGAAATGAATCCAGATAGAGAGGAGAAGGAGGGCAAAGAGAAGAAGCACCTACCTGTTCAATGGTGTCAATAGCATTCTCCTTGCGCCATTGAAGCATGTCTGCCCACATTTGTTTAGCCTTGTCGATGTCATATTTCCTTGCTTTCAAGAATCTGCATTGCATGATGATGGATGCACTCATCACACACCAATTTCTGTCTGCACATATTCTCATACTTTGAAAGCAGCAAAGCTTACAAAGAGGCAGCCAACCCTAACTTCTATGTAGAAGAATCTGCAAAGCTGTTGTTGCAACAGAATCTGTTGTTGCAGCAGCTCTTCTGATGCAAAGTTAGACAGAAAAGATGATGATTTAATTGGGTTTCTATTGGGCTCCTCCACATGCCCTTGATGCTTGGGGAGCTCCATTTAGGGTTTGAACAGGAAAACTGTGAAGAGATCTTCTTCCTCCCCACAATCCGGCCCAGTCTAGAAAAGACCCATTTGAGATTGTTGTGCAGTGGTTGAGAAACCCCAAAAAAAATGCGAGATGAGAGAGATATGTATATGTATACATATACCGGGTCATGAGATTGTAGTCATCGTGGCGTTTAGGCAACAACCCATCAGCGAGGAGTTCACGACGGAACTGCTCCAGGATCCATTTGAATTGCTCAACGACTCGTTGCTCATCCTCATGTCCATCTTCCACATGAACAAGATATCTTATCCGGTTGCTACTACTACTCCGTCGCCTGCGAAAGGAACCTCGCAACTTGGAGGAAGTGAGAATTGCCCGAAACGTGCTCATTTTCTTGCTGGAAGAAGCAACTCTAGGAAGAACCACCACCCTCTCGTGATGTACATTTTTATTGGTGGGTGGTGGTCCGGATGATGTCGCCGCCGCCGCTGCCGAGGTCGTCTCCTCCAAATGACTCGTCTGGTTATTCCCTATCCGCTCCGCCATTCTGTGCAGTGGCAGAGGTGAAGAAGCACTAGACGACGCAGATAAGTTCTTCATTCCAATTTCTATTTTTCTATGTCCCTCTCTCAAACCCAGTCTTGCAAACTCGAATACCCATGTTCCTGATCACAATTGCAAATGCAATTGCAATTGATTTCCAAATTCCCACATTCTTTTCACCATTGCTCAAGACTGACTGAGTTTCAAGCCATAATACATTACGTACAAGGAACCCAAGAACAAGCAACCAAAAAAGAAAGAAAGAAAGGCAACCCCTTAAGATGATGATGTTGTAAAGCTTGCAACTTTGGAACTGACATTCTTCATCAGGATCTTCTGTTGTTCCTCCTCCTCCTCCTCCTGAAACTATGTAGATGGGATTCTTGTGGATCCAATCCCAAAGGATTATGCCACAACAGGTGGTGAATCTTTGGGACATACATTCATTAGAATTCAATGTTTTCTCTGTGGGTTTTTTGGTTTTTTACCTCCTCCTCCTCCTCCACCTCTTCTTCTTCTTCCTCCTCCTCCTCCTCCTCAAACTAACTCCTGGGGTGGGGAGTATTGTGGATCCACCAACCCTTTGCTTCCTGTACTTGCTTGTTTGTTTGTTTGTTGTTTTTTTTCCTGGTTTGCTTTGATGGGAAATGTGCTTTGTGTCAGTTGGGTAGTGGGTAGCTGGAAGCTTTACCTTAATAGGATGCCTTTCCGTTTCCGAAGAGAAAGACAAAAAAAACAGAAAACTGGAGCAACTGACAAAAGGGTGGGCCTGGGATGGTATTTTGCATCCATGGACCTACCATTTTCCACTCATAAGGATTTTGCTAATAGAGGTACACCTATTTAGAGGAATTTCATAAGTGTGTTTGGAGGGCACTGACCTTATACATATCAAGGAGACCTCTTGTGTAGGGAGAAGGACTAAGGATCAAGAATGGGCCCTTCTGGAAATGAAGGGCCCAGCATAAGGTGGGAGCCAAGTGTGGGATCCTAATGCCTAGAACTCATGTCCCCCTTCAAGGTCCTTATCTGGTGTAAAGATCTGATAGAATATTTGACATATAAAATGGATGTCTGTGATTGAATTTCATTGGAGTGAGGCAGCATGTAAACTTTACTGAGGATAAGGACTCCTTCACATATGTTTGAAAAAATCCAATTCGGTAGTAGCCTACATTGGTGGGTTCTGCACAAATTATATTATTTTTAGAAATGCTGAAATTTTCAAAAAAAAATTTTCTGAAAGAGATTTTGTTTTTGAGGGACAATGAAGAATCTTTGAAATATTTTGGAATGTTCTATTTTTCAAATTGGAATCTTCAAAATTGATTAATTATTCGATAGATGTGTGCTGAAGCTGCCAAGGTACTTCTCCATATGCCAGCATCTACAAAGCCCAGTCATGGAATTCAGAAAGAGGAGGTCAGAAGGGATGTAAGAGTACAAGAGGCATGCTGTCAAGATTGCAATGATCAGGGTCTGTTTCAGAGGTGTCCTATCCAGGATGATAAGTGTCCAATTTAAGGTGCAATGCAGTACCCAAACAGTACATGTGTAATTATGTACATTGTTCAAGCTCAAGATGAAGGTGATGGTCTGATACTATGTTTAAGTGTTGATGTAATGAGTGATCTCATTTTTGTTACCATCAAAACATTCTTGTGGAGTTCTCTTGGCTTCAATCTCATTGAGATTTGTTGAACTTAAGATCGTTGTTTCAATACATGTATGCATTTGGAGATGTCTAATTTGGTAGTACCAAGGTCTGGATTGATGCTTGCCATGATGGGTGTAGACTGCCTTTGGCCCACCATTTTGCTGCCCTGCAAAGCACACTAGCAGCCCCGGGTATTTGCTCTCAAGGATATTATACCAGGAGAGTCACATTGACAGATCAAAAGGAGGCACAGTGGGCTGGGTCTGACTTCTTCATCAGGTTGGCAGATCACAATCACCCTAGATACACAACCTTTGGGTCGGTGCTGGATGAGGACATGCACCAGCTGGTCTTGTTGACCTTGATTGGAAGCAAGTCATGAAACATCCACGAGGACGGATCAAAACCATGTTCTTTGGTGGCATTGTGATGATGAAGACACCTCTGGAGTGTCCATGGGGGTCTCATGTTTTTAGTTTGGTGGATCCTGTGAATGGTGTGTGAGATTCCCTCCTGTTCCATATGGATGAGTAGGGCAAAATGTGAGATACTTGATGCCCTTCAAGCTTTATCTCTGCCCTCAACTCAATTCTGATGCTTCATGGTTGCAATGAATGGTCCTTAGACCTTGTAGTTCAACCCAACAACTTATGTTTCTTCAAAAGGTGGGCACCAAAGTACTAACATAAGAAACAGAAACCATCCACCCGCAACTCTCATGAAATACAAATTCCAATTGACCCTGCCTGCCCCCACCCCCCTTCCCCCCACAAAAAATTGCTTGAATCCTTTTAGTTGCCTCCACATGTTTATATCATTCCTATAGTGCTTGACTATTATGAAGATGCAAATTATTGTAGGCATTCCCAATGGTAGACAAAGCCAAATGTTAGGTCCATGGTGGGTTAGGGTCATTATGCAATTTTAGAAGCCTAGCTTTTCAATGAAAAATATATGCTATCATGAAGGCATGCTTGCAAGCTAGTAGACTCCCACTTCCTTTCAAATTCCATGTAAACAAATCTAAGTGAAGTGCTTTTCCCTCCATTACTAGGATTTCATGACAATGTTTTTCATGCTCCAAAGGAGTGAGGTTGGGATGTCACTCAAGGTGGGTGGGTGGTTACAATTTTTGTTGTGTTTTTTTAAGGCATGTTGTATGTGTTTTGGTGGGTTGTATGGGTTGTAGTATTCCCAATTTATGGTCCTTTGAAGTTGGAAGTATTCATAATCTTCTTCCAACATTGATGATGTCTATGGCATGGTGAAGAAAGCCATCATGTTCTAATCATCCATAATTGTAAGCTTTTTTAATGTTGTAGCTGCCATGTCTAATGTGGCTTGACCTTGGTAGTGCATTTAAACATGTGCTAAATTTGTTTATGTTCTTTAACTGCCTTTGTGCCTTGTGGTTGTTTTGATGCAAACCTTATATAATTTGGTTTAACATCCATTACTTCAACTTTGTATTCATTAACATCAAAGGCAACATTAGGCATAATTATAATCTTACATTTCATTATTGGAATGCTTCTTTTTGTTTTGTTGTGGAAA
>Ga0209208_10010719_pt1 | contig 11845 bp, 8 predicted proteins | sample S1TSphfallax_3_FD_187694 | JGI IMG/M metagenome (GOLD analysis project Ga0209208, IMG submission 187694) | Host-associated microbial communities from peat moss isolated from Minnesota, USA - S1T2_Fd - Sphagnum fallax MG (SPAdes) (version 2) | ecosystem: Host-associated > Plants > Peat moss >...
CATGACTGGGGGGTGAGAATGATAAGTTTTGACAGAATAGGCCATCGAACGCATAACTGGGAATGTTTTACAAAGCCACATAACTCAAAGCCACATAACTGGGACCCAAACTAGTTGTTCCACCAATTTTGGTCGTAAACTGAATTTCATCTTGGCTTTCCTTTTTCTTGAGCATGTCCACTATGGCTACATATATTTTCACTGCTCCTATCCAGTGTTTTTTCAATTAGCAAATTTTCGCAAAAATTTGACCTGAATAATGTGATTTCAACCAATACAAAGGATTTTTCATGAGAAAAATGGTCCAAATTCGAAAAGAAAGAAATTCAAATTACCAGATTTTTACAATAAGTTCCAGTAGGTATTCAAGAATATAGAAGGATCTTGGTTTTTTTCTACTTTCATATCTGGCATGTATCCAAAATTGGCTAAAATAGTTTTTGGATGGTTGCCACCTTGGCTACATCACAAAATCCTTAAAAAACAACCATGCTCCTACCTGAACAACAATTATAATTACTCTCGAACCTTATGCATTAAATGCTGAGTTTTAGCATTTCCCACTAACATTTAATACAATTTCATTACTTTGTGGATTCCATTGAAAGAGGGTATAGGGGGTGAAAGCAGGCCCAAAAGACAGGGTGAAGATAGGGTGCGTTTATGGATAATTCTAATACCTCAGTAATGAGGCATTACAGGTTACACACTCCAAATTGAAGTGTAGGGTCTTGGGTGTAATCCTATTAGCGCATTACCCACTGCAATGACTCAGTTGGAGAGGGCCTACCACCTACCCACATGGAAGAAATGCAATTTAATACTGTACCAATAAGAGGCCCCTGCATTCTGCCCTGTCCGGGGTGCTGGGTTTCACAAAATGGAATGCCCACCTATGGGTGATTAGGAATTCCCAAGCGCTTTATAACTCAAGGTTCCCCGTCATGGCTGTTATACCCTTCTACTATTTGTGATGATGACAAGAGATTCAATTTCCAATGGAAATCATTTCTTAAATTTCCCATTTAATTACAAATATAGTAGAAAGTCAAGAGATGATTGGCCATAGAGTTGATATTAAATGTTTGTCCAAAAAAACAAACCATAGTCATCAAGTTATTGAATCTAAACGCTTTCCACACCTAGCAAAAGTTTTTGGTAGGTGTGGAACTTGTCTGCAAGAAGCTCCGATCCCCACTTTCTTTCCAGCTACTGGAATAGAACGGCTAGTGAGCGAACACCTAAGAAGGCAGATGTTAAGGGTTTAGTAATTGTGCATTTTCTGATGGTGTTGTCCAAAAAGCTTTGGTGAACGTGCAATCGTAGCACTAGTAAATGTTTATAGCACTCAATTTCGAGTGAAAATGAAAAAATTGTTAGGCCCCCAAAATTGGTGGGGGTGTTGTTCATTGTTCCAAAAACATTGCGTAGGATACATGGTGGTCTTAACTCTATGCATTTTACACTGTATGAACAAAGAGTTAAAATCTTATGCAAGGACAACATTCATCCTATCAAGAGGAGGATAATAACTTAAGTAAGTTTGAATTATTTTTTATTGTTGTTCAAATTTGAAATTTTTTGTAATAAAGCCAAATTGAGTTGGGCCCAACTTGTTTTTTTTTTCATTTGTGTTTTTCTCCTTGTGTCACCATCACTACGTAACTACAGGCTAGGAGGTCCACACAAGCAAGCATAGAACCTTTTTCTTCTTTCTCTCTATGTCTTTTCTTTCTTGTGTTTGTCTTTTTTATCTTCACTCTATCCTTCTCTTTCCCTTGTGTTTCATTCCTTTGTGTCCTCTCTCTATATTTCTTTTTTCCTTGTGTTTGTTTTCTCTCTTTCTTTCCCTCTATGTTTTTCCTTTTGTCCTTTCTTTCTATCTTCTTTATCTTTTTTCTTTGATCTTTTATCTTCTTCTTAGTGTTATCACCAATGCCATTAAAACCCATTACAAACCTCTCTCTTCGTCACTTACTATTGTTGAGTAAAAGATTGCAAGCTTGTTAAAACATTCATAATAAGTTGTATTTTTTTCTTTGTTGTTGTGTTAAAAAAAATTGCTATTTAATTGTGATTCCTAGGTGAAACCCAAAACCTTTATATCCTAAAAGCTGGGCTTGCTTTGAAATTGTCGTGAAATCATTCACCAACAATCCTAAATATAACAATAAACCATGCTCAATTGAACCTAGCTGTATCCTCCTTTTTAGTGCTCATTTGAATTGTTTTTTTAGTTTAGATAAATGCATCTTAAAATCTTTTCACACTTTTACAAATATATGTTATTTTGGATGACATTTTTTGAACTAATATTATCAGATACCTTTCGAAATACCATTTCAAAATTGTGTGAATTTAATTTGTGTGCAACTTCAATTATCTTTAGTTTAAATTGTTGAAAAGTATAAATAAATTAGCCTTTTGCATGTTCAAAACTTAAACGACTATTGCTCCATCCTCTTATTCTATTAACACACCATGGGGACTCACATTTTTATTTTTGATTTTGGCATTGAGATGATTTAAGAATGAAGTTAAAAGGATATTCCAACTCGTATCAGCTTTCTCCAAAGATGTGTGTCCCATTTTAACTACATCCATGACAACTTTTAGTTGTCGAACTATCCATTTGCTTCATTTAAATACATTATAGGCACGTTATTTGTTCTCATTAAATTATGTGTTGTTGTAGCAAGATGGGGTTGTTGTTCTTCTTGTGTTGTTAGGGTGGTAGGTTGGGGTCATTGATACTTTTAGTCTTCACAACCTTGACTTGAAACTTTATTTAATCTTTTTTTTTTGTACATTAAGAGATGTTGTAAGGCAATCTGCCAATAGTCCACCCCTAGTACATTGTGGTACGTGTTGTAATGCCTTCTTTTGCATTAGCAAAGTCATTTAAACCTTATTCCTCCTAATCCTAATCTCCAAAGTGCATCATGATGGAAGATAGGAAGATTGGTGACATATGTTACTTCTAAAATGTGATGACATTTGTAGGACAATTAATTAAAGAACTCAATGAGAACAAAGGTAATTTGAATATTTTATCATGTATTCTTGCAATAGCTTTGGTATGCCACTCAAATCTACCTTCTTTTACATTATTCTTACCTTAAACTCTTTTTTTTTCTATTTGATTTTAAATGTAAGATGAAGTACTTCTACTTCCTCTTTGATGTCAATTGCAATAAGAATTATGTCTTCTACTTCTTTCTTGACCCTAATTGTAACCAAATCTACTTTTAATTATTTTTTATCATAACTTCAAACTTGTAATCACTTTAAGAAAGATTAAAACTTTTTTTCTTGCTAAATGTGACATGCTTAAGAAAATTGTAAGCTCTTACTTTAGGACTATCAAGCTTTATGAGAACTTGTTGTTGCCTTATTGCCATGATGTTTTTGGTGAAAAAAATTCATTGGTATGAATTGTGGTGGGAAAATGTCTAATGAATTTTCTTGGTTCTTGTTTCAATGGTATTCAAAGTTGTGTCTTAATGTTTCAATTGAATTGTTTGTTGTTTTGTTGTTTAGTCCAAATTGGATAGGTGACTTGTTTTTATGTGCAGAAGGGGGTCAAATTTTGTATTCTTGTATTTTTTGATAATACACAAAAAGGCTAATTTCAAGCACTTGTTTATAATTTTATATGCTCAAAACCTCATATTTACAATCAACTCATTGTTGTTTAATGTTGGGGTAGTGGACACCAATACCAAGCAAAAAATTGCACAAAAACAATCACAAATGGGTGATCTTTGAAATGCTGCCCTCATTGTTGATTGTCCCACCCTTATTCCCAAACACTTAACCTCCCAAACATGGTTTGCAGCCCTAATTTTTTCAAACACGAGAGTTATAGCTGAACATTCGATCATGGCCAACCTGTTGAACGAACATGAACAAAGAACAAAAATAACACCAATGTCTTAATTTACTAAATCATCATTTGGTCACCAGTCACCAATCAATGATGGGGCATTCTACGCTAAAGCCTCCACAAAATACCCATCATCGACTTGGCCGGTATTAGAATTTTTCAACTCCCAAATCAAGGCAAGTTTCTGGTTCTCTGAGGCAATGGATTCAAGCAAGTCTTTTCCTTTTGACAAAAAATCACCAAAGGCGACACAAGTTTCTGAAACCAGAATATTCTGTCATAAATTCGCTTTTCTTTTAAAAATTCGCCTAAATGTACAGAAAACTGTTTTGTGTCAACTGACTATACAGTTTTAAGAGCACCTTCAAATAATTTCGTCAGTTAAGTTGAAATCTGCTTAGGGATGCTTCTAGTGATGCTTGCCACCCTGGCTCCATGAGGAAATTGGAAAAAAACACTGATTCGTGCCTGGGCTTGGCTCTGCCTCATATGGGCCCTGCCTGGGGCTTTACCGTGCACTAATTCATCTGCTCCTTTATGGCGAAGTGGATCACATGGCAAGGGAGCAAAAGGGGAGAGAACTAGTTCTAGTGCGCTCAATGCCCAAGATTCAGTAACTCAGGAACCGTCTCTGCCTTAAGACGCACTCAAGCTTATTTCGTACGTAAGGACTGAGGAACCCTGAACCCTAGCTCTATAGGAGTGTACGACTACCTATTTTCTCGTACAGTTTGGATTTGCTGATCTGAGAAAGGACAAGAACGAAAACAAAACCCCTTCTGAAATGTGCTACAACGGCGTACACAACATCGCATACTGTGAAGAAACATATACTTGACTGAACATGCGAATGAACACGTGATTCAGCTAGGTTCAAATCAGGCCAGTTCCCTGTTAGGGCTACTTCATACAAGCAGGGTTGTGTTGGCGTTGGATATGCGCTCCGCACGGGACATTCGAGCTTCGTACCTCAGTTGCAGCACATGACTGAGCTCTGTCCCCATTGCAGAGAGAAGCGTGTTACTTCGGTGCTGTCCAATGGACTGACTTACATCCAAGGCATTGCCTTGAACGGGGGTAAAGATCAGTTAGTGTTTGGTTGTACTACTTTGGATATCTTCTGCCTGGACATTGCTGTGAAGAAATGGTACTAATCTGCTACCCTGACATTATGCGGTTCTCACTGTCTGAATGTGAGACTCAGAAATCGTTCTTTTGAGTACAACAAATTCTAGAGCCTGGCAATTGGATCAAGATCACTTGGACAACTGCAGATGCTTTGCCAACACCCTTTGACCTAGTAATTTTCGACTCTCTTGTGCTGATGCTCTTAACAAAACGGAATGTGAATCTCACATGAAGCTCCAAAATTCAGATGAGCTGCTGGGAGACTTGAATCCCCACCACAGGACCTTCATGTCCCGCTCTCATGACTTGGAATTTCACATATAGGCCTGTTCAATCAACACCCATGTGTGGGCAGTTGTGTTTTGCATCAGACTTTTTCTATGAAGACTCATGTATATATCTAACTACTTGATTGAGAATTGACTTATATGCATCAATCCTGAACATGAAAAACTTACAAACATAACATAGGACCCTGCTCTCACCTTGTGAGCAGATTTAAAGAAAAGACAAGAAGAGTCTAATTGCCATTGGGTTTCTTTAATGGGACCTTTGGTGGAGGATAATTATCTACCGTCATTTTGCAGGAGGTTGGTGCTTGCAGCAGCTGCATAATGTGATGCAGTGCCCATTGGTTGCCAATTACCCACTGGAGCAACCCAGGTTTTCAGATCCAGTATGTCTGAACATTAAAAAAGACAGCAGTACATGGATGAGACCTAAACAAGGTGCTTGCAGTGACAGTGACCATTGTCTGGAATCACCATACATGTAAATATGTACCAACTCAAGCCATAATTCTGAGGAGGGAACTTGCACAGGTATTCTGAGCATTGAATTGAGAGAACAATTAGGGTATGGACTAACTGTCAGCTTACAGGTTTGGCAAAGAACCCACTAGTAATAACAGTCAATCCAGGACCTCCAAATTCCTCTTGCTAACAATGGAAGCAAACGATTTGAGGTGTGTTAATACCTTGAGTTTCTTTGCTCCTGAAATGCCCGACATCAAAGACACCAGCACCTGCTTCACTGCAGTGGTGGGAGATACTATGAGAGCATGCAGGTTCAAACTGCCACTCCTGTGCTGTGTACTCCTTATGTAGAAATAGTTGCCAGTGGCGAACTTCAAGCATTTGCATAGTCCCTGTGTTAATGCAAGCAGAGCAGTTTTGAGGAACAGGGAAGCTTGCCATTGCCGTATTCTGTAGCAAGTAACTAATGTGTCCACCTTACATATACCTCTTACAGATCTCAGGTAAATTACATGGATGAATGGACCAGATTTTTGTGATGTGAAGCACATTAAAACTGATGATCTCAAGAACCTGGGTCTTTACCTTCACATGTTGCTAAGTTGCAAACAGGGCAGCGCACTAAGTGCAGATCTGGAGATGGATCAGGAACAGTTTTCAAGATTATGGCCAAATGGATGAAGAAATGTTGCAACAGTTTGACCCATTCACTGCTTACATAAGCATATATGACCTCGTCCTTCCTTCCCTCATGCAACATTGATGTCCTCTTCAACAGAACAGGATGTACTTCAATTCCACCACTGACTCCTTCTCTCCTAAATTGTGAAATGTTCATTAATGTTAATTTCTTCTAATATAGTAGTAAAGTCTGCTGTTAGAATGCTTGACTTTATGGAGTCAAAGCTCTTCAACTCCTGGGACCATTTCAACCACACATAAGTACAGTACAAATGGTCACCTGCTATCCATATCCCTTTTTTGACGTTGTGAACAACGTGGAACTTTGCCATAGAGCTGGAGGATCCAACTTCTCCATCCTCACAAAAGGACTTCAACTCAGACAGCTGGGCACTTGCTACAGCTTCTCCAGAATCCAGGCAGAATGCTCCTATCCGCATCCAGTCTGCACCACACATCAGTGATGAGCAATCAGACATGCACAAGGCCAACTGAAACTGTAAGGATTTACATCTTCTAAGTGGTTTTAAATTATCAACAAAAACATCTGCAGCACTAAATGTTTTTTCAGATGTGCATGTGCCTGCAACTCCGGTAGAAAGCTTATTGTACACCAAAGTGTCGTCTCAAGAAAGACATCTACTTCAGTTCTCCTGTGCAGTCAGATACAGGAATATTAGAGATGCTTCATCACCAGTTAATGGAATATGCAAATCGACTCACCGATATGTTTTTCACGTTGGTGCGAATTCGTGAATGAATGGCTGCCATCTGAAAATTGCAAGCAGAAATCAAGTGGATTCATGATAGCTATTAGCTTCTGCTGCGTGATTGGGATGGATCTAAGTACAAGAAGCGGGAAGAAGCAACTGGAGTAGCTAACGGTAACCATATCGACTCGAAGTGCACTCGCGGAGTGAATGCAAAGCAAAAATCTGATAATGAATATATTTTTCGTTGAAACATGTGTACAGACTTCATACCAGTTGCTGCGCCGTATAGATTCCGCCAGCTGAAGTCAGACTGACATTTCACCCCCAAGGGAAGGCCAAGCTCCCGTACGCACAATGCTTTCCAAAGTCTTTCTTCCATGACCATCGCGTGAAATTGATGGTTGGCTAACGCAAGTCGCATCAGCGATTTACCGTCCAGGAAGCTCATCACGGATGTCCAGACGTCTTCGTTGTACCTGTGTAATTGCAGCAGTTCTCATCACTTTGGACTACGAACTTCGTGTTCTCACAGATCTATTGGTCTTCAACAACAGGCACGGCGCTCATCAACGAACAAGAACTTCCTTGACAGAAAACATGAACTTCGGGTGTCATTCTGACGACTTTTGGCAACAACGTTTCGACGTGTCGTGATTCCACCAAAAAAAAAAACAAACACGCGATCTGCTCTGCCACGTTCAGAATACTTGACAACAAAATACCCTTAGTAACCTTATTTCACCGATCTCGCGATGATTGGACCAGCACTTAATAAGTTATGGTCTGAATTCCCTCAATTCGGACATTCAAAACTCGATTGGTGTAGGTTTTACTTCCTAGCATTTGATAGCTGGAAAATGAAAATGTCTGCCATAGAGCGCACTCCAAGGACGGTATCAGACCGTCTAACTTTGTGATAAGCAGTTTTGCTCGCCTCTGCCGATATAATGCTGATCCAGGTTCTTGAAAGAATGCGACGAAATCGAAGACTGCGGCAAATGATTTGAGAAACGTCTTCGGTTTCAAGATAATCAAGCTTCTAGAAGTGCCCGCAAATCATGGAATCGCATAAATTACAATTCAGGAAATCACAGAATTCGCTTACTGATGTCAAGAACTCGGCAATTATCAGCCACGGATCCAATTTCTCAACGCTGCCACGAAGGAATAATGGACAATTCGCAACAGACCTAGGGAGTTTACAATGTGGATTCTGATGTCAAGAACGCTGCAATTGTCGGTCACGACTCCGAACGAACACTGCAACTAACGAATAGTGGCAAAAATCGAGACATTAGGGAGTTCACAATTCGCACTAGCGTTCTGATGTGAAGAACTCTGCAATGATCAACCACGGCTCCGATTTAACTAACGAAATTCAGAGCAATTAAAGAGTTGAGGATGCTCAAATTTCTGATATCAAGGACGCTACGATGATCAACGAGAGCGCCGATTCAATCAACGCTACATTTTGTAACGAATATTAAACGCAGCATTGAGGAAAGTCTCACCACGGTTGGCAGGCTCGAATGCGTCGGGAACAGATTAACAGCGGCGTACTGCAATCAACCGGCTCAGCATGCAAAATCTCGCAGACGGACACACCGGAGGTTGCAATCGCGTCCGGTCCGTGCTCAGTGTCCCAGTTAGACGCCATGATTCGGAGACACCAAAATCCAAGCCAAAAACTGCACGTCCATTGCACAATACTGAACCAAATGACTGAAAGCGGACCACACACTAATTTTCCTGCAAAAGAAGAGGAAAAATGGGAGTCGGAGATACTGCGTCCGGCTTTGCTAAAGGCAGAGCAGAATCTCATAAACTATTGGACTCATAATATACTTCCGCAAGAGCACGCCCTGCCACAAGAGCACGCACTGCACCGGCTGTGCCGCCCAGAAGCGAAGCAAACCGAAGCAGGTCTTGTTCGAAGTGTGAACGCGGTTTCCGTAAACGTCGTAAGTAACCCAGGTGAATCTAAGGTTGTTGAGTAATTTTGCCCAACTCTCCCCAATTCAGGTTTAACCCAGGCTCCCAACCTCTGATCACAAGCCATAATTTTTTGTTCCAAAATTTTGCAGAAACGTGAAAAGGAAATATTCTGTTGCATATTTTCTCTCTCTTTGAGAAATAGTCAAATTTAGGGTAGAGACTCCTATCACCAAACACTCACTCATGACCAAACATGTTAATGGAGCAAGGGTGAGCCTATGACCAAAAATATACCCACTTGTAACCATTCAACCTTCAACTTAATACCGAACACACTATGGACAAGGAATGTGATTTACCTTTATCAATCATTTGATCAAGATATAGAATACATGTTTAATCATGGGCATAACCTAATCCCATTTTCAACAAATGATGACCTCTTTAGAAAGCTGGGTTCTTAGTGATGGGGTCAGAAGTAATTAATCATGTTCTTAGGTGTGCAAATGAATAAATTAGGACCCATAAAAATGGGAGGATAAGTGTTTGGAAATAGGTGGTTTTAATGTTGGTTCAGGGTTTAATGTGTTCATTATACAAATGTGGGTGCCTTTAATAAAGGGAGAGGTTGTGGGAAATCTCCAAATTGTTATGTGGTTGAATAAAATAAAGCTCACAAGGATGGGAGAGTAAATGTTTCGGAAATAAGTGATTTAAGTTTATTTAAGGTTTAAGGTGTTCATTATATAAATGTGGACACACTCATAAAGGTGGAAGGTGTGAAAAATTTCGAGATTTTTGTGGAGTTGGCATTATTAAGTGTTCAATTAAATGAGTGATTTAAAGTAGATTTGCAAATCATTGTAATTCATTATGGGATGAAAAGTTTTTGGTGGCAAAGCAAAATATGATCAACAAAGAACTCTATTAACATTCCATTGCTCACATTTCCCACCAAAAATTTAGAAACACAAATTTAGTGGAAAAGTGTTTCAATACAACAACATTCTCTTTTTTTTTTCACCGAAGAGGAAGCATGTCCAAAATTTAAAAATATATTGAACATGAATTACATTATTATTTTTGAGCTTCTAGTTCCTAGAGCCATATGGCTAAAATCAATATTGTATTAAAAGTAGGTTGAATGTACTAAAAGTACTAGTGAACAACTAAAGGTGAAAGGAGAGGAAAAGGCTAAATGTAATATAATTGCACTTCAAGAAGTGAAAGTAGAAGAAGACGTTGAATGTAGCAAAACTATAATTAAAGAGGTGACCTACACTAATTAAATTTTTGTGGTCCTAGTCTCAATTTAGAAGGGATACCACTTGTTGGTCTTGAATGAAAGTCCCCGGTTTGGTGGAGGTTAAGGTCAAGAGGATCAAATTAACCATGATGATGCATGTGCCACATAGAAGGAGGAGTACCGTGTTAAATGGACAATTGGAACATTTTACTTCAACTTAAAACACATCAACACCAAAAGTTAACAAGAACAATTAAAGGCACAACCATAATTACAAAAGGTGGTTGGAGAACTGAATATCTAAAGGACATTATGGATGCAATGGAGATAAGAGTTACGTCATTAAAGAAGGCAAGCTACTACTAGAACATACCCACAACATCACTATTAGACCACTTGAATGGTAAAACTAAATCTAGGAAACCATGAGTTTTATCAAAAGGCAAGGAAATAGAAGTTGTATAATGGATTTTGGGCATGTAAGATTATGGATTGTCAATTATATTACAATAGTTAAAAATCAAGGTTGCTAAATTGACACAGATTCAACTTACACCATTCAAGGATGGGATCCTTGGGATCTCATGGTGGTATTGGTTTAAACAAAGACATCTAGAAATTAAAGTATAACTAGGAAAGGGATTTGAAATTTCCAAGGCACAAGGATTGACCAAATGCGCATGCATTTCTTTCTATAAGAACTTACAAACACTTCATAACCAACATAATTTCACTACAAAATGCATATGGAACTCAGCCAAAATAGGGATTCAAACTAACAAACAATCAAGAGCAAGGAGTTGGTAAAGAAAGGTTTACAATAAATTTACAACATAATCCCAATGTTACTAGAAAAAGTGGTTTTTATGCCTAGGACATTTTGCAACTAGGTTCAAATTTAGTCATGTAATCCTATAAGAACAAGTCTAGTCACTACCATTGATTTGACTATAATCATCAAAATGACTAAATGGCTATGATTATCTACATGACTAATAATCACTTCGATATATATAACTAACATTGCTTACATAACCTAGGTACTGTATTTTACCAATAAGCATACTACCTAGGTTATCATCACCTTGGTATATTAGGCATAATGTAAGTATAGCCTAAACAATGTACATAACCTAAATATAGCTTGTATAACCTAGGTTTAATTTTACATATTCTATTTATAACACTATGTCACAACTTATGTATCACCCTGTATAACCCAAATACAACCTTACATAACATGATTACACTTTATGTAACCTAGAGGTATAGCCTACATAACATAGAAATAGCCTAGGTTTAACTTACATAGCCTCAATATAGCCATACATAGCCATACATATAACTTTCATATGTATCCCTTGTATAACAAACTATGTAACCTATATCACCCAAATCTTGCCCTACATGTCGCAACCCCACTTTGGCCAAGTGTGGGGGTGAAGCCCAACACTTGGAAAAAGTGAGGATTTGGAGTTCTCCGGGACTCCCGAATGTTTAG
>Ga0209208_10010720_pt1 | contig 11844 bp, 13 predicted proteins | sample S1TSphfallax_3_FD_187694 | JGI IMG/M metagenome (GOLD analysis project Ga0209208, IMG submission 187694) | Host-associated microbial communities from peat moss isolated from Minnesota, USA - S1T2_Fd - Sphagnum fallax MG (SPAdes) (version 2) | ecosystem: Host-associated > Plants > Peat moss >...
CTTTTTTTATCCACAAAGTGAGATTGGTCGGTGATATCCCCCCCCCTATCACCCACCTATTTCGTGAGCATTTTTGTTAGCTCTTTCCTTTTGTTGGTAAAACGAACTGATGTTTTATTTTCTTCTTCTATCCACTCAAGAAAATATTCAGGAATATCATTATCAATGATGACTTTTTTAAGCTTGTATTTAAACTTTTTAAACTCTTGCTCGCTACCTGATTTCTCGTAAAGCCTTTCTACGGCAAATTCCCAGAAGTCGTTATTTCCAACGTGTTTTCTTGCTGTTCTATAGAGAAATTTTTTTAACCCTGATGTGATATTGAAGTATTCATGGTTTACTTTTAGTAATGATCCCTTTCTACAAATACCATCATATAACCATTGTGATAGCGTTATCTTAATTTCTTTAACATCTTTCCTATCTGTATAACTCCAACTATCTAAAAAACCAAATCCAGCGTCATATTCTCCGCTTTCATTACGTATTGTTGTTTCTATCAGTGTTGACTTAAGTCTTGATAAACTTGACTTAAGGTCTTTCTCTTCTTTTTTTCCATTATGTCTGTGTAAGGATTTTAAAATCTCATGTCTTGGAATAATGATTGTTCTTGGAGGTATGTCAGATTTAGAATTGATAATGTCTTGCATTTTTGCAGAAATTAGCAAGATTATATCCCAATCGTATATACTTGCCATATAATGCTGTCTATGGGCACTAACTTTTACTTTTGTTTTGCCATCTCTGCTTTGATATATAATTGGTCTTATCCTATTTTTAGAAAGGGCTAAAAAAGGAACTTCCATAACTTCCATTATGTCTCTAGGATCAAATATCGACCCCGTAAGCTCTTTTGTATCATTCTTTTTTAACCTTTTTGTCTTATTTGGTTTCTTTTTCTCTGACTTTTCTGTGTTGATTGAAATATTCTGATTTTCTATTTCCTGAGTGATTCCCGTATGATATTGGGTTTCATCAACTGATTGAGTAATAATCTCTCGTTCTTTTTCTTCAAAACTTTTAGCTAACAATCCAAAAAATCGAGCGAGGTACTTTCTCATTAACGTGCCTCTATCGGATATAATTTGTTTAGCTCTTCTAACAATTCGTACCCACTTTCTGTAAGCCTTCCAGGAATGGCGTCTGTATGCTCTGTTAACCCATATTTATCAAGAACATAGTACATCGTGTATTTAAGGCCCTCGTTGTTATAAAAGAACTTATCTAAATCTTCGTTTCTCTTAGTGTCCAAGTTCTTGAGATGGTTCAATAATTTTTGAATATACTTCAGAGATTCTTCTGGCATCCCGCACTCACAATGATTGAGGAGAACACCATGAATAAATTCACGCTTCGTATCGATGCTCATTCGTTGATTTATCCCGTGCCTGATAAATTTTTGTTGTTGATCTTCCTTCATTGCTTCTTTCCTCTCTATATCTCTTTTACTGGTTGCGCTCATGTTTCCTCTCTAAACTAAAACAAAGCTCCTCCTTTATATCGCCAGATCCAAGCCGCTAAGCTGATGTGATAATCGTATAAATGTTTGGGTTCAGGAAGACCATTGGCTGAAGCAACAGCTTTAGCAATTCTGATTTGGTTGTGATTGGCAGGACGACCATAGCGTTGTTTTTCTTTTTTCTTGCTTTCTTCTCGACAAAATTTTGCAAGAAATTTGACAAACTCCTCGTCTTGTTTATCAACCCATATTCTCACCTGAACCAGTCCTTTTTCTTCCATTCTTTTGCGATAGGCTTGCATTCTTTCTGTCATCACTCCTCCTCATAATTTTATATCAGTCGCCGACTAGGCTTACATTTAGCATGATTGCCAGTGTAACGCACTGGCAATCATGCACAAGTGCGCCGTTTGGATTTTGGATGGGTTTTTGATTTTTTTTATGCAAGCCTCTCTACATGTTTCTAAACAACTTTCCAGTTCGTGAGGGGTGAAGGGGAAAAACTTTTTTCCCCTTCACTTTCACTGAACAAGTTTTATTTCTTCTCCACTAACTCACAAATTTCTAACCCATGCTCCTTGCAATATTCTTGGCACCAGTTCTTTTTTAGAGGCTCAATATCAAGCCTGAAGTTTGACAAGATTTGAATGAAATTTTCTCTGTCTCCTTTCAATATCTCAATCAATCCAACCTCTTTTTGAATGGCTTCTTTCTCCTTAGAGGTAAAAAAATCTCTATCCAATGGCGGCGTGCTGTAATAAAGAGAAGAAAGCGTTCCATAGCGGCGTCGCGTAAAAAGCCACCCTACTTCCCCTGTTTTAGATGCTTTCCGCATCTCTATCCTGTTGATGTAGTCACAAACTTGATCGTAGTTTTGAAGGAGCTTAAATTCCCCATCAGTCGAGCTAATCTTAATCATTGTCATTGTTCCTATTCCTTAAATGTTCCCTGCATTCTAAAAACCAGGTACACTTAAGGGCGTGTATCTGTTTTACAAGAACGATCGGTCCTTGGTTCTTAAATGCAGTGCATTCTTGTGGCGATAGGGAGATGAATTGAAGGAGCTTTTCTCTTCCTAACGCCACACTCATAAAAAAAGGACAGAAATTATCTGTCCCATTCCCGATTTAACGTTAGAAAAGAATATATACGGCCTTTCGGCCGTCTAAGGATGAACTTGAAGAATCGCCCGATGTGGGCTAGTTTTGCTTCAGCCATATCAAACCTTCCTGTTTGGTGTGGTTAGTGGCGCATGGGTGTTCAAGCACTTGTGCGTCACGCATTACGACACATTCGCAATGCTTCTTAAGCCTATAACAATAGCTCTGAAAAAGTCAAATCTTTGTCACACACGGACGGTTAATTCAAAACTTTAGAAACTTTTTTGTGTAAAGAATTCTCAACCAACTTCGGATTATTAGAAATAACACATAAGTAAGCCAATACAGCCTTTTCTGGATGTCTGCGTCCATGTTCCCAGTTTCGTAGTGTATTTAAGTTGAACCCAAAACGTGCCGCAAATTCTGCCTGACTCATGTGAAGACATTTTCTTAAAGACTGAATGTCAATTGTATCTGGTATTTCAACAGTTTCAGAAATCCTTATCTTTGTTTCACGACACTTATTCTTATCACCTTTTGCATAATCAATAGCTTCTTGCATGGATTTAATTAGTCGGCTAGTCATCTTATCCTCCATAGCTATCTATCAGTTCATCAACCATGTTATTCAGCATTTTCTTTTCTTTAGGAGACATATCACTCTTTTCTGACTTTCTGTAAATGTTTAATAAGAAAACAGGGATGTTGGTATTGTAAAAAAAGTAAATTATCCTTGCCCCACCTGATTTTCCTTTCTGGCTTACTCTCCACCTTATTTTTCTGATCCCCCTCAACCCTGGGATTATGTCACCTGATTGTGGATTTAAAGACAAAAAATTCTTTAACTTATCTACTTCACTCTCGCTAAGAATCTTTTGGCTTTCCTTTTGAAAGGAATGGGTTTCCGCAATCGTTATAAGATTTGATGTCACTTCCATACATTATAATATAGGCTATTGACTTAGTAAGTCAATAGCCTAATTTTTTTGGTTATCATTACTTTAATATAAAACTTTCATTCTTTGTCTCATAAATTTATCAAATCCTTGTCGCATTTATTTCGGCACTCCTAAGCTTCTTCATTAATTCTCTTTTTATTGTTTCAACTTCTCCTCTATTTAATGGCTTTCTTTGTAAGCCAATATCAGCTGTAATATCTACGTTGATGGAATTAATTAATTCTTCTACGCTTACATAATCATTTGCTTCTTTTGTTAAACTAAATCCAGGTCTGAGTATGCCTCCTTCATAGGCGTAACTTCTTTTTTGGTTTAGCTCTTTCAGAAGGTTATTTAGTTGTGTTTTGTAAGGATCAGAATCAATAAGATTAGTCGCATAATCTATTAAATCCTTATTTTTAGTTTTATTCGTACTATCCATAGATGACAAATCTTCTGGGAGTTCAGGCCGAAAAGGATAATAACGGCAAGTAGTATTAGGATTCCGTGCTAATTCAAATCTTAATACATCAATATAATGTTCTACTGCACTGCTTGAAGCATTTATCATAAGCCGTGGAAGTTTCCTAGCCCAACCAAAAAATCCAGTTCCTTTGAGATGATGGTATCTTGTAAACCCAACTGTCCTTGTTCCTGTTCCTAATGATACGATTACATAATCGTTTGCCTCTGGAAAAAAAGTGCGTGCATAAGAATAAGCAAGAAATGTTGGATTATTTACTGCGATTCCCCCATCAATTAAATTGAGAGGAGCTTGAAGTGTAACAATACGACCGTCTTCACCACGATAATGCGGTAAAACTTTATGTGGATCAAAGTATGTTGGAGCGGCTGAAGTAGCCATAGCGATGTCCTTCATATAATAGTTTTTTTCATGGATTTTTAAAGCTTCATAACTGTTAAAGACATGTAACCCTGCGTTTCTTAGATCACAAGCAGTTACTAATACTGTTGATCTTGATTCTGAGAGTAATGCGTCTTCAAATTTTTGGTTTAAGAGTTTTTCTAATGCTTTAGTAGAGTATTTCGGAAAGAAAACATTCCACATTGGAGTACAATACCTCTGTAACATATTGGGTTGAGAGAAAATCGTTTCGTTTTCTTTTAAGTATAACTCTTTAAGAGATTCTGCTGAATGAGCAGCACCTCCTTTTTTACTTGTAACGTTTAATGCTAAAGCAACTATACCACCAGTAGAAGTACCGGCAATAATATCAAATTTTTGAGAAATACTAGATTTTAGGGATTTCTCAATTTTATCCAATATAGTTAGGGGGATTAAACCACGAATACCTCCTCCATCTATAGAGAGGATCCTAACAGTCCTTTTTTCGATATTATTTTTTAATGAGGAATTAGATGTGCTATTTTCTGTAGAAAATCCCCTATTAAATGAAATAGAATTCATCATGAAAGGGAGAGATTTAATTGGTTTTGATCGTACGAAAGATGGTGACCGTCTAACTGAAAAATTTAACAATTCTTCAATAGCATAAGAATTCCATTCTATCAGACAGATGTTTAGCAATATAAAGATTATTTTTTTCTTAATTTGCATGACACTTTTTTTCCTTTCTTAACAGCCGAAAATTTTCATTAACAAAGGCATAGGCTTAACTTATTCTAGTGCTACACAATCTGTGACTTGATACCACGTTAGATTCTATAGAACCCATATTCTCACTATCTCTTTCTCACAAAATCCAGAACGGAGTGCTTACTCTTGAGCTTTGCTGGCTTATCAGACGGCTGTAACTTGAATTATATGGTTATGTTATGATAGATAATAACTAAAACTTTGCAAACGATTGGCTAGAAAATTGTATCTCCCTAAGCCAGTACCCATCAAAAATTTCGGAGACGAATCTATCATGAATTTAAAAAGATCCGACAGTTCATCTCGAAAACTTTCGGGATGCGCACTTACATGTTGCAATGCAACATCGCTTCGTCGCAAGCGACACTTACCATCAAACCAAGCTCTCTCGCTCTAGTTGTGTGCCTGTTTTTTGATCCTTTCTTCAAACGATTGATAGAACATTATTGGGGAACTTTATGCAAAAACTTGTCCACAGTTTTTTTGAATAAGTGCTTACTTTACCCATCATTCAAGATGGAAAAGGCACATTTACTCGCGTTTTCACTTGCACTGGCTTATGGTTTTTGGAAGATCATTGCCACTAAAAAAAATGCTTATTTCATATAACCTATCAAAACGCGTTTGGAGGCTCACTGACGGGTTTTGAATTCGCTAACATGGTTTTCTATGCAAAATATGTTTGAGTGCAATACAGACCCCCCTAATGCATTTCTAGAGGCATTTTATGCTTAACAAATGGTTAAGATTGTCAATAATGGAAATTTTGGGCCCTGAATTTGAATCCAGATTCAGCAGATTAAGGTTCGAGTAGGTATTGGCTCTAGTTGAACCAATACCAATTCTTGCTGTGGCCATCGGCTTCCCAGCCTGTACCACGCTTTGATGATATAGTTTTGCTGCGTCTGAAGCAACCCTAATTCTTGCTTGTAAATATCCTAGCGGGGGGTTTGGGGGGCGGCAATGAAGCCCCCCAAAATCTATCAACCATTTTGATCTTTCAGTTTTGGTAAGGGCTGTTGGCTGTTAAAACTTTTCCTGTCAGATGAATTTTTTGATGTTATCCACATAGTTTTTCCACAGCGAACCCAGTTTAATATAAGTTTATGTACTAAGTTTAAATACAGTTTAGGGCGACCTAAGGTCAAAAATGTCGCACCATTAACAGTTTGATTTTATTTGTTTATTTTTCAAAAAATGTCCGTGATGTACACCCCTAATGTCCGTGATGTACACCCCTAATGTCCGTGATGTACACCCCTAATGTCCGTGATGTACACCCCTAATGTCCGTGATGTACACCCCTAAATGAATAAGTGCTATTTTTATCAACAGAAATGAAAATGTCCGTGATGTACCCCCCATAAAAAATTCATTTTTGGGGGGTACATCACCGACTTTATTGGTATACATCGCAAACAAAAGAATGTTTTTTAGTGACCAACGCTATTATCATCAAGGGCAGAAAAAACTGGTTGTACAAGAGCTTCTTTACCATATTTTCTTAAGTTAATGATTCGAATGGTTATCTTACCATTTTCTTCAATCCATTCAAATTTGTAACCTGGTATTTTATGATCTGAAATGGCTTTTTTTAAATCGTATTTGAATTTTCTTAAATCTCTCTCGCTTCCAGATTTTTCATGGAGTTCTTCTATTGAAAAATCCCAGCTTTTATTTTGTACACCGACGTGCTTTCTAGCTATCCTATAGAGAATCTTTTGAAGGCCAGATGTAAGATCAAAATATTCTTTGTGAACTTTTAGTAAGGCACCATCCCTGCAAATACCATCGTATAACCAATCTGAAAGAGTAATACGAAATTCTTTAACATCCTTACGCTCCGTATATCCCCAGCTATCCAGAAAACCAAACCCTCCACTATAACGAAAGTCTTCATTACGTATTGTTGTATCTATTAAAGTTGTTTGAAGTCTTTTTAGGCTTCCTTCCAAATCTTTATGTTGTTTTTTTCCGTCTTGTTTATGTACCCCTTTAAAAAGTTCATGGCGTGGGATAATAAGCGTTCTTGGTGGTATATCTTTCTTAGAATTAATAACTTCCTGAATCTTCCCAGCAATACATTGAATGATGTCCCAATCGTATATGCTTGCTATGTAGTGTTCCGAGTGGCAGCTTATTCTTACTTTGGTAGTACCATCCTGACTTTCATAAATAATTGGGGCCTTCCTGTTCTTTGACAAAGCCAGAAAAGGAATTCCCATTGATTCCATAATGTCTCTTGGATCAATGGATACTGATGTTGTTAGGTCTTTTGATGCTTTATTTTTGGTTTTCTTCTCTTTACTTTTTTTCTCATTTTTTTCTATATCATCAGGTACGCTCTGTATCTCAATTTCTTGTTTTGGTTCATTAATAATTTCTTTTGGTGGAATGTTTGATATCTGCTCTTTCTTTGTATCTTGAGATATAATGGGGACAATCTCTCGTTCTTTTTCTCCAAAACTTTTAGCTAACAATCCAAAAAATTGAGCGAGGTACTTTCTCATTAATGTTCCTCTATCGGATATAATTTGTTTAGCTCTTCTAACAATTCGCACCCACTTTCTGTAAGCCTTCCAGGAATGGCATCTGTATGCTCTGTTAATCCATATTTATCAAGAACATAGTACATCGTATATTTGAGGCCCTCGTTGTTGTAAAAGAACTTGTCTAAATCTTCGTTTCCCTTAGCATCCAAGTTCTTGAGATGGTTCAATAATTTTTGAATATACTTCAGAGATTCTTCTGGTATTCCACACTCGCAATGATTGAGAAGAACGCCATGGATAAATTCACGCTTCGTATCCATGCTCATTCGTTGATTTATCCCGTGCCTGATAAATTTTTGTTGTTGATCTTCCTTCATTGCTTCTTTCCTCTCCATATCTCTTTTACTGGTTGCGCTCATGTTTCCTCTCTTAAACTAAAACAAAGCTCCTCCTTTATATCGCCAGATCCAAGCCGCTAAGCTGATGTGATAATCGTATAAATGTTTGGGTTCAGGAAGACCATTGGCTGAAGCAACAGCTTTAGCAATTCTGATTTGGTTGTGATTGGCAGGACGACCATAGCGTTGTTTTTCTTTTTTCTTGCTTTCTTCTCGACAAAATTTTGCAAGAAATTTGACAAACTCCTCGTCTTGTTTATCAACCCATATTCTCACCTGAACCAGTCCTTTTTCTTCCATTCTTTTGCGATAGGCTTGCATTCTTTCTGTCATCAATCCTCCTAATAATTTTATATCAGTCGCCGACTAGGCTTACATTTAGCATGATTGCCAGTGTAACGCACTGGCAATCATGCGTAAGTGCGCCGTTTGGATTTTGGATGGTTTTGTTGATTTTTTTACGTGAGCCTCTCTACATGTTTCTAAACAACTTTCCAGTTCGTGAGGGGTGAAGGGGAAAAACTTTTTCCCCTTCACTTTCAATGAACAAGTTTTATTTCTTCTCCACCAACTCACAAACTCCTTAGAGGTAAAAAAATCTCGATCCAATGGTGGGGTTCGGTTTATTTTTTTTAGACTTAGGATATGGCTCTTTAACATCCCATGAGGAGGCATAATGATACATTAAAACATAGCTTATAAGGATTTTCTTGACCCATGGGTCATCTTCGTATCTGGACAGAAGACATTTAAGGTCAGATTCTTGGGATATCCTTGTTTCAACTATCTTTTGTAATTCTAAATTCTTTTGCTTCAGTTGCTTGTATCCCTTATTTCTTTTATCCAAAAATCCTTGAATGAAATGATGAACAATCCTATTGTTTTGTTCTTTTTTGTTTAATGATCCTTGTTGCATGTTAACTCCCCCTCCCAATAACGTACCCATTAGCTTTGCAATATGCTCTGCACCATTTTTTTCCTTAGACGATCAACATCAACTTCTTGATTTACTAAAAGTTGAATTGGTGATTCATAGCTCCCTTGGTAAATCTCGATGATTTCTAACTGCTTTGCATAAGCTTCTTTTTCTATTTCCGTAGGGGACTTATCAATCATGTGGTGGTAAACCATAGCCAGCTTTTCATAAGGACGATGTAAAAAGCACCAGTTTGATTGTCCGTATTGGTAATTCCCTTTTAGGAGTTTTAGTCTTTCTATCTTGTTGATAGACCAAAAAAGTTGCCGGTAATTCTTAAATGCTCCTAACTTTTCATTGTTTGCGTTAAAAATTTCTATCATTGTTTCAAACCTTCTCTTAGAAATATTGATCCTATGCATTAGCTTCAAGGCCAAGGCAGCAAATGATTTTCACAAAAAAATATCAATAATTCTCAGAGGAGGGCTTGTTGCAAAAAAGGATGAAGTTTTACCCCATTCTTTAAATCTTTCACGAGCATACGGTCGTACGAACTCAAATCTGGAAAAGCCAGATTTAGGCTTCATATGATCATTTTTGTTGTGTTGTCTTTGGTAAAATTGCCCGATATGGGCTATGCTTGCGTTAGCCATGATTCAACCTCGTATGTTGAGTTGTGGTTAGTGGCGCATAAGTGTTTCAGCACTTGTGCGTCACGTTGAGTCCAGATTTGAAAGCTATAACCTTCTTCTCTAAACTTTAGTTTAATCAATTAATATACGAATTTCCTTAAAAAATTAGCGCACACAAACTGACTACTCATCATAATCAGATATTATAATTATTGTCAATAATATATTTATATAAATATATTGAAAAAAAAATCAGGTAATGATACAGTTCATTTTAGATGGGAAGAAATATGAAGAGAAGAATACGAATAAAAAAAAGTGATGGTTATAATATCCTATCAATAGAAAAAGCTATTGAAGTAATAGGCGGTGCTGAAAAGTTGGCAAGAAAACTTGAGGTTTCTTATCAAACTGTTCTTAATTGGAAACATGGCTTTACCGCTCCAAATTCTCTTAATTGTGTTAGAATTGAAAAAGTAACCGATGGCATTGTAAAGCGGGAAGATATTCTCTCGAACTATCCTTGGAATGAATTGAGGTAACTGAAATGAAACCGAAATATGAAGAAGATTTTTATGGATGGATTTCAGCGAGTATCGGGCTACTCAAACAGAAGAGGTTTGGTGAAATGGATATTGACCATTTAATAGAGGAACTTGAAGATATGGGCAACAATAAGAAACATGCGTTAGTTTCAAGGCTTGCCCAATTAATTTTTCATCTTCTTAAGTGGCAGTACCAACCAGATTTTAGGGGAAGAAGTTGGGATGCTTCCATTCAAGAACAAAGAAAAAGAATTAAAAAACTTCTCCTTGAAAACCCAAGTTTAAGAAGTGAACTTGACATTTTTCTTGTAGATGCTTATGAGGATTCTATTTTGCTTATTAAAAAGGAAACGCCTATAGATTTAAAATTGTTTCCTAAAGGATGCCCATACACACTCGATCAAATTATGGACGATGATTTTTATCCTGAGTAACCTAAAAAAAATCCCTCGCAAAAGTTTTTTACGAGGAGTAAGAAATTTAAACCCACTGATTTATAGCTAACACCTCAAAGTAAGATGGAAAGGGAAATTTTTCTTCCCTTTCCATCTTATGCAAAACAAAACAATCCAAAAGGGCGCATTTGCGCATGATTATTCTTTTGAGATCCTAGCCGACAACTAATGGTTTTTTTTATCACCATACCATAAACGAGGCCCTTATGAGGGCCTCGTTTATGGTATGGAAATTGGCTAGGAAAATTTGGATCTCCCTAAGCTTGTACCCAATTTTGGAGGAGGCGTTATTAGGAATTTAAAAAATTTTCGACCGTTCATCTCGAAAACTTTCGGGATGCGCACTTACATGTTGCAATGCAACATCGCTTCGTCGCAAGCGACACTTACCAGCAAACCAAGCTCTCTCGCTCTAGTTGTGTGCCTGTTTTTTGATCCTTTCTCCAAACGATTGATAGAACATTATTGGAGAACTTTATGCAAAAACTTGTCCACAGTTTTTGTGAATAAGTGCTTACTTTACTCATCATCCACTATGAAGAGAGCACATTTACTCGCGTTTTTACTTGCATTGGTCTTTTGGTTTTGAGGATCCTTGTCGCCCTAAAAAATGCTTGTTTCGCAAAAACCGCTATAAATGCGTTTGGAGGCTCACTGACTGGTTTTGAATTCGCTGACATGGTTTTCTATGCAAAATATGTTTGGGTGCCATACAGGCCCCCCTAATGCATTTCTAGAGGCATTTTATGCTTAACAAATGGTTAAGATTGTCAATAATGGAAATTTTGGGCCCTGAATTTGAATCCAGATTCAGCAGATTAAGGTTTGAGTAGGTATTGGCTCTGAGTTGAACCAATACCAATTCTTGCTGTGGCCATCGGCTTCCCAGCCTGTACCACGCTTTGATGATATAGTTTCGCTGCGTCTGAAGCAACCCTAATTCTTGCTTGTAAATATCCTAGCGGGGGGTTTGGGGGGCGGCAATGAAGCCCCCCAAATCTATCAACCATTTTGATCTTTCAGTTTTGGTAAGGGCTGTTAAAAAACTTTTCATGTCAGATGAATTTTTTGATGTTATCCACATAGTTTTTCCACAGCGAACCCAGTTTAAATTAAGTTTATGTATTAAGTTTAAATACAGTTTAGGAGGACCGATGCGCTTATTTGACGCATAGTTAAAATATTGATTTTATTTATTTTTTTTAAAAAAATGGTCCCTGATATCCCCCCCTTTAGTCCCTGATATCCCCCCCTTTAGTCCCTGATATCCCCCCCTTTAGTCCCTGATATC
>Ga0209208_10010721_pt1 | contig 11844 bp, 6 predicted proteins | sample S1TSphfallax_3_FD_187694 | JGI IMG/M metagenome (GOLD analysis project Ga0209208, IMG submission 187694) | Host-associated microbial communities from peat moss isolated from Minnesota, USA - S1T2_Fd - Sphagnum fallax MG (SPAdes) (version 2) | ecosystem: Host-associated > Plants > Peat moss >...
TAATAGTGAACACATTAGATTTGTAGACTAGCTCCCTTTTTGTTTTGATTAATGAACACATTTAAAGTTGAAAATTGGAAATATTTTTTGTGTTATCTTATTATTGAAAAATTCAATTTTTTTTTTTCATGTAATGAACACATTCCATCTAAACATTAGATCCTACTTTGTTTCAATTAATGAACATTTAACACACTTAAGATTAAGGATTCAAAGATTGTTTTGAATTTTTTTCACTAATGATCACACTAAGGTCAAAGATGTTCAAAAATAATTTCTTTTTGTTTCTGTAATGAAATTCTAAATTCAAAGTTAATCCTTCCTTTGTTGAAGTAAATGAGGAAACTTAGGATTTGAATTGGATTAAAGATTCAAAAAAAATTCTTGGGTTTATCTTATTATTTACAACATTAGGGCTTAAAACTTCAATGAAAATTTTCTCATTTGCTTTGAATAATGAGCACATTTAAACTTCAAGATTCAAGATTTCTTTAGGATTTTCACTATTGACTAGATTGAAGTTGAAGATTTCATAAACCTTTTTTTTGTGTCAAATAATTGAGACGGTTAGGGTTGAATTTTTTTCTTCAACAATGAATATAGTAAGGTTAAAAAATTTAAAGAATTTTTCCTCTTTTGTTTTGAGAAATGAACACATTATAAATTAAGATTAGATCCTCCTTTGTTTCTAGTAATGAGCACATGTAAACTTTGAAACTTCGAAGATTTTGTTGAATTTTCCATTAATAATGACCTCATTTGGGCTCAATATTTTGAAGACATTTAATTTTTTTTGTTGGTAGTAATGAGGACAATTAAATTCAAAGATTGGTTTATCTTTAAACTAAAGGCTTTTGAAGTGATGTCAAATAAAATACTTGTTGAAGATTTAGGTCCTTTCAAAGATGTAGTTAAATAAGCAATCATAAGCCTCCTTTTTAGATTTTCTTTCATTGTAACAATTGATTTCATCTCCTATAGAAAACATTGATGTATTTTTATGAACCAATTTTTGTTCCTTAAAAATTAATATGATACACATGATAGGGTACCTGTTGAGAATTTAAGTCCTTACAAGGATGTAACCAAATAAGTAATCACAAGCTTCCTTTTAGTTAATTTTTTTTAAAAACGAATTTCATCTCTGTATTTTTCCAATAGAAAGAAAATATAATGTATTCATGAATATAAGATGGAAAAATTTTAATTTGTAAAATTAATATAATACACATAAAAGATTTCCCATTTGTTTCCTTTTAATTTGTGTTGAAGTAGATACATCTAGCAACCATTAAGTAATTTGTTCCTTTTTGGTAGATGGAAATTGACCTGGTTAGCACAAGGTGGCTCACTTTTTCTTGATGGAAGGGAATTGACTTAGCGGCCATCAGCTGGTGCACTCCTTCTTGGTGGAGGGGAATTGACATAGTGGCCTTCAGGTGGTTTGTTCTTTTTTAGTAGAGGGGAATCAATTTCACAACCACTTGGTCAATTGTTTTTCCTTGGTAGAAGCAAATTGACCTAGTGGCCACTAGGTCATTATCAATTGCATTATGTCCACGGAGATCCACTTGATGGCCCCCAATTTGATTCCATATTGTTGAAATTGTTTTGTGACATTTTGAATCATTAGATTCATCTATTGATCATATTGAAATTTAAAGCAAAAAAAACTTTGAAAGGAATTAAATGTTATTCCCCAAGTTGTGATATCGTTGTTGATGTATTGTGACTATTGTTTTCAATCCATTTGGTGGTTGCTAGGTGGTTTTTATATGTCTTCTTCAAGAGTTGGTGCCACACTTTGCCATTATTCATGTTTTTATGAAGGTGATGGTTGTGTTCAAATTTTTTGACCATAGAATCTGAAAGCGCATATAATTGTTTCACATTTGGTGGGAGATGTCATTCTAGAGCACAAGGAGATCCATTGAATTGGTGTTCTAGCAATAAGTACTAGACAAGATGGTTATTTAGAGACTAGCTCTCAAGGAATTTTTCATGAGGTGTAGAGAACAATTTATTATATGTATGTATGGACTTCAACTTGGTCTTACAAGATGAAAACATATTTGAAGAAAATAGTGGAAGAGGCGAGTATGAAGATTGACCCTCAAAGTATTATTGGTTGAGATCTATGCAAAAAAATTATTCCTTTTTTTATTCTGCAACATTTTTCCTTGATGGTAATTAGTTGCCAAATTCCATGGTTTAACAATTATATGCAATTCCAACTAATAAGGCCTCTACACACAACATTTATCCCATTTGTGATAAAATTATTTATCATAAACTTTCTAGTTTTTTTTAAGGTATCTTAATACTCACCTTGGAAATACATTGTTGGTAGATGATATGCCTTATAGATGTTGCAAAAACCTTCCCTTTAATGCCATTTTTGTTGAATCTTACATGTAGGCAAAGGAAGAGGAAAATGATATATTGGGAATTATTTTCCCATATTTGAAGTCACTTTATTATTCTAGGCTTAACGTTCCCACCTTTGTTGAAAACAATCCCTTTGGTGGTATCAAAAATTTCAAGAAGAACAATGTCAAATTTTGGACATTGTTTGAAAGATGCACCATGGAGTGTAACACCAATTTCTATAGGAATTAATTGACATGCGTAATGAATAACCCAAATTTTTCCTTTTATTTTTTTTCAAATCTATTCTTGGGTTATTTCCTTAATTTATATGGTACTTCATTTTGTGGACTTTCTTCACTCCTTTATGTTAGTTTTTTTAGGTAATTGGTGCATTGTTTCCTAAGGTGGTAGAAGAAGTGGAGTCACCAAATTCACATTCTTTTAGTGAACAAAAGTTGCATGAAATGCCATTGACTTCAAGAATTGACTCCTTAGTGTTTCGTTCGCCTTCATAAAAGGTGATTCCATTGCATGGGTGAAAGCATGTTCAAATAGATAACTTTTGTACCTTGTTAGAAAAAATTACAAGTAGACACAAAAGATTTTTGATGCATTGAAAGTAGAAATATTATTTTATTCAATGACTAATATGAAGATAATCTTTCACTTTAATATTATGAATTTGAAGAATGAACATCTTCATGTAAATTTAAATAGATTTTACAAAACTTGCATCTATTTGCAAGATGTTTTTGGTCTTACAAAATGGGTTGCAAGTAGATGAAATATTGAACTTTTTCTACTTTCAAGCTAATGGAGCCTTAAAATGGACTTGTGTACCATCAAATTATGCATGTTATAATCATAATACATAAAACTTTTAATGTAAAAGTAGGTTTGAACACCAAATTGACCCTATTAGGTTTAAATATGCTTCTCACCAAATTGATGATACCAAAGTTTTTCAAATTTTGTATTCAACTTACTATAAACTAAATGGAGGCCCATGTTTTTCATATTTATATTTTCATAAGTTTTTAATCTATTGTCATGTGTCTATATAAAAAAGATTGTCATTTTAAAATTGCATTTTGGGCACAACATTTTTTCTATCTACTTTACCATGCTTTCACTTGCATGTTATTTGTTATTTGAACATAGTTCCTATTGCCACACACTTCAATAGGGGCAGATATCAAAGAATTCCATTTCGCATTGTCATTTTCAAGCCTTGATTAAAAGAATTCATGGAGATATGTTTAATGCAATTCCATGTGTATATTTGGTCCATTAGCCAACATCATAACATCTATAATTATTTGGATCAAATCTAGCATGAAAAAAAAATCTTCATCAATCCATCCAAAGTACTTGATCAAGAGTTTTGCATGCATACATTCATTTTTTACCAAATAAACCTAACAAGCTTGTTTTTCATAAAATCCTCAACATTGTTTTTTATGTATCTATACACTCACGTTGATTACATGTTGAACTTGTAGATGATATGCCATAAAATTTTGTTTAATGGGTCATTTAGTGCCATCTTTTTGGAGTTTTTTGACAATTTTTGTGGGGATGACCATTATTTGTTGGGGACCATTTTCCCTTACTTGGAATCTCTTCATTTCTCCAAATATGGTGCTTCCACATTTGTACAACACAATCTTTTTGGTAGGATTAAATATATTAATCGTGATGATCTTGGACAATACAAAGTGTTATTTGTGAAACGTAGCAATGGGTGCAAACCCTCATTTTGTAACAATGTGAAATTAAAAATGAAACAAAAATTGTAATGTATTTTTAGTTGTTCATACTAGATTCTTTAGTTAAATATTTGAAAATTTCCTTACAAATATGTTAAATATTTAATTTTATTATTGCGAATGTTACATTTAGCTTTTGTCTTCAAAACACTTACTTTTTGGCTTGGCGACCACCAGGTTGAACTTCATATTTATTTATGGCATGTCTTCTTCTATGCAATCATCTTCTAGCCGATTGGTGTTTTTTGTCATACCTTTAACCCTCTTGATTTGAATATATTTGGTGACCATTAAGTGGTATTTGGTGTGTTTTGAATCCATGTAATTAACAAATTTTCCTAGTTCTTTACGGATGTTCAAGACCATTGTTCAAGATTGTCCTTCCATATTTTGGATATCAATCCAATTCATATCAATTTTCAATTAGACTAACATCTCTTGATTTTTGTAGGTTATTGATTTATGTCCATATCCATTCATCCAAGGTTTGCATACTAAGCATTTTCGGTCATATCTTCTTCCCCCCAAAAAATTGTTGATTCTCAATGTGAATGGTGTGACGTGTTGCTTCCCACAATGTGTTGTTAAACAAGGCAAATGTCATGTGAGGGGGAACAATATTGAAATCAACAAATTAGAAGCAAGAACTAGAGGGCAACATTTTCTTTCTTGATAATTAAAAAAAGATTATATTGCGTTTTGGTCATGTATGTGTTGGAAGATGTGATGCAAGTTCTTCCTTCATTGGTGCCACAAGCATTTGTTGATCAATTTGTTTTTATTTAGGGATGTGAACAATGCACCAGGACCTTGGGTCAACTCATTGCAAAGACATATTATTATCTTAAGGATTTGAATTGTGTGTACTTTGCATATTGAGGGCCACCCTCTGGGCTAAAAGACCAAACACTGTTCATTAACAATGAGCCAAGTAAGACCATTTGAAATTGCAAGTGTAGTAGTTTTTTTATTGAGTCTTTTAGAGAACATGCATAAGTTGTCAAAGAATAAGGTCCAATGTTTGGACTTGGCATCCCGTTTGTGGTTAACGTTGGTTGGATTATAATTGGTGAAGACAATTGGTGTCCATTATGAAATCATTATCAAATATTCAAAGCCTTGTTTGACTTCTTCTTGGGGTGAAAACACACTACCGAAGGGGGGGGGGCATTTTAGGCAAAAAGATGTATTTTTTGGGGGGTATATGTTGGGGGGCAATTTTTCTTTGACTTCATTTCGTGTTTTGACAAACATGTAAAATGGATTTTGATACAAAGGCCTCCAACATCATTCTTGTCATCTTTCAAAGGAAATTATTTTTTCAACAAAATGTTTTTTTTTCAATTCACACTTACACTCGTTTGAATGAAAAACTTGCCCAGATGTTTTTTGTGGAATCACATGAGTCAAACTTTTCAATTATAATCAAAATGGTACAATCAATTCATATTGAATATATGATTAAATATTCATTAAGTTTTACAATTATTTGAATAATTTTAAAAGTATATTTGCATTTTCTAATATATCATGACAATATCTATTCCTGCATGAATATATTTTCAAATCATTTAATATTAATAAAAAATGTAGTTTCCTTTGACAATTGCATTATTTGGTAATTGAACTACCTTATTTTGAATATAATTTATGAAAATCTCTTTTAATATTGGCTTGGTGGAAGTTGAAAGTTGCATAATTTTGAAAACAATATTTGTGACAACATTTTATGCCCACTGTAATGTGCTTTCACCCCTTCACCGAATTATTCTTGTTTCATGCAATATATGAAAAATGATAATGGCGAAAGTGTTATTACTCAACTTCTTTTACGTATGAACTTTTCTTATACCTAATGCAAAGTGATTTTGTTCATTTTCTTTGTTCACCTTTGAATTATGTTTACTTATTCAATTACTGAATTTTGTTTGTAAATTGTTCAAATTATTGTTTGCAAATTGTGCAATGATGTTTGCATTTCTAAAAGATAGAAAACAATGTTCTTTAGTTGGATTTCTATTTCAAGAGAGTGCCGATGTAATTGTGTATCTAATTGCTTGAGAATCACAACTATCTTAATTGTGTTAGTAATAATGTGCAAACAAATAATGGTTTCATTGGGTTTTCAAACTTCTAGTCCAAGTTTCTTATTTTTTACTTTGTATGACACGATGTAATGTTTTGTTTATATAATAAAATTTAATTAAAATGATGAATCTTTCATGATTGCTATTCACAATATTCAAATTATCCTAAGCCTTATTTTATTTTGGAAATGTTTACAAAGAGGTAGAGGTTTAACTGTGAAGTATAAAGGTTTTGTTAAAAGTTAAAATTTTAGCAAAAAATATGTAAAAGTTAAAATTTTAACAAAAAATATGTAAAAGTTTTGCCAAGAGATTAAAAGTTTAGCTAATAAGTAAAAACATTTACGAAAAAATAAGAGTTTAGCCAAAAAATATAGAGGTTTTGCAAAGAGGTAGAAGTTTAAACATGAAGTAGAGAAGTTTTGCCAATATATTAAGGTTTAGCTTAGAAATAAAAAGGTTTTGCCAAGAGTGAAGGTTTAACCATGAAGTAGAGAAGTTTTTGCAAGAGGTAAAGGTTTAGCCATGAAGTAGAAAGGTTTTGCCAAGATGTGAATGTTTAGCCAAAAAATAGAAAGTTGCTAAGAGGTAGAGATTTTCATTAAGTAGAGAGGTTTTGCCAAGAGGTAAAGGTTTAACCATGAAAGAAAGAATTTTTGTGAAGACGTAAAGGTTTAATGAAAAAAAAAGGGTTTTGCCACAAGGTAGAAGTTTAGTCATGAATTAAAAAGGTGTTGCCAAAAGGTAAAGGTTTAGCCATGAAATAAAGATGTTTTGCCAAGAGGAAGATGTTTAGCCATGAAATAAAGATGTTTTGCCAAAAGATAAAGGTTTAACCATGAATGGAGAGGTTTTGCCAAGTGGTAGAAGTTTAGCCATAAGTAGAAATGTTTTGCCAAAAGATAAAAATTTAGCCATGAAGTAGAGAGATTTAACCATGAAGTAGAGATGTTTTGCCAAGAAATAGAGGTTTAGCCATGAAGTAAAGATGTTTCACCAAAAGATAAAAGTTTAACCATGAATTAGAGAGGTTTTGCTAAGAGGTAGAGGTTTAGCCATGAAGTAGAGATGTTTTGCCAAAAGATAAAGGTTTAGCAATAAAGTAAAGATGTTTTTGCCAAAACATAAAAGTTTAGCTAGGAAGTAGAAAAGTTTTGCCAAGATGTAGAGGTTTAGCCATGAAGTAGAGATGTTTTGCCAAGATGTAGAGGTTTTGCTAAGAAATATAAAGGTTTTGCAAATGGATAGAGGTTTAGCTATGAAATATAGAGGTTTTGCCAAGAGGTAAAGGTTCAGTCAAGAAATAAAGAGGTTTTGCCAAGAGGTAAAGATTTAGTCAATAAATAGAGAGGTTTTACAAGAAGTAAAGGTTTAGCCAAAAATTGGAGAGGTTTTGCCAAGAGGTGGAGGTTTAGTTAAGAAATAAAGATGTTTTACTAAAAGATAAAGATTTAACCATGAAGTAAAGTGGTGTAAAAAGGTGGAAATTTAGTTAATAAGTAGAGAGTTTTGTCAATAGAAAGGTTTAGCCATGAAGTATAAACGTTTCGCCAAAAGGTAAAAGTTTAGCCATGACAAGATAGAGTGTAGGAAGGTAAAAACAATAGGGGGAAAAAAAAAGTGAAGTGTAATTTATATGGAGTTGGGGGTTCATGCAACTTGATGGGCGAAAAACTAGAGAACTAGGGTAGGTAGTGTGTTTTTAAGTGTTGGGTCACTTAGGCCAGGTTCATGGGCTCTTGCATAAATGGACTAGGCTTTAAAATAGGCTACAAAGGCTTTTTTTAGGCTACTTATACATATTCTTCCTTGCTTAGGCTTTAAACTACTTGGGCTTTTTCCTAGGTTGCTTAGGTTTTTTTTAAGATGCCAAGGCACTTTTTTAGGGTGCCTAAGCTTTTCCTAGGTTGTTAAGATGTTTTGGTAGCTTACACATGCTTTTTCATAGGGTGTCTAGTCTTTTTCCTAGACTACTAGCTTTTTCATAAGTTGCATGGGTTTTTTGTTACATTGCCTAGGCTTTTTCATAGGCATCTTGGGCTTTTTCATAAGTTGTTTAAGCTTTTTAACAAGTTGTTTTAATTTTTTCCTAACTAGGCTACAAAGGCTTTTTCACAAGGTGCTTGGGGTTTTCCTTAGGGTGATTGGGCTTTTTTTAGTTTTTAATAACATTTTTATAAGTTGTTTTTGCTATTTCCTGGGTTGCTTAGGCATTTTTATAGATTACTTGGGCTATTTCCAAGGGTTCCTAGACTTCTTCAAAGGTTATTTAGGCTTTTCCATAAATTGCTGAGGCCCTTTTCTAGGATGCTTAGGCTTTTTTTTAACAAGCTTAGGCTTTTTCAAAGGTTCACTAGGCCTTTTCATTGGATGTTTGGGCTTTTTAATAGGTTGATTAGGCCCACACTAAGGTCCCTAGGGTTTTGCATAGGCTTCATGAGTATTTTCCTAAACCTTTGTCTAGGTATTTCCGTATGTTGCTTGGGTGAATTCCTAGGTTACATTTTGCTATTGGGAGGTTAGGGCTTTTTCCCCTAGGCTACATAAAAGCTTCTCATCCAGCAAAGGCCTTTGGACATAACATGACCCTTTTGCTTCTTGGGGTCTTGGGCCTTCTTAACATATGTAGGTGGCTTAGGCCTCTTGGGCATGGGTTTGGGTTTCTTGGACTAGGAAATAGTTTGTTTTGTATTAGGGAATACAAAAAGAGTTGTACTAGGTTTAACCCTAGGACTAAGCCAAAGTGGCCAACCCAAGGCCAAGATGCCAAAAAAATGCCAACTTTAAGCCAAAATGTTCAACAATATTCTAACCCAAGGTCAAAATTTTCAAAAAATTCTAACACAAGGCCAAAATGCCTAGGCCAAACATGATTTAGCTTGTGCTCAAACTTTGTGGCTCAAGGTCTAACATTAGGCCAAAACTCATTTATTTTGAACCCGTGTTTTTTGGTTTGTGGTTTAGGGTGACTTTAGAGTAGGCCTAAGGACATTTGGCTTTGTGTTTTTACAAGACATTTGGCTTAAGGTGCTCATGGGAGTTTGGGCCTCTTGCCTAGGATGCTTGGTTTAGGGTTCTTGGCTTAGGACAATTGGCCCAGGGCTTAAGACAATTGGCTTAAGGCCTACAACAAATGTTGTAGGGCCTAGGACAATATAAACCCAATGTTAGTCTCTTCTATTTCTTGAGCATTAACATCTTATAGTCATCTGCTCAAGAGATTTAGATCATGAGATGGTGAACAAGCTTTGATGGAGCTGCAAAGTAGATTCAAATTGTGAAGAACTTTACAGATGCTGGAACATTGAGTAGAAGAGTCGATATTATGAAGAGCTTTACAAATGCCAAAGCATTGAGTAGAAGAGTTAAGATTATGAAAAGCTTTGTGAAAAACCTTTAGTATTAGCTAGTGAGTTACATGGTGCTCATGGTTGGTGGTGACAAAAAAAACATCGTTGGTTATTTGGAGAATTAGAGATAATGGGTATTTGTAAATTCCATGTAGCCATTGCTGTTGTTTCTTCACTGGTTGTTCTTATTTGTTGCACCACTACTTTTTTTCTCCTAATAGTAAAAGCTAGAATAGGTCATCAAGCGCCACAACATCATCTCTTGCAATAACCAGACATGATCGTCGTTGGATGAAGTGCACCATTGTAGGGTGAAAGCATGAAATAAATAGCTAATCATGCTAAGGTTAAAGTCCTTTCCAAGGACTACATTTTTCATGTGGTAGTTTTCTATTGGTTTATACCACATTTTCACATAATTTTTCAAATTGAATATCAAATCTAAAGCCAAATGGGCAAGTCCATAATATAATGAGCCACACCCAACTCCTTTGTTCCTTTCAAAAGGACAAGGACTTGAAATTGGAAATCGAGATAACATGCAACCATTGCACAAAATTTATTGTTTAATCACATATTTGATTTGTACAATATATTCTTATAATAAAATTTATTTTCTTTGAATTTAACAACTTATTTTTATATTTATCCAAGAGTTACTGGAAAGAAAATTGCATATTTTGAATTGTATAATTTTTTATATCTCAATTTTAATGATGATTCAAACCCATGTAAAGTCTAATAATTATTCAATCTACATGAATATGATTTAAAAAAATAATCTAGATTAATTTTGATCATTTTTTATGTCATTTATTCAGGACCTCAAGACTGGTTATAAGTGTTTAATTAATCATTTTTCACCTTCAAATGTTAATATAATTAATTCATATTTTTATATGTCATTCTTGAATGTATATTACATCACATTATGTAGATTATATGAAAAAAAAAAAATCCTAAATGAAGTTAAAAATTGACAGGTGTGTTATTTAGGAGTGGTTACACTTGCAGTGGCTCATTATATTGCAAACTTACCCAAATATGACATATAACATGATAAAAACTCAATTTGTTTTGCATCAAACCTTACATTATAATCAAATCTATAATTTTATTTTGAACCATGATTACAAATTCAAAACTATAATTTGAACAATGTGATATCATTTATAGAATGTGGTTATGAATTCTAGAAATGTGTAACCTAGGTGAAATTACATAAAGTTTTTGCCCCAATCCGAAATTGCATCCTTTAAGGTGAAACAAAACAAGTTCATTATATCAACATCCCATTTTTCACCATTAACCTAAATGGCTTTCCAAAACATTCGAACATGAACATTCAAATTTGTCCCAGTAAAGTAAATTGGGCATGGTAACGATTTCCTTGATGAAGGAACCATAGGGGTAGTGGGTGCCAGTGGTGGATACCATGGTGAGTACCATGGGTTTCAAGGGGAATGTCGTAACCCTAGCCTTGGGTTCATGACTAAAACAAAGGCTTGCAAAGGTGCATGACAAGAATGAAGCTGAGGAATCACATTTCATGCTCTCGGGAATGTAGGAAAGTGTGAGGGAATAAACCCCCACACTCCTAAATCAACTCCCACTTTGGGAGTTGGAGTCTCAATGGATTCTTGAATTTTTAGAGGGCGATTGCAAGGGTCAAAACTCATTGGATTGAATATTTATTTATACCATTAGAAAGATCTTAGAACGTAGATGTCTAAAATGGGTTCACATGATCCATTTGGGCACTTAAAACATAAGTTATGGCCATAAAAAGGGTCGGGAGTCAAATTGCTTATCGCAACCCTAGCCTTGGGCTTGCGACCAAGGTAACGGCTTGCAAAGGTATGAGTCAAGTGTGAAGTCTAGGAGTCACATTTCATGCTCCCAGTTCTCCTGTGAGTGCAAGAGAATGCGAGGGAATGAACCCTCACACTCCTAAGTGAGCTCCCATTTTGGGAGTCTTGAATATTTAGAGAGCAATTTCAGGGGTCAAAACCCATTGGATTAAGGATTTTCTTATATTATTAGAAAGTTCTTAGAACTTAGATGTCTATAATGGGCTCACATGACCCATTTGGACACTTAAAACACAAGTTATGGCCAAAAGAAGGGATAGGAGTCAAATTGACAGTTTAACTTGCTAATTTGACTCCCGACCATTAAAAATCAGGAATCGACCGGATTTCCTTGCATGCAGGCGGCGTGCAGCATACCATTGGAAATCTTTTAACAAGGGATACAACTTTGCTTCAT
>Ga0209208_10010723_pt1 | contig 11841 bp, 5 predicted proteins | sample S1TSphfallax_3_FD_187694 | JGI IMG/M metagenome (GOLD analysis project Ga0209208, IMG submission 187694) | Host-associated microbial communities from peat moss isolated from Minnesota, USA - S1T2_Fd - Sphagnum fallax MG (SPAdes) (version 2) | ecosystem: Host-associated > Plants > Peat moss >...
AAACTTGAACATTCTAACTAGATGTTTGGCCTATGTTTGGCTTATACATGTTGAACCTTTAAATACCAAAACTAATCTCAATAAATGTATTGTTAAAATAATAATAATAAATAAATTATCATGTTCTCTAGCTTTAACAATCAACTATGATTACATTATCAAATCATTTTCATTTTATGATCACAAGAATGTGACACTTATTTGTAACATGTGTAAAGTTCAGAACCTTCAATTACCAATGCATATTTTTGGCATACTTTAATTTATTGACAAGCTCATCATTCCATGAGTAGAATTGTAGGAATATGACAGTATATTTTAATATACCATATACTATCATGATATCCTTTTATCGTGGTTTCAATTGGCCTTTCCTCATGAAATTATCATACATCTTCTTCCAATTTGATTCAAGTTTTCACCGCCAAAGCTCTCTTCCTCCAGGAAAGGGGATTTGTAATTTTTAATGGGTACACACTGACTTTAATCTGTTATTACCACAATGCAAACCAATGCCTAATTGCATGGGGTGTTGTACACCATTGTTACCTTACGTGCTACAATAAACCTTGGGATTAATCCTTTAAACCTTGAAATCCACATTTTTGTCAACTTTGTGGGATGTATTGCTTCATTCAATGGTGCACTTGAACACTCCTCATCAGCCTTTGCTTTGGGTCAATCTTTGGTGGGGATGACTAGTTGAACATCCTAATGTGTGCAACCTCCATTCTAGACCTTATGTGTTATGGTTCTTCATGTGTTCATATTCTACGTTTAGCTCCTCCAATCACTTGGACACTTGGAAACAAGAGACTATTGATAATGCTCATGTGTATTACACACAATTGATCTTGTCAAATATCCACAATGACATTATGATCTATAAAGAATGCACATATTGCCATGCATAGAATCTCATATGAGTGACATGCAATCCTTAACACAATGTGACAATTAAGAAAAACACATTCAAGAACAGAATCAAGGGAGCAACATCAAAACCAAGGGAGGCAGGTTGTGGGTACCTTGATATTGTAAGCTAATGGCAAGAAGGTATGTGGCTGAAATGCCCCTTTAGGGAAATTACGCAATGCATGGACCAATTTTTCAAATGGCAGCTTCACCTACCACCCCAACCTCCCTCCTAAATCAACTTCAAAAAAAATTATGCCCAATCACATGAAAAGAAATTGACTTTGTGGGTAGTTCATAAAAGAATAAGAGGTTCATTACAATAGACCAACAAAAGATATTGCACACAAACAAAATTGGAAGAAAATATTTAATTGAAAAACAAGAAATAAAATTGAAATTCAATTCTTTCTTACCAATGTTCAGAATGTCATTTCATCAACTATCTTCATAACCAACTATTGAGCCTTAAACAACTACTAAGACTGAAATCTTAAAAGCTAATCATCAATGTAAACATATTATTCTCCTTCTCAAAGAGTAGAGCCTCCAACCCAAAATCAATCAAATTAAAATCAAGAAACAAACCAAATCATCTTCACAATATCTGAGTAGTGACAACCCAACTTGGAAAACAATTATCAAACCCTACATAAAAAAGTACCCATCTATTTCCATCAATTATTTCCCCCAAATTGACATAGGTTATGAAAGCCAAGTGCAACATCACATCCAACACAATGCATTGTCAAGAGATTGAACTATCATACAACATTATTCATTATTACCTTAATACTTCAAACCTACTGCTTACAACCTCCTACCCAAACAAGGCATGAAACAATGAGGCACAAGAGACAACCTCAACAAAAAAGACATCCCACATTTGAAGCGTCATTGAGAAAGGGAAGGAGTACGAAAAAATAGTGACGAACCATTAGCTTACATACATGCTCGGATTGATCATCTCTTTCTCAAAATGTTCCCCCACTTGTGGCACTAGCTTTTTCACCAACCTCTCAAATTGGATCAAGTATTGATAAACCAATGGTAGATCCATTTGAACCCAAGAAAAAATAAGAGTGAATCAAATAGATTCCATAGTCTCCACCATATAACTTAGTCAACATATTGTGAGTCTCCTATCTGTTTTGACGAACACACCAATCCCCTTGCCAAACAATTATTGTTTGCACCAAAAGTTTACAAAAACAATCCTTGCACCTATCATCATTTGGTTTTCACATGAGCAAAAAGAGTTGGAAAACAACTCTTTTACTTATTTAATCTTTTGAAGGACCTTACCAAGTAAAGGCCCTCCATGGGTGCATGTAGAGCACCCTCAAGCAAAGCCACAAGTAACCAGAAAACATCTTCTTCACTCATGTACAATAAAAGCAACCTTGCAAGAAATCCCATTCCCTGTTCAAACACATAACATTTGCTATTAATAAACCTCAACTTCCAATACCGAATGCCAACTATTTTTACTTAACATTATGGTGCATTTCCATATGAAATTGAAGGGAAATTTCCAGAAGAACACTTTTAAAGTAACTATTGTTTCCTCCAACAAAAGTAAAACAAACACAACAAACACGTGGTCATAACCTTGTGAGTGTCACTCACCAAGTATTAGACCACTACCTTCCCTACTGACTACATGAGCTCCCAACAATGGATGTGTGTACAATAATTTGCACAAAATTTCAAACAAACAATCATAAAAAAATCTATGTCTTGAGTTTCTAAAAAGCAAACACTTCACTATCATTATGTTGGCTAGGACTCAAAGGACATGTCTCTATTGGAAAAAAACATGTGATGGAAATGTTTGTGAAATATTGATTATATTTAGTTTTGCAATTGAAGTTTCATATAACACCAATTACTACAAGACAAATTGGTTTGATGAACATCATGTTGAATTTTAAGTGCAAAACCCATGGTGCTACTTTGATCCCTTGACCCTTCTTACAACATTAAAAAAACCTGATGCACTCAAAATTTGACCTATATTTCTTGTCCTTGCATGCAAGCATTACAATTTTTATGTTGGAATTAGTGCAATTTCCTAGTAATGAAAAAAATCTACAAAAAAAAAACCTCACACACTCCTTGATTGATGAGCAGTAAATCTTGATTGCCTAAAACAAGTTACCACATTAGGCCTCATAGACAATCAGGGATGCCCTTGTGCACGTGGCTTTCTAGGCACATAGTGTTTCCAATTTCTACCCCCAACTCTAATCATTTTCTACCATTTCCGCAGTCTACAATCCTCTCTGTCAAGACCTCAGAACTAGGAGAGATTATAGAAAAAAACCCCAAAAACATTTTGAAATAAATGTTATGTTAGTTGAAGAAAAACTAAAACTAACAACACAAGAATGCATGTGGCCATATCTTTAAGAGTGTTGTCAATGAAGTGTCAAACCATCACTTTTGCCAGATATTCAAAACAACCTTTCATTGTCCAACAAATGCATCCAATAATTGGTTCCACACAAATGCTGAATAACCTCCAGCTTCATATTTCACTCTCATCCAAAACCCAAATTTATTTTTGGGTCTGTGTGAAAAAAGAAAGTATGTACAAAGGCAGTCTCAATACATAGAAGTCCAAAGATGCCTTCAAAACTTCACAGCACCACAATTCCCCAATAAAATATCGTGACTCTAATTTAGGGTTTTCCAACCATGCTTTGCTTTTAATTGGCATATAGGTTCAACAATATAATTAAAAAATTGCTCACATCGCCATCAAATTCAATAAAAAATCATCATAAGTATTGAGAAATCCTCGATACTAAAAAGAAACAACCTAAAAAGAATTGAACTGAAAGATGGCATCGATAGAGTAACCTAAATTTCAACTCTGACAACAAAAACGCTACAAATGAAACGCAAACCTTTTTTTTTCATATTGTGGTTGGCCCTTGTTGGAAACTTCCACATGGTTGGACTTCATAGAGTCAAATCTTTCATGAGGATGGTGCACTACGGGAATTGGAGTTGGATTAAGTTCCATTGTCTTCAGTTACTGTCACTTCTTAGCCTCAATTTCACTACTCTCATTGCTCATCTTCTGTAGCCACCTAAAATATCCTCACTTCACATCCTAGAAAGCAAAATCAAACACAAGACCAGAAGTCGAATGCAATTCTTTAAGACATGCAACAATACAAATCTATAGGAATTTGTCCATTGCCCCGATGAGATGATAATGCTTAAAAAAAACCCTAAAAAATTGTGCTTCTACTTTATTTACATATGTATGTACATATTCATTAACCTACAATAAATATGTATGTACACAATGAAAATACATACAATATGTATATGGTTTTCCTTGGCCTTGCTTGCAAGGGAAAGATTGGGTTATCAAGTTCAAGGTTCATTAAGTATTAACTTCTCCTTATTGAGTTGTCAAAATAAGGAGTTTGGCAATAAGTATTTTTTATTTTTATCGCAAACTTACTTTTGTGCAAAAGACAAGAGGATTTTGAACCTACATCAAGTGGAAAAAATTATTTTGGACTTTTGTAAAATTATTTTTATTTAATTTTTAAAAAATCATAGATTGCATCCTAAATATAATAATAGCCTTCATTGTGAAAGGTGCACTTAGCATCCTATGCTTTTGTTTTAATAATCTTAATAGAAATGGACAACTTGTTTAAAAAAGTTATATCACATGTGCCAAGGTGCAAAGTAAACATATGTTAAATACAAATGAACATTGAATAAATGCAATTGATTTTATAGGCACCTTTGAAATAAGCATTTTTGAATCATGACAAAACACACATTTCAACACTACCCCAAATTACATCCACAAACATGTAAATCATGACTTGGCTATTTTTTGCAGAGTCTTCTCATCACACATTGCATACCTATGAAAACACAAATCTTGTACTCAAGAAGACAATCTTGTAACATCAGCATTATGTACAATGTGTAAGGAAACTTAAGTCAAATTTTTGATCAGAGGTCAGGAGGCACCAAAAATGGAAAATGGGAGGAAAAAGAAAACATTCATGGAGCCGTTGAGTTTCTCCTTGCCAAATTTGCTCTTGTTTCCATCAAGTGATGGTCAAGCTTGAGCTGTTGCTGAAGCAGTATATATGTTACATTACAAAATAGAGAGTTTGAGGCACAGAGACACCCACCTATAAACACAACTTACTTGATTGCAAGGGTACCATGCAATCATGAACTTTGTGGTTCTACTTGCTTTGTAAAATGATCTATATTAGCTGTGAAAAATGGCAGAGATGTCATGTTGTGAAATTTGGTGTTCCTCCATCACCCCTTCCAACCATCACTACCCAGTAGTAATCGAAACTAGAAAAGACTGAGTCTGGGCAGATGGATCTTTGTAAATAGCCTCCAACACAGCACTGTGCCAAAGACCAAGATCAAATCTTCAAATTCCCATATGACAACCTCATTTTGCTTAGGGAGCACAAAACTGCTGTGTTTTCTTTATAAACAGATACAGACAAGCATCCTGACAAGATTTGACTGCTACAACTCCCACAGAATTTGAGGACACTTAAAACAGGGCTACATGGTTCCCACAATCAATGTCAAGGCATTACAACACGACTTTGATAGATAATATTCATACAGTGGTCCTGTACCATATACTGCACTTGAATTGATTATTTGAAGCCCCATATCTCATCTTTCTCACATATGGCAGCTGGAAGAAAGGAGAATCTCATTTACGTGGTCAGGGAATGTGATCATCTATAACTCCCACACCTTGCTTCCCACCCCCACAAGAGCTTAGAATGGACCACATGAATCTGCTGGGCTCCAAGTTTACTATTTTCAGCATCCCCAACAGCTGCAACATTGCCAATGACACTCATTTTACAACAGATATGTGCATGTGCAGGATGTTATCAGTAACACATCAAGCAGCTAGGACATATACACCCAGAACCGTATGTCTGTGTCTGCTGTTTTGTCCAACCAGTGGTCTCAGTAAGGACCCCCTGATTCAATTTCCTTGGGAGGATTTATATCAGAGAGATACACATATGCATAGAATGCTAACATAGCAGCACTAGTAACAGCAATAACCCCTGTAGGAAAGACAAATTTTGTCTCTGCATATCTCTGTATGAACCTGAAGAAGATGGCCCTTGTGATAATTGTTTGGCCCTGAATATACCGCAGAGTGGACTCCCCTTGCTTCCATGCACCCAAGCTGGTAACACTCAAGGCCAGAATCACCCCTCCCAGAAGCACTCCAAATTGTATTGAGACTGTGATCCCTGTGATGATGAACCCCAATAAGCCTCCAACCACAAGAAGCACCTTGTATGGAATACCAAGGCAGAAATCATGGATTTTTGAGCCCTGCTTTATACTGCCATCTTCTCGATAATGTGCTTTGAGAGCAGTTTCAGCAATGTCGTTGACTGGATCAGGGCCATTTTCTGCAACATAGGAGAGGCCTTCCTTACCTCTGGCAGGAAGTTCTTGTGCAGATGCTGCCAGCACTGAACTGGCCTTCTCAGCTTGCTCTCGCAACTGGCTTGTTGTCTCCTAGAGTATGACCAATGCATTTCTGCAATCCCGGACTTCCTTGCTGGTCCAGACATTGATGAGTCCAGCTTGCCCTGTGTTAGCCCTTCCCTTTTGGACCCTTGCCCTGCCTCTGATTGCAAGGCAGCTTTTGAGGATGTGCATCCATTAACAGGCTTGTCAAGCAAAAGAGGTTTTCTGAGGCCTCGGGTTAACAATTCTTCTCTGATTGGTTAACAAAGGTGGAGTGATGACTTACATTCACATGTATCCGACCACCTCCAAGCGAATGTTGGTTCTTTGGCAGGATTTGGCAGAGCTTTCTTGCTGCTGTTCAATGTGTGAGATGGCCACCTAGGCCAGGGACTTCCCCTGGCTTGCCCTTGTTTATTAAAGTAAGAGCCTGTCCTTGGGGCTTATAATCATTCCCAAATTTCTCCCTTCCAGACTCCTTGTGGGGAGTTTCAAAGGTAACACTGCCTCTCTTTTTTGGCTTCATATTTGGGAAGCCAAATCGAAGCAGTCCTTTCAATTTCACTGCTGGTGGTCCGCACCTCCTCAACAGAGTGGACTAGGCTGATTTGCATGCCTTTTGTCAAATTTTGACTTGAAGATTATGATTTTAATCTATTCAAAGGATTTTCCATGGAAAAAATGGCTCAAATTCACTAGAATTTGAAAAGAAAGGTTTCCAAATTACGATCTTTTTATGATAAGTTCTAGTAGGTAGCCAAGAATATAGAAGGATTTTGATTTTTTTCTACTTTCATATTTATTATATAGCTAAATCTAACTAAATCATCTTATGGATGATCGTCATTTTAGCTACATCACAAAATTGGAAAAAAAAAACCTTAGTTGGAGATGTCAAGATTCAAACTAATCAACTAGCAGGTGGTAGAAAAGAGGATGCAGATTAAAAATTCTTTAGAATGTAGGTAAAAACACAAATGTAAAAATTATAGCAAGAGACAATACAAGGAAAAACATGTGATTTTTATGCACCAAGACTTGTTATCACTCAAACAAAGGCAAATCAATAATGAAAAACAAGTGTAGGAATTTAAATGGGTCAAACATGAGAAGTTTCATTTGCAACATGAAAATGATAACATGAACAAGGAGTATTGGTAGGTGAAACAACAACAAGATGACTTGGTTGTTGAACAAGAGGTCTAGCAACATAACAGTAAGATGGCAAACCAAAACATACACAATTTACAAGCACATGTAGAAGAGTTACAAACTATCAAAGCCAAAATAGCAAACAAATGTGCCATTCTTAAATTTGCAAAAACATCCTTTGAATATGAATATGAATAGGAAGTTTATGATCTACAAAAGGGGATCAACAAGCTGAAATGTATTGTCACCAAGTTGAAATTTGATAACCATATTTTGCATATTGTACAAGTTACAAGAATATGAAAACTTGAAGGTAAAGAATGTTATATTTAACCTATGCCATGAAGCATGTGGTCTTCAAGCAAGTGAATTAGTGAAAATGGTGAGAAAAGGTACAAAATATATTTAAGGAAGATTTGTAGTAGGTGCTAAAACAAGTACAAGTTGATGAGTAACTTTACTTTCATCATATTCATGCATACAAAATTACCTTTCTTGGACTTCCAATACATTCCACCAATTTTGAGTTCAAAGTCACCACCAGGTAGCCCTTACACTCAAGCAAGTCTTAGTGGTATTTGACCATATTCACCATTGGGTGAACATGCAAAACTAGAGGCACCAAAATCTCTCCTTATACACACATCGACAAAATTCAAAGGTGGTGTTCTTTTTCCAAACACCAAACCAATTCAACATGAAGAGGATTTGGAAAGTTAGAAGATGCCATCATAGTCCATAGAGTTCATTACTTTGTCACAAACCCTACATGACTTGGAGTAAGAACAAATGGCAAAACCAATATTGGAATGACAATGGGTGATGAACAAGAGGTCAAAGTTGATGTATTGTAGGATGTTGGACAAGTTCTTCAACTTGAGTAAACATTTAAGCTCATGTAGTAATTACTTATCTTTCATGTAACAAGGATTTCAAGGACGAGATCCAAACTATGGGAGGGAAATGTTAGGGGAACAAATAAGTAACATAAAGACTATACATATAGGTAAAATGGGACGAAACATGTAAGCAAGATAATATTGGATAGGTAGGCAGTTTGACAATTGGTTCATATTTGGATAAAAGGTAGTTTTTGAATTCTTATTGTTTTAAGTGGGGTTTTGGAAGGAAAGGGCAACATTTTTTCTCCTTTTTATTTTGGTTGTGTATCACTTAATTTTCTTTACAAGTTTGGAGGTTTTGAAAGCATTGAATTTTTGTGGTAGAACATGTAGAAGTTGGAATGTAATAAATTAAAAGGAACTAAGGTTTGGATGACAAGATTTAGTCAATAAATGTAAGTCAGGGACCTATTAGGACTATTGGTGAAATTTTTGGTAATAAATCTGAAAATCAATAATTTATACATCATTTTGAAATTTTTTTGGTATCTATTTCATATTAAATTAAAAGTTAGGACTTACCACATACAAAGCCACAAAAAACAATCAATTCATATAGTTCATGCTAGTGCATATTACTCAAGTGGTGATGAATGAAGGAATCTCACACTTGAAAAAGATCCAACAATTTGGAAAAGTTAGGGATACAAGGGCAAGTTATCAATAATTTATAAAATTCATTTTAGGACCCAACAACAAATTATTGTTTGGATTCTAAATTGAAGCCAAGAAAATATTCTATAATTACAAAAAATTGCAAAAATATATATACTTCATGTCATCACCTTTTCTTCATACGTCATAAAAAAAAAGTCAATTGGGGGTTTTAGTTTAGAGATTGGAAGGTCACAAAGAGGCTTGTGGGTTCTTTATATATTTTTACAAGTTCTTATAAGCCCCAATTAACATGACCAAGATGAAAAAAAGGAAAAACAATTATTTTGACATTTCATATGAGTGATATTGATATGCATTGAATGTGAAGTATCTATGTCATACATCAATCACATTTCATTGATTTGAAAGGTTTTTTAAATTTTAAAACTTGGGTGTTTGGGGCTTATTTTGTTCCATGATAGTGCATGCAAAATGAAACACATGTAATTACATGTCCACAACTTGGAGACCTAAATCAACCATGTTTATAATGTCTTATTTTGCATAATACAAAAAGTGAAAGTTGTCACTTTGTTGAAACAACGAGCTTCATCCCCAAGTGATTATTTAGGTGGTTCGAGTTCTCATTCCCATACCATGTTTCTTTTTCCATATCATGTGTCACTTTTAACACCCTTTTGTATCAATATTTAAAGTGGGGTGTAAGATGTAAAGGTTTTTTTTTGTTTTTATTGTAATTACTAGATATAGTTTCATTATCATTGTTAAAAACATATGTTTGGGTAAAAGCATGGTTAGGTGCCCCAAATCTGGCATTTGAAAGTCCATGTTTCGGATGGACTAACCTTTTTTGTTTTTAAAATTACCTTTGGCAAGACATCTAATATGTCAATTTGAACACTTTCTAAAGTTAGTCCCTTTGACACAAAGGTGGGTTTTTTTCAAAATTGGGCCTACGCTTTTAAAGTTTACATTACGTGTGAGTATTGTGTGTGTTAAAACTTTGCATCATTTCTGTCATGCTTCTTTTCTTGATTTTATCATCATGACTGTCTTCTTCTATGTCATTTGTGGTAAATTGTGGAAAAACAACATGCATTTTGCATGATTGCTTGTCTAGATATTTTCCAAGCATGTCTCAAGCAAGTGGAAGCAAGTTGAGTGGGCAATCATAGGGTCAAGATCCTAATAGACTGGGTAATGGCAAGAGGTTCAAGGTAAAACAAGAAGGGGGGCCAAAGTTTAAAGGTCTTGCAAATGTTGATCCTTTGTATGGGAAAGTTCCACAAATAATAGTTCATGGTATTGAGTTCATTAGTCCACAACAATTTGTTGAAGTCTACAACTTGAATAATCATGGTCAATGCCCAAAAAGTTTAAAGGTTCCTAAAGATCTAGAAGAGTTTAACGTTGAAGCATTCTTCGGTCTACTGATCAACAACAATGGGTATAAGTACATGGAGTGCGGTGATCCCGAACTTATAACTTTCATAAAGAACCTTTGGATGATTATACACCAAGAGGCATGGCTGCCAACATCTCAATTGATTCCACTTGCCATGGTTTAGGAATAGCTTATGAGAGGAAAGTTGGGACTGTCATGAATTGGGCCCTATTTGCAACATGGACGAGGAAAGAGTAGGTTCCTAGATTTTTGAACGAAAAGAGATTCTTTAGGTTCAATTCAAGGCTTCAATTTTGAGGAAAAAGAAGGAATTTTGGTTCAAAGGGAAAGTCGATGGAAGACAAACATACAAGGTTATAGTTGCTCCAATTGAACTTGAACCTACAATGGACACAAGTAAAATGTTAGAGTATTGTGCTTCTATTCAAAGTCAATTGCCAAAGGTGGAACGTATATTAGATGAGTTGTTGCAAAAGCAACTCGAGGTTAACAAGGATCTCTTGACTCGTAAGATGCAAATGGAATATAGGTAGAAAAGTTGGAAGGTGGCAAAAGAAACATTGTCAAAGTTATTGTTTCGCATTCAAAAGTTGAGGGGAGCCATTGAGAAGCAAAAAGTTGAATGGGACGTTGTCCAAAACAATAGTTTCAATGTCAAAGATGTAAACGTTGCACATTTGGAAGGTGCACCCACAAGGGATGCACTTAGGGCTTTAGAGACCAAAACCTCTGAGTTATTGGTAGCCTTAAAAAAATTTGAATATGAGGAGTTGTAGACTTCTAAGAAGGCAAACATGCAAAAAAATGTATATGATGCATTTGAAGAGCGAGTTGTTAAAGGTGAAGTTGAAAACACGCTTGCCTTGGAGAAGTCTTTGACAATAGGAAAGGAAGTTCAACAAGCAATAGATAAATTTGAAAACTTTAAACGGCAACAATGTGCCTTAGGAGCACACAACAAGGTGATTGAGCATGGAAAAGGGGGTTTTCTTCTCCACCTTAAACTTTTTTTCTCTCTTAGAGTTGGTTTGGATTCAAACGACCTACATGAAGAGTGCTCAATTTTTTCTATGATTATCACACCATGTGCATTTTGTGGTAGGAAGTTCCCACATGTATGGGATTGTTAACTAGCTTCTTGCATGCACATATATCACTCATGGGGTGTTGTGGCACATTTTTCTGTTTCCACCAAGTGTTTGGTGAAGGATTGCAATAAGGAGATGCATCCAAATTGGTAGCAAGGTTCTAGGATTTCAAAACCAAAGGAGAAGGTGGACAATCAAAGTGCGCATAAATGAAAATATAGTCATCAATATTATAATGATTTGA
>Ga0209208_10010724_pt1 | contig 11839 bp, 11 predicted proteins | sample S1TSphfallax_3_FD_187694 | JGI IMG/M metagenome (GOLD analysis project Ga0209208, IMG submission 187694) | Host-associated microbial communities from peat moss isolated from Minnesota, USA - S1T2_Fd - Sphagnum fallax MG (SPAdes) (version 2) | ecosystem: Host-associated > Plants > Peat moss >...
TGGCAGCAGCATTGCTGAAGGAAAACCAATGCAAACAATTCCTGCCCTCAAATTGAAACCCCATGAAAGCATGTTCTTCTGTCGACAAATGTGATGTGATGTCTTGTGCTGCAATCTGATAAATATGGTTTGTAGCATTCTGACATTGGGTAGTGCATCAGTTGAAAAATGCATTTCATGTTTCTTCAAGTTCTTAGATGCGAGGAAGGTTTTTCTTATGATGTGAATGTTACAACTGCATTGAAGAACTGACTGCATTGAAGAACTAAAGATCTTACACAAGTTGATAGTGTAATGTTTGATTGCTGAATTTTCTCCAAGAACATTCTGAAATCTGCTGATTAATTCTTCTTTTGTCAATGGTTCAAAATCTTTACATCAAAGGAATTGTTCTGAGGCTTGCAGAAAGTTGGTGAATAGCTCTGTCTGTTGCAGATGGAGTTACTGAAGCTGGTGGGAAATTTGTCAATAACTCTGTCTGTTGCAGATGAAGAATTTCATTTGTCTTTGTTGTCTTCTTGAGTTCTCCAAATGATCAGATGAGAAGATTATGTAGGGACAGAAACTGAAGTTTTTACTGTCCAAGATCTTGAGTTGTAGATTTCTGGATGTTATAATTTCCACAATCTGGGCAGGATGAAAGTCCCAGTGGAGTAGATGGAATATTGATCTCCTTTCTTTGAATAATGTTGTGAACAGTCCTGGTGCTCTTGGATCCTCTCTCTTTCCCATAGTATTGGAGCTCTTCATGCTGCCTCAAACTCTGTCCTTCTCTAGTATGTTCTTTGTATCATTGTCTCTGCTGTATTTTTGGCAGGATTGCTTCCTGTTTGGAACCCTTTTGGTTTCAGGATTTCTGTTTGTAATAGATCATTACAATCTTGACCAATCTGTGCTCTCTCATTATGTCCATTAGAACCTTACTTTTGAATTTTTATGATTTCATGCTGGTTTGTTCAGTAATTGTGGATTTTGTCACTCTCTCTTGCACTTTTGTTGCATTCTGCAACACAAGTTTCTGTTTGTAACTCTATATTTTTGTAACTCAGAAGCTGTATTGTACACTGGTCCCTCTTCATGTGGATCTTGCTTTCTCAACCTGTTGATCCACACAACAGGTATATTGAGTTCTAGCAAACTATCAGTGATGGATCAAAGATCTAGCAATGGAGAAAGAGTACTGCAGACTGTATAACCTGATGATCATCCCTGAAACCCAGGGACAATGAAAGGGGTGTCAGGATGTTCATTCCAATAATATTCCTCATCAAATCAAGCTTTGGTTCATCTGGGCCTGCCAACTACACAGAAATTCACATTTTGGAAACCTGTTGCATTTAAGGTTCCTCCTTGAAAGATTGCATCCACTAGAGCAGCTGCCGCAAGTCATATTCATTACTGGTCATCTAACACAAATGAACTTGCAACTTAAGGCTCCACAATAGCTTGAAAACATTGGGTTGAAGAAGCTACTTTGAGGATTGGAATGGTCTGAAGCTTGATGAGTAAACCTTTCAATTGAGTTGATGGCAATCCTGATAGATAACAAACTGACCTGCAATTATCCTCGTCCTCCATCAATCTTTCCATGCCTGAATTTCTTCATCTTAAATTCAGATCTCTTGTTCAAGAAAGCTGTGATTGTGTTAGAGTGAATCCCTTGAAGGTGTAGTGAAATCTTTCTGGGGGGTCTTTTTTTTTATGAAATTTTGCAAATACAAATATACAAGCATAAGGAATAATCTTTTGTGGTTTTCCCCATAATTAGATTATTTATTTAATTATCCATTGATATTAAGGTTTCTAAGTTGAAAGGTAGTACATTTTAAGAGTATAGAAATCTAGATTTGCAAATCTTTTTTGGGGGGGTCATATTTATAATTGAAATGTAGTTGGGCACCATGGAATTTTAAACAAATGGTCTAGATAAATTCGGATTCTAAAAACCTAATCTTGGTAGTTATTTTATGGTATATTGTAGTATTGCAATGTTTTTTTGTACTACTCACTACTACAAAACATGGTTTTTCAAACAATTCAAGTTGACTAACTAATCATTTTTTACTAATGGACATGTCCATTTTTACTGGGGGCTCGAAACATGTATTTTTTGGCCAATCAACTTGATTAAGGTGACTTACATCTAGTCAAGTTAGACAACCCTAGTCAAAATGATCAATGGATTTTAGTCAAATGGGACATTTAATCAAATTGAACATAAGAAATTGACATCATTAATCAAAATGATCAATATTTTCTAGTCAAATGGGACATCTTATGCCTATTACATACCTATTTCCTACCTCCCACTTACAATTTTACAACCTATCTACCTACCTACCTACCTATCCATTCACCTACCTACTTACCTGCCTATCCACCCACCTTTAACCTACCTAAATGTACTACCTACCTACCTATTCACTCACTTATAACCTACTTACATATTAACTCCCTACTTACCTACCCACCCACCTACCTAAATGTATTACCTACCTACCTATCCACCCACATATAACCTACCTACATATTACCTACCTACCTACATACCTACTCACCCACCCACCTACCTACTTACCTATTCACCCACCACCTACCTATTTTCATACCTCATAATCTTGTAATGAAGTGTCAAAATAAACATGTGAAATAAAAAACACTAACAAAAGTTGAACACCTTTTGATGGTGTGGTCCATAGGTTAAGGACTTAGTTTATCATTGGGGAGGTCAAGGGTTCAATTCCTAGCATTATAACCTATGTACATGCTTAAATGGCTAAGGTAGGTAGGGTAGGTTAAATAGGTTAAGGTAGGTTAGGCTACCACCTACCTACATGCCTTTTTACGACCTACTTACCTACCACAATTTTTTTTTATTCGGGCAAAAATTTAACCAACCAAAATTACCAATCAAATGGTCCAATAAAAAAAACCACCCTAGTCATAACGAACATGTCAAAATCGATTTGTCCAAAATGATGGAATGGTTTTTTTTATGCTTGTTCAAATTGGGTATTTTTTTATTAGATTTGTTAATTAAAAAAATACCATGTTTTCTAGTAGTGATTCAAGAAACACAACAACCTAAACCAAATTGGGTTATTCGTTGACTATTAGATCAACTGGTCAATGAATGCATGAGGTACACAAACTTGCGAGAAACCATACATGGCCGCAAAAAAAGGGTGAGTGCAATAAGTTTTTTTGAATGGGTGCAAAGGCTAATTAACACATGTTGTCAAAGGTATAATTATAACCACTGGTTGGGCACCAAAAGAGAAGGATGATTGTTGTGGAAAGAAAGCATGACAATGTGGTGCATCGAATAGGACGAAACTTGTTGGAAGGAATGAATAGTAATGCAATGTTTTTGTTGTGTCACAACAACATTTCAAACTTTGCACCATTACGCTCAAATTTTGGAGGTTTGCTATCTTGCACAAAATTTGTGATTTGTGTTTTTACCAATTTTTCATGGAATTGGTCAAATTTTGAAGTTTTTGTGTATGTCCACTACATCTTTTTTGAAATATGTTTAGTTAGAAGGTCCATACCTACTATTATGGTACTTGCTTTCAACTTCATGGAAAACTCCAAAAACCACAAGAAAAGGAATGGAATAGTTCGTCCAAGTCTAATGGGTAGGCAAAGAAAAGTTGACCTAGCTATAATTGCTACACCAAAACAAAGATCTAGATAGAAGGCCAAAGATTTGGCTAAGGATATAGGAGAAAGTAGTGTCTTCTATGGTTACAACACCAAAAGACGATGTGAATTGTCCCAAGAAGGCATCTGCTTTAGTGTAATGGATAGCCATGTTTATTAATTTTGAACTGTGTGCCTATTTTTCTGAACTTCATAAAGAGGTACTCATGGAAAAATTGATGGGAAATACCTTAGTCAGACTCCGTCTTCTACATTATTACCTTCCTCCCATTGAAGCAAAGGCTTAGTATGCCCTTGTCCAGGGACTAAAAATTGAGGTGCAAGAAGTCAAAATGTGCAATTTAAAGAAAAAACTAGCATACAAGGGTACTTTACTAAATGTTGTGGTGAACAAAGATGTCATTGGAGTTAAGGCATTAAGCATAATCCTAAACATTACCCCTATGAACATCAACCATGCAATGTAGAGACATTGAGAAATTGAAGTGTCTAGGTCATCCCAATGGGCATTCCTAACCCGAAAACAATGATAAGATGTCTTTAACAAATCAACAATCTCTTGTGTTGTTGATTAGTGGAATAATGAGATGAGGATCAATCCAAATCGAAATGATGTCAAAAAGAAGCGCATTGCTCCTAAGGTGTATGAAGAGCATGCCACTCATCTACTTCTTGAAACCCAGGTCATACATTCCATTCTTCTCCATCCATTAAGTTTCTACTAAACCTAAATGTTGTACCAAAGAACTAAAACTTTTCATAGAATGAAAGATTTTATAAATACTTATTGAATGTTTGTACTAATTCATGTTTTCATTACCTTCTTTGAACTTGCCTAACCACTTTTAATGTTCCTAAGGTACCATATATAGTTTGATAAATCTATTAGGTTGTTGCACACCTATAAGAGATACTTTGTGGAATTAATCAAATTTGTTGTAGTTGAATTCAATTCTTCAACATACAATGTGTTGTCATTAAGAAATTAACATTATGTGATGAACGTCAAAGGGAATCAATGTATTTAGTTATTATTATTTTTGTTTTTGTTGGGTTGTTTAAACATTCCATATAGCAAAATTTACACAAAATTTACATTATGTGATGAATATGAAAGGTACTTAATGTAATGTTAGTTGGATCTTTTGTTGTTGTTGCACCTTTGATAATATTTTGAGATTTTTTCACTACAACACTTACTTTTTATGATGAATGCCAAAGGTATTTTATGTAATTTTAGGTGAATTTATTTTTGTTATTGCATTCTTGGAAATATATTGTGTTATTATCACTACAACATAATTTACATTTCATTATGAATTCTAAAGGGACTTTAAGTACCTCTAGGTACATTTTTTTGGTGTTGTTGCATTCTTTGAAACATATTATGCTCTTATTACTACAACATTTACATCATGTGAAAAATGTCAAAGGTACAATATTATATGTTGTTAAACTGCACATTAAAAAAATAATTCAGATGTAGTGTATGTTGGATTTTTGGGCTTTTTGGGTTTCTAGATTTATGAATTTATGGGCAAGAAAGAAATGACCATCAACCTAGAAACAATTGTACTTTTGGCATGTTGATTTGTAGATCAATTTTCAAGCCATCTATTATTATCCCTTTCCATTTGTTGTCCTTGTATATTCTAATCAATTTGATGGTGTCCCCTTCTAGTTGTTGTTTGAGTAGAGTATGTTTTGATCATATTTTTTTCAATTCTTTGTATGGAACAATCATTACAGTGCAATAGTGATAAAAGTAATGTTCTAGTCTTCTTGCCATTGTGTTTTTTACATGTATGTTGGAAGTGTGTGTGGCTTGATCAAGGTATATTGATGTTTTATTTTTTTTCTGCAAGGGGGCCATATATTTATATTAATAAGCATAACAACCAAACCTTTGTGTGAAGAATGTCAAAGGTACATCATGTTCTTAACTTGCACATTGAAAGTATAATTCACATATAATGTATGAACTGGGTATATACTTTAAATAGTTGATGTTGCCAATTATGGATATACTTTACATTCTTACCTTGCAATCATACCTTGTAGCTCATACACACATGTATATTATCTGATGAGAATAAATTAATCATTAAAAGCTCCTAGCATACATTTTTTGAACTTGTTGGTATCCCACTTTGTTTTAGATGTTTGCATAGTTTGTCTAGAACTACTTTTTGTTGTCCCTTTCTTCTTGCTACTTATAGAGCATAAATGAACATGATGTTTGCATTATCTTTTTTCATGGAATAACCTTATTATATTGCAAATGTTTTGATTACCTATTCATGGAATAGTTGTAGATTAAAGTAATCCACTATACACAAATTCCAAAAACTATGAAATAAACATCGGTACCATATTGTTAGGTTCTTTATTACTATGGCATGGAGATTTTCTATCCTCCAATAAATTAATAATTATTTATCTTGTTATATAAAATGGAGGTCAAATGTACTAAATTCGTGTTTTCACATGTAGACTACCTTTTTCTTATGATTTCAAGTAGCCCACCTTGAGTGCAAAGTCAAATAATGCGCATTCTAGAAATTGAAGCCATATTATGTGAAACCATTAAAGGATAGAAATGTGTGGTTGTAAATACCACGTGGAACTAAATATGTTGAGGATCAATCTCAATTACCTAAGAGATACAACAATTTTCAAGTGCAAGCATTGAAGCATTTATATCCCTTCTATTCCAAGGAGTATACAATGAAGATACACTTCTCAACTTTTGGGTCTAGTTTTGATTTATTTTCATCAGGAACATGCATGTACGCAATGCAGCCAAACATTTTGAGGTGTGAAACATCCGATTTCTTGCTCGTGAATTTTCTTCAAGTGTCATGCCATGAATTATTGTCATGGGTGTTTAATTCATGATATAAAATGTAGTTACTATAGATTCCACCCAAAAGCAATTTGGCAAATTCTTCTCATTCAACACGGCACATGTTATTTCTGTAATGTGCATGTTATTCATTTTAACAACTCCATTCTGTAGTGGGGAATAACTACATGAATACTTCTTATGACTTCCATGTTCCTTCAAATATTCACTGAATTCATTTGAAAGATACTCTCCCCTTCCATTGGACCTTACGCATTTGATGCTCACACCCTTAATTCCATAAACATTCGAATGGTGCATGTTTAATCAATAAGTAGTTGTTTTTCTTTCATCACACGTTCAACTTGAAACTTAGAAGCTTCAAGCTCCATTGACACGAATTATAGCAATTGAAACACCTCACCCACTAATCTCAAATTCCATTCCTTTGAAATTGATGGTCATTCAGCTGCACGTGATGTCTCAGTTATCTCAATCTTTGCTACTTTTACTAGAAACTCACCTTCAAGGTGCAATTCCCGCTTCCCATGCATTGATTTTAGTGCCTTCAACTCCTTCTTTTGTAGCTCCATTTTCTCCAACCATTTGAAGAACTTGGAATGCTAATTGGTGTTAATTTCCTCAACAAATGTTGCCCAATAGATGGGTGTTTCGAACTTCTTTATGACAATGCCAAGAGCAAACCCCTTCGCGATGAGTTTTGTGTAGGGCATCTTCGTCTTTCCAGAACACAAGGGTCATATTTTTTCAACTTTTGCTTTGATCTCAAGGTCACGACACTTGATGTATCAAAAGTTTGACCGAATAGTGCCTTATTGAATACCTCCACAAGTTTTTTTTATGTAATATCTCTTCCCGCCTTCAATCTATGGGGATTAATACTAATTCCACTCAAGCCTATCCTCATGAAATGAGCAAAGTCTCTCTAAGAAGGAGGTTTTTTTAACTTTTCCATTTTTTGATCCAACTCCAACAAAGGGTCTATCTTACTCTTTGCACTATTAGACCTATCAAGCTTTGTGTCTAGGGTAGTGTCATTACTTTCAAAACTTTCCTTTTCTTCAAAATGATTTTCAATGCATTTGAACTTCATTTTTTCACACCTCACCACATTAGAAGCAAACAAATGAACTCAAGTACTATGAACAATTAACAACATCACACAAAACCCAAAAAATTGTTAACTTGGATGTGTGAGTACTTGTTGTGAATCATTGTTGTAGTTATGTAACATGCACGTTACACAATAGATAAACGTAATTTGAAAAACCAAGAAAAGCCCAAGGACAAGCTAGGTTGAGAGAGATGACCCTATTTTGATGGGCCTAGGAAACAAATTTGATGAAATTTAAGGTGTTGACACATGTCCACATAGGTCGAGCAGGAAACCATTTTGACCTTAGACTTCACATTTCTTGTTTCATGATGGGTTCTTAAAATAATACATGCCAAAATCAACTTGGTGCATTTATGAATTAGGTGTCACTTATTTTTGTCATGTTTGATAATGTGACCAACTAGATTTGAGTAAATAGAACTTTCATTTAAAATAATATTAAAACCAAGGCCATAGATTTACATCAATGGATCAAACAATTTTCAGCAAAAAAGGCCATGTGTGTACATTGTTATAAAAGTTGTGTACTTTTAATATCGACCCTTTTGACTCCATTTGTTTACATCATACCTTGCAAACACCCGAAAAACTACTTAACTATCACTTATAGTTGTAGTGCCTAAGAAAAATGGGAAATTAAAAATTTGTGTGGACTTTAGAAAGCTTAATGTTGTTATTAAGAAAGATCCATACCTAACACCTTTTACTAATGAGGTTATTAACACTATAGCCGGACATGAAGTTTATATATTTTTAGATGGTTTTCCTAGATACCATCATATCTCCATAGTGTTGGAAGACCAGTACAAAACTGCCTTCATTATTAATTGGGAGGTTTTTGTATGGGTAATTGTAATACCTTTTAGGGTCAAAATTGGACCGCCCACCTATCAAACGACAATCACCAAAGCTTTTCATGAATAGATTGATGTATTCATGAAGATCTTTTTAGATGATTTTATTATTTTTAGTGACATGTCCACCCATTTAGAAAAACTCAAAACATGTTTTCTAAAATGTAAAGAATACATGGCATTAATTTGAATCCAAAAAAAGTGCATTTATGGTATGTTCTAGAACTATTTAAGGATTCATAATCTTTAAAGAAGGGAAGACACCTGATCCTAAGAAAATAGAGGTTTTAGTCAAAATGCTAGTACCTACCTTAGGAGATTCAAGTGTTCAATGGAATGGCACAATTCTACAAATGTTTTATTAAAAAATTTACCTTTATCATGGCACCAATTACCAAGTTGTTCAGGAAAACTCAAGTATTCAAGTGGACTGTTGAATGTCAAACCACTTGGGAAGACATCAAAAACTGTTACTTTCAAGCTCCTATACTCATTACTACTAACTAGAAACTAGAATTTCATGTCCATACTTATGCATCTCAACTAACAGTAGGGGCAATACTAACACTAAACCCAACAAGTAAAATAGATCAACATGTTATGTATTCATCAAGATTGTTCAATTCTATTGAAAGAAACTACACTACTATAGAGAGAAGTTTTAACTATGGTCTATGCTTTACACAAGTTTAGACATTAGTACTTGTTAGGCAATAGGTTCACATTTTATGTAGACCATATGGCTTTAGTATATTTAATTAATAAGCCATAGGTTTTTGGCAGGTTAGCTAGATGGTTCTTATTATTTTTGGAGTATGATTTCAAGATTATTTATAAACCTAGTAGATCTCATCTAATGGTAGATGCATTGAGTAGATTACCCAATGAGATTAAACTTGTTGGAATACCTAATCAAACATGTGATGTTCACATGTTCATATTTCAAACTAGGTGGTTACATATTGTTTATGAGTACATGTTAGAAGGAGTGATGCGAAAGAGGTCTACTACATCACAAAGATAATATTTAACCCAAAGAGCTAAACCATGTGTGTTTCAAGAAAGAGTACCATACAAATTTGGACAAGATAACAAGTTTCGTCAAGTTTTGCAACCAGAACAAATATCCACAATTTTGCAAGAATTGCATGAAGGAGTTACAAAAGGGTATTTCTCTTTTGACATTATTGTGCGAATGATATTGGATGTCAGTTATTAGTGGCCAATAATGAATCAAGATGTTCATGAATACTATCGAACATGTGATCAATGTCAAAAAACAGGTAACCTACTAACATAAAACTTGGTCAAATTGGTAATTATTTTACTTTAAAAACCATTTCAAAAATGGGGATTAGATTTTATTGGACATGTTAAACCTGCAAGCAAAATGTCAAGCAACTAGTATATTTTTAGTGGCCACTAACTATGCAACAAAATGGGTGGAATCACGAGCATTTCACACCAACATTATTGCAATAACTAACAAGTTTTGTATGAACATATTCTTACAAGATTTAAATGTCTATTAACAATCAGGACCAATCAAGGTACCCATTTTATCAATGATGTAATCAAATACCTTACTGACCATTTTATCCTTGGACATACTAATTCTACTATTTATTATCAGTAAAGAAATGGACAAGTTGTGTCAACAAACAAGGTTTTTGGAATCTTACTAACCAAATTGGTTAATGAAAACAAAAATGACTAGGATGAACACTTGTCCACAATTTTATTCTCATGTCAAATTTGGAAACTATGTGTTATGGTTCCCAAAGGCTATTTCCAAACATGTTCCAAATTTTTTGAGACAATGGTTTAGGCCATACAAAATCTAATATTGTTTGCCCAATAATATTGTTTCACTTGTCACCATTGATAAGTTTGATCCTAACCTAGTCCTTATCAACATTAACAAGTTGAGGCCATATAGGTTCATTGAAGATAGAACTCTACAACCTATATTAACTAAACTTAATGACCTAGTATTGATGAACTTGTTCAAACAAAGAACTTGAACCACTACATGTTGAACATGAAGATCTTCAACTTCTAGGGTTTGAACTGATTAATAATTATTTGATACATGGTAGTATTATAAGAGCAGTTGTACATGTTCATTACTGTCATGATGTACTTATTGGGTTCAATCATGTACCTATTCACAATGATCAAAATGACACATTTAGTGAGAAACTTATTGACATTTACATCCTAGAAGTCTATAACGTTAAAGGTCACATCTATTCACATCCACAGGGTTGTTCTTAATTGAAACAATGTAAAGAACCACCACATCCTTTTATTCTACCTCTTTGTTCTTGTTTATTTCTTCATACTATCAAAGGCCAGGAATGAGAGCGCCTTAGAAAAGTTAAAACAAGAAGCAAGGGAGAGAGAACTTGAGAGGAAAGCTCAAGCTTTTAGAAGAGAACATGTAGAGAGAGAAAAAGCAAAACATGTCAAATTGACTAGAGCAATTTTAGTAGAACCACTAACTTTGCATGCATTCATAGTAGAAGAAGTATAATCTTTGAGTAAAAACAAAAAAGTAAGGAGTTAGAGGAGGATTTAGAAACATCTTTTAATTTTCTTAGAAGAACCACTACTTCTACAACAACACTAGCACCACAAGTGATTATTATTTCAGACTCGAAGGAAAAAGTTGAAGTCTTATTTCAACCTATTGCTAAGGAGCAATCGAAACATGTTCCTAAACCAAGACCTATGGAAGAACTAGAGTTGCAACAATCTGTGAACATGGATAATGGAAAAGAATTTCTCTAAGAACTCTTTGAGTTTTTCCAAGAACCTATTTGCATTGTTATTCATTAGCACCCAAGATCAAGAACCAAAGTATGATGAAGCAAAAAGGCAAATGGCTTGCAGAAAAACATGTTGATAAAACATGTTTTAAAAAAAACAACATCTAAGGCGAAGGAGAGCCAAAAAATGTTGCAATGGATGAAAATGGACTCAAACAAACTCAAATGGGTTAGACAAGCAGCTTGTTCAACTTGTAGTGGACTATGCCATGAGAGGACATGTTGTAAGATTTTTTATGAACCTGGGAAGTAACGAAGGATGGAAAAATCTAAAGGTGAGTATGTGGTCAAGAAATTTTGATTGATTAGGTACTTATTCATGAACAATTTGGGATTTCCAAGGAAGGAACAATAGATACTACAAATGCAACATTTAACGAAGCAAAAAAAACTTTGAAAAAGATTACAAGTCCACATGCCTTTGTTGAAAACTAGTGGGTGCCCGTGGCCGAAGGCCACTGTGAAGTCCCCCGTGGGTGCCCATGACCTTCGGCCGCCAGTGTGA
>Ga0209208_10010725_pt1 | contig 11839 bp, 8 predicted proteins | sample S1TSphfallax_3_FD_187694 | JGI IMG/M metagenome (GOLD analysis project Ga0209208, IMG submission 187694) | Host-associated microbial communities from peat moss isolated from Minnesota, USA - S1T2_Fd - Sphagnum fallax MG (SPAdes) (version 2) | ecosystem: Host-associated > Plants > Peat moss >...
CGGTCAAGCCTTAGGTCCCAAGTACCTGATATTTCTAGGTACATTAAGCTCCCTAGCTTGACAGCTTTAGGAAATCAAAACTCCTTGTCAAAACTCAAAACCATATTACAAGGACCAGTGCTTTTTCTTATGGAGGACTTCAGCTTACACCCAGGTTGAACCTGCTGCACCCACATCAGTAACTTGACCTTCTTAGGAAGGCTGCTCAGTGGCTATAGATATTTAGCCAGGGAAACTGTTACAATTTAAAACAGGAGATCCCTGATTTAGCCTTAGCCCACTTTAGAGGAGGGTCCAGGGTCCAATTTCCTAGGAACCAATTTGACTGATTTTAAGCAAATCGAATCCTTGAGTTGGACCATACCTTGGTCCCAAGCCTGATTCTTGGTTCTCCAAATCAGGAGCTCTCCTTTTAGCACTGTTTTTTGTTCTGAACAAATTGATTTTCCCTCCACAACAGGTGCCATGTAGGTTTAGCCTCAATTTGCCACTTTTTGGTTTTGGACCCTTGTCTAAAGGCTTTGGGACCGATTTAAAGCTTTCGACCAATAAGATTGCTTGAATTCACTGGTCCCTGAACCTTGGACCCTCCTCTAAAGTCGCCCTTAGGATGGGCTATGTGTTTACAAGCAACTAATAATCAATGGCAGGTTTTACAGGCGGTATCACTATGTATGCCTGTTCACCCAATGCAGGCCAATCCAAATCCGAATCCTCAGCTTAACTAGAGGATTACAAGGAGCCATTAGCTTTGCTACTGAAATTTATTATGAAATAATTTGTAGCCTACAAGGATGTACTTCAAACCCTCCTGCCAGGACTGAGAAGTGACAGAGTCCTTTATGACTTACTTATCTCTTCTACATTTCTTATCCCACATCATCAGAACCAGTGGCTTTTTTTTTTTTAAATGATTTTGCAAAAATGCTGACATATTTGCTGAATGAACAAGTTTTCCAAAAAAAAAATCACAAATAACGAAAACTCACCACCATAAAAATCCAGTGATCAGGATTCATCATATCTCATGGATGCACAATCAGTCTTTGCTGAATTTAATGATTCCAGTGAAGATATAAATCCTGAAATTCATGTGGTAGCTCTGAAAAATTTGAATAGGTTAGAGCTTAGGCCTGAATTCATGTCATGCTTTTCAGCAAAACCTATGGATACGCTCTGTTGTTTAAACTGTCCATAGAATAGCATGCTGTTGTAGGTTGCAATGTAATAATGAGTTCATGGTTCTGAATCAGGCAACATTTTCTCACTGCAACAAAAGATGTCTCTGCACACAAAGTGATTTCACTAAATTTTCAGTATCACAGTGAACGGGACTTAATGTAGATGGAGTGAATTTGATCCTGTTCATTCTTTTTGGCTGTTGAGATTTGGATACTACTGGAAAAAATCAAAGTGCTGTCTAGCTTCTGGTAATGCCTTCCTCATCCAAGGGTCTTACCCAAGGTAAAGATATTGCCACAAATTTTAAACAGACCAAATGATCCACCAAAAATAGAAGATCACTTCAAAATCAGAATATCCCTCCACAAAAGGGAAGATCCTTCCCAAAACAGAAGAACCCTTGAAGGAGAAACAAAAAATTTGCTGAATGTAAACCTGTCCCCCGCTAACAGGATGCCCAGCAGCAATTTTGCTCTGTCAGTATTTAGCACATCCAGTGTGACCTGTTTCCTTTGTCCCCCTTCCCCAGCCATGAACCTGAAAACATTGACTGTAAAAGATGAGAGACTATTTTACTCTCACCAGATGGGCCAATCATTGTAGATGGCCAATGAGAAACAGAAATTCACGGAGTTTTTCTGTAACTTTTCATCCATATAGAACGGTAAAGGCCAATTTTACTGCTGCCATTGGCACACTCTACCAATGTACATTTTTATCAGGTCTTTACTAGCTGTGTAAATTCCATGGGTCGCTGCACTTTCCTAAAATGTGGGGGTGCAGGACTGTTACTACAGCCCTTTATTTTAGGACTCCCTCCATCCTAGCGTTTGCCTTGGGTGAACAACCGACCACATTGGTACTGTGGTAAAAATCCCAAAATTCATTTAACTTATTTTGACATATTACTAATATCCCTTGCTTAGAAGAAATCAGTGTTTCTGCGTTCAAATGTAACATTTTTGGGGCTTAATATGGCTACTAAGGCCCATTTTACATTAGAAGTCAGGGCAAAAACAAATTGGGGCCGGCTTTCAGGATTTTGGACTTGTTGTTTGGCCCCAAGTTACTAATAAACGCTAGAACATTGACCCCAAGATATTAACAAATGCTGGAACAATGGGCCCAAGAGTTGCAAATTGGCTTCCCAAATGCGATGGTATCCTTTTTTTCAGCCTTGGGGCCAATACAAGGCCATAAACTTCAGCATTTATTAGTAGCTTGTGGCAGATTGAAAATATTTTTTCTATTTCAGCCTTCACTCCTAGTGTAAAAGCCCTTAGGGCCGATTTCAACTTTTGCACCAATAGGAATGCTTGATTTGGGTTGAACAGCAACCCTGACTCCTAGTGTCAACTTGGCCTAAGAGGCCTCACTAAAAAAGGGTGAAGGTACCAACATAGGTTCACCCTGTCCCTAGCCTTTTACCCACAAACAATCCGCCTTTACCATAAGCTGTTATAAGAGTATCTCCACCCCACACCTGCAAACACCCCTTTTCATTAAACCTTGCAGCAGGATAGCTTAAATCCTCCTGCGCTCCTGTATTGATGTCCATTTTGCAGTGGTCATTTCAACCCTTTAAAATCTTGGATTTGGACATACAGTGACTATTACTCGTCCAGATGTAAAGACATAAATGGTCATTAAGTGTTTATAAGGACTTTTATGACGTTTGTGGATGGGGCCAGTGATCATTAAACACTATTTTATTTTAAAGTAGAGTAGTTGTTTACAGTTCTGGGTGGGAGATGCTCTAAGTGCACTGATGTCGTCTACTAGAGTTTCGTATATCTCTTGTCAAAGACACCTTAATCATAATGAAATCAAAGACAAAATCATAACAACAAATTCACTTGACATTTATTGTCTGGAAACGAGTGTAGTAAGTACACTTTGGTGGCACAGTTCCAACATCGCACATGCCAGGATACATGCAGTCACTTTACTTCAACGGCATGGACTGAGCATATTGGAGCTGGCTGCAAACAAGTTTCATACACTTGCAGCTGATCATCACTGGTTATTACTTACAAACATTATATCAAGAACTCGTCAAGAAGGGGCTGCATTATGATCAGCAAAATGGCGTGCTGGAACAAACAAATTACGATACTAGTTGAAGATAGGTACTTTGACATGCAGATCATGATCAACAACTGATCACCAAAGCATCTTTGAGGACTGGAAGAAGATTGGGAACTGTAGGAATTGGTGTTATAAATCACATGCAATGAGCGGAAGTACTCATGTTGGTGATCATCAGGTCAAGTAGTAGTGATCTACTGCGCAATCCTTAGCAACTCTGACCAACACAAGCTAGTCCGTCACAATCGACGTAGTAGTCACTCACATAACCAACTAAGTTGCCATCGCTAGTTAATCCCACGTAATCCCATTGCGAATTACCGTTGACGTCTACGCCGTTAGCTATGCAGTATACGAATACTGCTGTCCCTGCCGGAATTGTGGCGATATAGTCACAGCCGTCATAGGGACAGGCGAATGCGTTCACGTCGGCCGTGACGATGTCGCAGGTCACGTATAAAGCCGGGTTCGTCATCAGAAGAAATGCTATGAAAAACGGTAAGAGGCCGGCAGGCAGTGATGATCTGCACATATAATATCCAACCTTATTTTTTAGTTTCCTTGAACTCTCATATTCGCGACATGAAATTTCTCACCACGTGATTAAAGCTTGAAATATGCAACATGAAAAGAAAATTTTCAAAACGAACAATGTATCAGAAACGATCACAGTTACTGAGAGTGCAGCTGGTTACAACTGGTTTGTCTCGTGACACCGGTCTAATATGTGTCAAGCTGCAATGTTAATAGTTATCCAATGTTCATGAAAATTGCAATTGAAATCTATTCAATGCAAGGACTACCGTCATCGTTCTCTATGCACGTTTCAGATCGACTTGTCTGTCCAAAACGCCACAAATGCATTAGAACCCTACTCTGCACGTACACGTTTGGCAGCTATAGTCAGATGAACCCTGGTTATGGTACTTCGGCGTTTGCTCATTATCGAAATGTATTTAGGGGAAATACTAATCTCGAAGTCTAGTTCATGGAGATGAGTTGATGTCAAAAAAACTTGTGTGAGAAACACAGAAAAACGATCAAGCGCAACAACTTAGCAACATCAGGAGCAGCTACAGTGCACAGCAGGAGATAACTAGCCAGCTGTAGTATAGAAACAGCCAGTTATGCAGCATCGACGTACTTGACTGTTGTTGTTGCCATGTTGTGGACGTCGTCTCCCGGCAGCGCTGGATATAGAACACTAACAAGCAACAACTGAACTGCAAAAATAGAAGGAACTGGAGTTGAGGGACGACGGAGTGAAACAGATGTTCTACGAGCTCATGTGTATGTTGCAACTTGCACACGATGCACACAGCTGCTGCTTCGAGATCCGGTATTTGAACTAGTCCTTGAGGCTTGAAGCAGCGCCTTCAGGACTCTACTAAACTTGTTTCTTTTTTTTTTTTATTGGCGAGATTTTGCCAAAATCGACATTGCAATTTTAAATTCCGCCAAATAAGTGATTTTGGAGGTTTTCAGTCGCCAAAAGTGAGGGGGAGAAAAGGTTAAAAAAACCGCCAGGTTTACTGTTATATAATTTTGGTTTGCATTGTGTTACTAGCCAAAAATATAAAGGAGGATTAAAGATTTGGATGAACTTTTCTGGTTTATAGCCAGATTTTGACTAATTCTTTCTACCTATGATTGCCACTTTTTCTACATCTTCCTGGCGATGATCCTCACTTTGGCTACAAACAAAAAAAAATCCTGGAAAAAACAGAGCTGCTGCATCGTCATGCGAGTTCTCAAGTGGACCAGAGTCGCCTATTTCAGGACTATCAGATCATTAATTTCTTTTCAGTCTCGCCCACTTGTTCGGCCACAGTGAAGCAGCACCCACCAGTGCATCATGAAGGATGAATGATAAGTGGTCAGGAAACAGTTTTCTGTTGGGTTCCAGTTCCTTAGCTAACCATGGTGGTTAGCTCAGTTGCTTTTTTTAACTACCTACCTACTAACAACCCACAAACAGATTGTTAGTAGGTAGCTAATAAAAACAGCCCTTACCTATGTATAAACCATCCACTTACCTAGTAATTATCATTTTTCTTACCTAACTACCTATATATGGGGCCTATTTGTTATCTATTTTCCTATCTATCTACCTATATATGAAACCTATTTGTTATCTATTTTCCTATCTATCTACCTATATATGAAACCTATTTGTTATCTATTTTCCTATCTATCTACCTATATATGAGACCTATTTGTTATCTACTTTTCTATTTTTCTACCTCTCTACCTATATGTGAGACCTATTTCTTACAGAACTGATTACCAAGGTGAAACCATACACTAACTCAGTTGAGGTTCATCCACAACTGAGTAATATCAGGCATCCAGTGGATGGTGCGTGCTGGTTCACTGTTGCCCACTTGATCCTGGCTAGGTGATTGATTACACTATCAGACTTGTTTCAGTTGCCGACCAGTTCCACTGCAACTGTTTAAAACCAAACTGCGAAAACACAAACTGATCAGTCCATATCTTGGTATGTACCCAACGTTTGTAGATCCATTGTTATATTCGCACAGTCGGTAAACGATTATCCCGCTCATGGTCTGTCAGCGATAGTTAACCATCAACCCATCAGTACAACAACCACTCGATACTCTGTTATGTCGTATCAGTTGTCGACGATTGTCCTCAACGGAGTCATGGTGCGCAGCTGGTGGGTGATACAGTTCACTGATCTCATGGCCCTAGCCTAATTGTCGTTAGATTCATTTGCAACTTCCCGCCGTGTCTCACCAGCGAAACCAACGTCATTGATTTCCTTTCCCCGACTCTCTTGAGAGCATCGGGACACGGTATATTCCGATCTCTTATTCAATCTGTTCAGATTCAAGACAGTCCGTTTCGCGGTTTCATTGGCGAAGTCACTGGTATGTATACTTGAATGCGTTTGTCAGGGTTTGTCAGCTCACTTGATTTCTTGACAGCTTGGGTGCCAAATTTGTCAACTCTGTGCCAGGAAACTGATTGAAGTGTTGTAGAATTTCTTGTCCAAGGAAGCGCGTATCATTTATTTTCAGCAAAGTGCGATTTCATGAGTATTAAGAATGGGTTTTAGGAAATTTTCACATTCTTCAGAAACAGGTTTGATGGGTCTGGTTCTACCGACGGTTTATAGCAGGTTGGTGACTGAAGAATTAGTGGCTCATAAGTTGTTCCCTTGCTCAAATCATGCTTCTTTGTCTCTTGTGTCGAAAGGGAAAGTGTAGAGATAGTCCCTAATTGCACCATAGTTTGTCCCATATGCTTTGTTCCATATCCTTTGCCCAAAAATGTGAGCTTTCATTATATATAGTTGAATTAAAGTGGAACCTTTCCCCCATTATTGTGTTGGGAGTAAAAAGCTTCTATTTCGGGAACTTTAAGAACAATGCCAATCAAAATCTGCCAATTAAAGTGACCCATTGAAGAAAAACAAACATTGCGCTTTGGAATGCACCCACATTAAGATGCTCAAACAACTAATAAACATGGATTGCCTAGATTACCTATCCCTAGACTACCCCTAACCCTAGACCCTATAACAAAAAACTACCTTAGATATCTTTTATTACCTTAGGTCGTTTTCAGATTTTTGGATTTTTTTTTCTTTTTAAAGGGATGGTTTCAATCAAGTGATAAGTAAAGGGGGTAATTTTCAAATATCAGTATCACAAATGGTGATGTTTAACTATTTTCAAGGTGAAAACTAACTTGAAAATTGAATCAGTTCAGCTCAATTCTACGAACCGTCTAACTAGTTAACACCTTTCACAAGAATTGTTTTTTTTTTTTTTCTCTCCCACACATTGTGACTATTATTAATTTGACTATATTTCAATCACATTTGGTCATTTTTAGTTTGCAAGTGACTTGTTATACTAATTAATGTTCAATATTGTTTATAGTTGTAGCATTCATTACAATGTTCACTTATGAATAAAATTTGAAACTTATTTCATTTTTTATCATTTCAAAGTTGTTGACTTGAAAATTGAAATAATTTTTAGTTTTATTTACACAATGCATTATAATGGGTTAGTGATTTTTTAAACATTTTTTCACTTGTTAACATGGTACATGAGTTGAACCACACACTTTTAACACATTAAAATCATTGTTCATGGGTTGTACTTTACATTTACCATAATTTATTAAAACACATGTAACGATTTAAAACCTCAGATTTATATTGGATTGAATTAATAATTTTCCACATTTTTTCATGTTCAACATGTGTACATGAATTGAATTATTCACTTTTAATATGCTAAAACTATTATTCACAAGTTGCATCTTGGACTTATTAATATATATTGAAACATATGTAAATTGATGCTTTGCAATTATACTTGAATGGTTTAGTGAGTTTTTTCACATTTTTTGAACTACCAACATTTATACATGAGTTTAATCATCCACTTTGAACCAACTCAAATGTTGGATATTGTTCATAAGAAATTTAGCCATGTTTTAACTACATACCATACATGGAAGTATAAAATTGTTAAATCATTTTCTATTCTAGCTACAAGTCCTAAAACCTATTGTAGAATTTTCAATTTCCATTTAATTTTTTTAGTTTATCAGTTTTGAATTTGAAAAAAAAATGTTATGGTCAATGGCCCCTTTTTATGTTAAAAAAATGGTGGAAATTCAAAACAAAAAAAAATCAATTACATCATGAATATTTTATTTTAAGTTTTCAAAATAATAATTTCAAATTTTGTTTCAAGGTTATCAATGTCAACCTTGTCATGTTAGTCATGTATATTTTGACGATGACATACCCCAACGTCACACCGATTTAAGGTCAACCTAGGGTCAACTTAGGGTCAACCTTAATCAAAAAAATAATTTTTCATGTAAAGGTAAAAACTTTACCCCAATGGTGATTAACAATTATAATTGCAAAAAATTAAAAATCCAAACTATTAGATCTAACAGTTTAATCAAGTTCTCAAAGTAAACAAAAAAAAGTTTAATAAATCTTGATTGTTGGGAAGTGACAACCAAATTTTGCTCACCATTTGAACGGCCAAGATTTCTAATTTCAAATGATCCACACCCCAGTCATAGTTCAACAACTTTAATCTTGAGAACAAAATAAATTGAAAAAATCTTGATTGTTGAAAAATGTTAACTAAATTTTGATCACCATTTGAATGGCCAAAACTTTTGGTCACAATTGATTCATACACCAATTGGAATTCAATGACTTAAATGTAGTCCCAATTTGCTAAAGGGGAAAATTAACCTTGCCCAACTCGTTTGTCTTGCCTAACTAAAAGGGAGAATTAACCTAAACAATTTGGCTTGTTTAGTTAAAAGGGAAAATTAGTGTGACCCACTTGGCTTGCTTAAGAAAATGAGAAAATTAACTTGCCTCGCTTTGCCTAGGCAAAAGGGAAAATCAACCTTAAATTTAGTCCCAATTTGCAAAAGCAGTTAAAAACAAAATCAATAAACAACCAAAAAAAATCTTGATCGTCAAAAAATGTTAACAAAATTTTGGTCACCGTTTAAATAGCCAAGATTTTTGTCATAACCAATCCATGAGTGTATGCACTCTAAGATGGCTCACTTTTTGACCAAACAAAAGTCCACAAAAGTCCATTTTACAATTTTAAATTTTTGAAAATTTCTATTATCATGGGTTTAATGGTAATAAAGTTCATGTATCAAAAGCAATAAAGTCCATATTAATAGGAGCCCACCTACATATTCCAAATATATACACCTCTAGGGAAAAAAAATAAAGAAAAAACAACTATGTTAAGGACTTATGAAAATATGGTTCAATTTTGATCATTGAAAAGTCCCTAATTAAATTTTGATTATGAATTTTGAGAGAAATTTTTTACATAATGGTTTATTATTTGATGTTACAACATATATTGAATCCCTATAGATAATTTGGAATGGAATTCAATATGAATTTTTTAAATTTTCTACCATTCCAATCTACTAACTAATCCATAGTTTTGTACTTCAAAACTCCATTGTAAGAAGTTGGTATACTTTTCTTGAAAAATAATTATGTAGGTATTTTCATAATCAAATAATTAATGTATAATCAATTTCAAATTTTCAATTTGATAAGTTTTATTATTTTTTATACGTTTACAAAGAAAGGGCGATTTGCAAAAATGGCCATCATGAGTCAAAAAGTGAACCACCTTACTCTACATTCATCCCCACACCTTGACTATAGTGTAGCAACCTAAGTCTAGTCCTAAAATTGATGAATATATAAATAAATAATCGAAAAAGCAATTTGACCTTCAAAAAACGTTGAATTGATTTTGGTTGCTATTTGAATGGCCAAAATTTTCAGTCATGACCAATCCACACCTTGGTCATTATCCAATGACTTAAATCCAATCTCAAAATGTAAAAATAAAATCCTGACCATTGAGAAATGGCAATTGAATCCCAATCATCTTTTAAACAATCAAAATTTTCAATCATAATAGGTTTACTTTTTTATCATACTTTAGCAACCTACATCTAGCCATGAGATGACTTATTAATGAAATATGAATCCTTATAATTATTTATAACTTATTAATAATTAATAATTAAACTTACATGCATAGTTTTAAATAATAATTTTATTTCTACTATGGGAACGTCTCATCAACATCACGTTTGACTTGACAAACTTATGCATCATGATTGATTTCAATGTGACAACCGATTTAAAAATGGCATGTCACATCATTTTTTGACAACTTTGGATTGTTTTTTAAAATTTAATGAAGTTTGATTTTGGAACTATTTATGGGTTTAAGGTTGGAGTTATTCAAAATTATTTTAAAATTTTCATTCATTAATAGTACTCGTTTTCTCTTTCAAATTTTTGATTTCAATGTTTTTCCAAATTAATTTTTGTTTGCATTTTGCTTTGAATTTGCATTATTTCCCAAATTTTTACCAAATTATGTTTTTTGTGCTTCTACAAAAAAAATGAAGGGTAAATATATTATTACATCATTTGAAAAACTAGTAGTAAAAATATGTTGTGGTATTTCTTTCAAAGTTGCCTAATTAATCATTTATATTAGTGTATGATTAATGTTGTCAAAAGAAAATGGTTTTGATCTAAAGGGTTATAATGATGTTTTTTCTTATGTCCAATTTTTTCCAATATAAGGGGGCAACAACGTCAACAAAAGATTTTTTTGGAAAAAAATCAAATGTTGTCAATTTTAAAATAAAACCTTACAATATGTGATTAATTTATATATTGCACTATGATTATGTATACTAAATATGATTTACATGTCATGTCTTTGTGTCTAATATATGACATAAATAATAATCAAAGAAAACCATTTAAAAAATAATATAAACTTCATATTGATATTTTTAATTACATTATGCAATAATTGATGTAAATTTCAAGCTTATATTATTAAGGTTAAATGGTTTTGATATATAATTCCTTTATAGTTAAAATTTTAAAATTACTAAATAATTAATATTTCATTGTAATTAATAACCACTGACTAATTTTATTAAGAAATAATGTTGAATTATTATTATTAACTAGTTAATTATTTGATGATAATTTTTATATAATAATAATTGTTATTACTAGAGCTATTATAAATAATGGAATAATGTAATAGGTAAGTTGGTAAATGAGTAGGTGACTTGTTTATTTTTTGTTAGGTGGATTGATTAATCAATTAGTTAGTTAATCTTATTTATTTACTTACTTACTTATTGACTTTATTTGCTTGCTTAAAATAGAACCACTCACCATTAATCATTACCCTATAATCAAACACTTATTCATATTCTTTTCATATTCTTTCCATTTTGAGTAATTTGAAAAGTTATGCAATCATGAATTTAATGTTTACGAATCATCCTTGACCTACCAAAGCAAAGGAATAATGAAGAAATAATAGAAAATATATATATTTTCAAGTTACAAACACATTTTTTTCCTTTTAGACCCCTTTTACTTCCAAAGCTCATAACATTCTCATTTCTTATTCAATTCAATTGATTTAAAGTGATATGGGAACATCACCTTAAGCTTTGCTAATCATCTTGGAGCTACAAAGGTGACAAAAGAACTTCCAAGGAGTTTCTAGTTGTTCGGTTGTAATTTTTTAACTATTTGGTTGTTTTCCATTTCTATTCCCCCCCCCCCCGCCACCCCAACTTTGGGAAGTCATAACTTTCTCATATTTGATTCATTTTTAACGATTTTTATTGCTTTAAATATGCCAAGAGGAGGGCTTCAATTATTTTGGACACCACAAATAAAAGAACAAATTTAGTGACAACCAAAGGGTGAAAACACACTATGGTGACCCCTTTAGGAGCACTTTTAGGTTAAGTATTATGATACATATAATATAATTGTTCCAGAAGCATGGTACATTTAATTTTGGGTACCAATTTTGGTTGTTGGGCCCTATAATAGTTATTTTACAAAATTAATGTTATGTAATATTATTTAATAATATTAAACTTTATTATCTATATTGAAGGATCCATGAATATATGTATAGTATATATTTGTATAAAAGGGCCATAGTCTCACTTT
>Ga0209208_10010726_pt1 | contig 11837 bp, 9 predicted proteins | sample S1TSphfallax_3_FD_187694 | JGI IMG/M metagenome (GOLD analysis project Ga0209208, IMG submission 187694) | Host-associated microbial communities from peat moss isolated from Minnesota, USA - S1T2_Fd - Sphagnum fallax MG (SPAdes) (version 2) | ecosystem: Host-associated > Plants > Peat moss >...
CCGACAAAAATCCCAGCACCGGAATCGACTGCAAAATATCCAGCAGCGGCACCAGCAGCCGCTCCGCCTTCGCGCTCCGCGCCGCCGTGTAGGCGTAGACAAACGTGAACACCGTCGATGCCGCCAGCGCAATAAACATGCGCAGCGTCGACCGCGCCGCGTAGTTCGGCAAATTTCGCGGGTCCAGGTTAATCGACGGAATCACATCCGGCGGGCTGAAGCGCACAAACGATTCCGCCCCCACCCGCGACACAATATAAAGCAGCGTCAGCACGCCCAGCCCAATCGCCACGTCCGCCAGCCCCAGCCGGGGACGCGTCACATCCGCGCGCGGCGAAAAACTCAGAAGACTCCGTGGCAATTGAATAGGCATGCGCCGCCTCACCATGTTAAAGCACGAGAAAGAAACACTGTCCCCGTATTTCGCTGCCGCTGGAGTCCGGCGTCACATCTGCCGATATCAATAGGAATGAAGGTGAAATGACCGCGCGCACGAAAATCTGGCTCCTGGCATTTCTCCTGCTGCTCGTTGTCCACCCCCTGCCAGCCGCCCTCCCGCTTCTCACCACCGCCCGCAAAGCGCACGATCTCCCCATACCCGAAGCCGCGCGCGGCTACCCCGTACTCCTCCACGCCGTCGTCACCTACTACGACCCTTACATCGATCCCCGCCGCCCCGCCCTCTTTGTCAGCGACGAAACCGGCGGCGTCTTTGTCCGCGTCGTGACCATACCCAAAACCTTCCTGCCGCCCGGTTCGCTTCTCGAAATTAAGGGCGTCACCGAAGCGGGCGACTTCGCCCCCATCGTGCGCGCCCAGGTGCGCGTCATCGGCCACGCTCCCTTGCCCGCCTTTGCCCCCGCCGTCTCCATGACGCGCCTGCTCACTGGCTCCGAAGACGGCCAATGGGTGCAAGTGGAAGGCGTCGTCCGCTCCATCCGCGAGTCGGAAACCAACGTCTTCCTCCATCTGGCCCTGGGCGACGGCGACATCATCGCCTACGGCGTAAAGCAGCCCGGTGTCGATTACCGCCGCCTCATCGATGCCAAAGTAAAGATGCGCGCCAACGCCGGCCCGCTGTTCAACCACAAAGGCCAGTTGACCGGAGCCCACCTGGTTTTCCCCGGCATGTCGGCCGTCACCGTGGAAGAACCCGCCCCGCTCAACCCCTTTGCCTCGCCCGTCCAGCCGCTGGCCAGCCTGCTCCGTTTTTCGCCCAACATGGCTTTTGAGCACCGCGTGCATATCCGCGGCGCCGTCACGCTCTTTTGGCCCGGCAGGCTCATTTGCGTTCAAAGCCAGGACCGCGGCCTGTGCGCCCAGACCACCGAAACGCACAGCATCGAAGTGGGCGAAACGGCAGACTTGCTGGGCTTTGCCACGCCCGGTGAATTCACCCCCACCCTGGCCAACGCCACTTTCCAGCGCTCCGGCCTTCCCCGCCAGCCCCTGCATGCCGATATCGTCACCACCGAGCAGGCAATGCTCGGCGACGAGGACGCGCACCTGGTCCAGTTGGAAGGCGAACTCATCGGCAAGGATAAATCGGCCGGCGACCCCACCATTGTCCTGTCAGCCGGCAAATTCGTCTATTCGGTGGTCCTGCCTGGCGACGCAGGCGCGGAAAACCCCGCCGCCTGGCGCGAAGGAAGCTGGCTGCGCATCACCGGAATCTGCTCGGTCCAGTCCGATTCTGACGCCATCCGCAAAGTCGGCTTCCCCATCCCCAAATCCTTCCGCCTGCTGCTGCGCTCGCAAAACGACGTCACCGTTCTGCGCAGCCCCTCCTGGTGGACCGCCGCGCATGCCCTCAGCGTGCTCGCCGCCGCCCTGGTCCTGACCTTGCTCGTCTTGTGCTGGGTGGTTGTCCTGCGCCATCGCGTCAAGCGCCAGTCCGCCTTTATCAGCGCCCAGTTGGTGGAATCGGCCGCGCTCAAAGAAGCAGCGGAGGCCGCCAGCCGCGCCAAAAGCGATTTTGTCGCCAACATGAGCCACGAAATTCGCACCCCCATGAACGGCGTGCTGGGCATGACCGAGCTGGCGCTCGACACCGAACTCACGGCTGAGCAGCGCGAGCTTCTCGAAACCGCCAAAAGTTCGGCCGACACCCTCCTGGCCCTGGTCAACGACACGCTCGATTTCTCAAAAATCGAGGCCGGCAAGCTCGACCTCGACCCCACAGCGTTTTGCCTGCGCGACAGCATCGCCAAAGTCCTGAAGCCGCTCGCCTTCAAAGCCGAAGCCAAGCACCTGGAGCTGGTCTGTCACATCCGGCCCGAAGTTCCCGAAGAAATTTCGGCCGATTTAACCCGCCTCAGCCAGGTCATTATTAATCTCGTCGGCAATGCCATCAAGTTCACCGCCGCCGGCCAGGTGGAATTAGGCATTTCGCTCGCCGATGCAAACGACCCGGGCCACCTGCATTTCAGCGTCAAAGACAGCGGCATCGGCATCCCCTTGGAGCGCCAGAAATCCATCTTTGAAGCCTTCACCCAGGCCGACACCTCCACCACCCGCCACTTCGGCGGCAGCGGCCTGGGCCTGACCATTTCCTCCCGCCTGGTTTCGCTCATGGGCGGCAAAATCTGGGTCGACAGCGAACCCGGCTGCGGCAGTTGTTTTCACTTCACCATCAAGGTTCCCGTGCTCGCCGCGCGCGCCCCGCTTGCTCCAGAGGACGCCGCTCTGCTGGCCGCCACGCCCACGCTGATTGTGGACGATTGCGCCGCCAATCTCGCCATCATGGCCGAAATCGTCCAGGAATTGGGGACGCAGCCCGTCAACGCCTCCAGCGCCACCCAGGCCCTGCTCGAAATGGAATCGGCCGCCGCGCAAAACCGCCCCTTCAAGCTCGTTCTGCTCGACTGCGATATGCCTGACAGGGACGGCTTCGAATTGGCCGCTGAAATTCAGCGAACCCCGTCATTTTGCGGCGTTTCGCTGCTCATGCTCACCGCCGCCAACCAGCGCGGCCACTCAGCCCTTTGCCGCGAACTCGGCCTCGCCGCCCACATCGCCAAGCCCATTATTGCCGGCAGACCGCTGCTGGACGCCATACGCGTGGCCCTCGGCGGCCGCGCCCCAGCCAGGGCCGCGCAGCCCGCCGTCTCCCGCAATTCGGCCGGCATCGAAATCTTGCTGGCCGAAGACAACCCCGTCAACCAGAAAGTGGCCGTTCGCATGCTCGAAAAACGCGGCTACTCCATCCAGGTCGCCGCCACCGGGCGCGAAGCCCTCGATGCCGTCGCCCAGCGCCGCTTCGATTTAATCCTGATGGACGTGCAAATGCCCGAAATGGACGGCATGGAAGCCACCATCGCCATCCGCGACCGAGAAAAAATCACCGGCGCGCATACTCCTATAATTGCCCTCACTGCTCACGCCATGCTGCGCGACCGCGAACGCTTCCGCGCGGCTGGCATGGACGGCTACGCCTCAAAACCCATCCAGATTGAGGAACTGGAGCGCGAAATTGCCCGCCTCACCGAGCCTATTGCTCATCCCTATTCCGTCCGATAAGTCGTTTTATGGCCGCAGCAACATTCGATCTCGAACAAAGCTCGCCCCGAAGAGGCTGGCTCGCCCAACTCGCCGTCACCGTATTCCTCGGAATTCCCCTGACGCTCGCCCTATCCATCGGCTTGGTCTTCTACTGCCTCTACGAATGCCTGAAATTCGCCATTTCCAGCCGCCAGGCAGCCCATTCCGAAGAGCATCAGTTCACCAGCAGCCTCACAAAACTGGCCCGCATTCACCCGCCCACTCAGGCGATCACTAATCCCGCGCCCGCCGAACCCGCCCAAACCCAAACCGCTGCGAACTCTGACTCGCCTCGCTAACCTCACTCACCGTCTTCCCCGGCATCACCGCCCGCGTCGTCACCGGATTGACCGCACTCGCCTCGCCACGCCGCCGCAAACTCCGCCGCAGCTCCAAAATATACTGCATCACCAAACCCTCTATCTGATCCCGCACCCGAACATAAACTTCTTCAGCCTGCGTCATCGGGTCCGCCACAGTCCAGGCCCGCACCTCAGCCCGCACCGCCGCCGGCAGCGGAACGCCGCTCATGTTAAAAATCACATCAAAAGCATTCAATTCCAGCTCATGCACGCTCTTGGGAAACTGGGCGGTAATGTCGATATTCTTCTGCGCCATCACCTCAATTGTGAGCGGCTGAACAATCGGCGCGGGCGCCAATCCGGCGCTCCAGACGGCCAGCACATCCCCGCCATACTTGCGCGCAAATCCCTCCGCCATTTGGCTGCGGCACGAATTCCCAATGCAGACGAACAAGACCTTAACCACTGGCGCGCGCCACCTTATCGGCAAAATAACGGTGAACACGGACGTCCCCTGTCAGCTCCGGATGAAACGTGGCCGCCAGATGCCGGCCCTGCTCCACCAGCACCGCATGGCCGTCATAAGATGACAGCACCTGCACGCCCGCTCCCACGCGCCGGATAATCGGAGCCCGGATAAAAACCGCTTCCACCGGTTTGCCGCCCATCTCAATCTCCGCAATCCGGCTGTCAATTTGCCGCCCGTACCCATTGCGCTCCACCGTCAAATCCATCAGCCCCAGCGACGCCTGCGCCGGATTTTCCACCTCCGAAGCCAGCAGAATCGCCCCCGCGCACGTGCCAAAAATCGGCTTGGCCTTCCCAAAAGCCGCCAATTCGCCAAACAAGCCTTCCACTTCCAAAAGCTTCAGCATGGTCGTGCTCTCACCGCCCGGAATCACCAAGCCGTCAATCGAGGCAAGGTCCGCCGCCGTGCGCACCTCCAACGCCTCCGCGCCAGCCTCTCTCAGCGCTTGCAAATGAGCCTGAAAATCGCCCTGCAACGCCAAAACCCCAATCTTGCTTTTCATCCCCTTCTTTCGCTGCCCCTGCCAACCGATACCGCCCCCTACCACCCCCGAGTCTGCATCAATTCCGCTTCCGGCAGCTTCGAAATATCCAGCCCCGGCATCGCATCGCCCAATTCCTCGCTCGCCTCCAGCAGCTTCACCGGATCCTGATAATACGTCGCCGCCTTCACAATCGCCTTCGCCCGCTTCTCCGGATCCGACGACTTGAAAATCCCCGACCCCACAAAAACCGCCTCCGCGCCCAACTGCATCACCAGCGCCGCATCAGCCGGCGTGGCAATCCCGCCCGCCGAAAAATTCGGCACCGGCAGCCTCCCGTTTTCCGCCACCCACTGCACCAATTCCAGCGGAGCCTGCAAATTCTTGGCCTCGTGGACCAGCTCTTCCTTGCCCAGAACCGTCAAAATCCGCATCTCTTTCACAATCGTGCGAATATGCCGCACCGCTTCCACAATATTGCCCGACCCCGCCTCGCCCTTGGTGCGAATCATCGCCGCGCCTTCGGCAATGCGCCGCAGCGCCTCGCCCAGATTGCGCGCCCCGCACACAAACGGAACCTTGTAATCGTGCTTGTCCACATGATGCTCTTCATCGGCCGGCGTCAGCACTTCGCTTTCATCGATATAATCCACGCCCAGCGCCTCCAAAATCCGCGCCTCCGTGAAATGCCCAATGCGCACCTTCGCCATCACCGGAATCGAGACGCTGTGCATAATTTCGCGAATCATCCGCACCTGCGACATGCGCGCCACGCCGCCCTCTTTGCGAATGTCGGACGGCACGCGCTCCAGCGCCATCACCGCGCACGCGCCCGCCTTCTCCGCCACCACCGCTTGTTCGGCGTTAACCACGTCCATAATGACGCCGCCCTTTAGCATCTCGGCCAGGCCCACCTTCAGGCGGAACTGCTCGTGTTGAAACCAATACTTCATGCTCATTCTCCTTTAAACTATCGCCGCCACCGGCTCCAGCCGGCTGTGGGCGTTCAGCATTCCCAGCTCTTCCATCGCCGCTTCCGCAATCAGCTTGATGCCGCGCGTTATCTGCTCCGGCGTCAAGCCGCCAAAACTCACGCGCAATCCGCGCCGGTGTGCCGGACGGTTCGAAAACAGCGTGCCCGGCAAATAACTGACGCCGCGTTTTTCCGCCCGCGGCAAAACATTTTCCGCGTTCAGCGGAGCCGGCAATTCAATCCAGTAGCACATCCCGCCATCCGGCCGCGTAAAGCTGGACCCTTTCGGCAAATACTTCTCGCAAGCGCTCAGCGCCGCCTCCAGCCTGCGCAACCCCGCCACCCGCGTCTGCTGCAAATGCTTCGCCAGTTCGCCCGACTGCGCAAACCGCAGCAGCACCGCCTGCGAAAGCTGGTCCGAATGCAGGTCGCAAATCTGCTTGCTCTCCGCCAGCCGCGCAATCAGCGGCCGCGGCCCAATCACCCAGCCCACGCGCAAGCCCGGAAACGAAACCTTGGAATAGCTGCGCAGCAAAATCACGTTGCCCGCCTTGTCCAGCTCCTTCAAAGTCGGCAGCGCCGGGCCGCGATAGCGCAGCTCCGAATAAATATCGTTCTCAATCAGCACCGTCCCCGACCGCTGCGCCAGCTCCACAATGCGCTTGCGCCGTTCGAGTGACAGCGTCGTGCCCATCGGATTCTGAAAGCTCGGCGTCACCACCGCCAGCCGCGGATTGCCGCGCGCAATCGCCGCCTCCAGCGCCTCCGCGTCCATGCCATCCTGATCCACCGGCACCGGAATCATGCTCGCGCCCGCGCGCGCAAACACCCGCAGCAAGCCATGGTAAACCGGAGATTCCAGCGCCACCGGCCGCGCCGCATCGCCCGCAAAAAACAGCCGCGCAATCAAGTCCAGCGCCTGCTGGCATCCATTCGTCATCAGCAAGTCGTCCGAAGGCCGCGCCACGCCTTCCGCCGCCGCCTGATCCATCAAGTACCGCCGCAAAGGCCCATAGCCATGCGGTGATCCCAGCTGCAAAATAGTCTCCGCTTCTGGCGAATCAATCACTTCCTTCGCCAGCCGCCGAAACGCCGCCAGCGGAAAATTCGCCGCCGCCGGGCGCGAACTCGCCAGATTGATCTCAATATTGGCAGCCGGTGCCGACCCAAACTCCAGCGCAGGCAAAATCGCTTCCCAATCCAGGCCCGGATTCACCGCTTCAGCCAGCGCGGCCGCGCCCTTCGCCACAAAACTCCCGCGCCCCACATGCCCCTGCAGCACGCCCGATTCTTCCAGCATGTTGTAAGCGGCCGACACCGTGGCCCGGTTCAAGCCCAATTGCGTCGCCAGTTCGCGCGTCGCCGGCAGCCGCTGCCCGCCTTGCAGCCTGCCGTGCTCAATCAAAGCCCGAATCGAATCCGCAAGCTGCCGGTACAGCGGAACGCCCGATTCCGTGTCAAACGTGATTTGAGAAAGATCAGCCAATCTGCCCATAGCATACCAAATTGGCCTGTTCGGGCAATCCAATTCGTGACACCAAATCACCGCACGTTAGTCTAAGGGTTAATCCGCATGCGGCAATTCTTAGCAATCACTTTGTCGGCGCTGATCCTCTCGGCGTCCCAAAATCCAGCCAGAAAATACCAGGAGCCCAAGCCGCAGGTGCTCCCGCTCCCGCCCGAACTCCCCATGGCCGTCACCGCCGACACCGCGACGCTCGATTTTCACATCTCGCCGCTCCTCCACGTCGGCGGCTTGTCCAGCCAAATCCGCCAAAGCCTCAACAATCTCATCAGCGACACGCGCGGCGAAACCATCGTCAAGCTGCGCGCCTTCGTCGCCGGCACCGGCGACGCCCGCCGCGTCCAGTCCGAAGCCGTCACCATCTTTTCCGACCACAAACTGCCCCTGCCCGTCCTCTCCATCATCCAGGTCGGCGCATTGGCTGGCGACGCCGCGCAAATCGTCATCGAAGCCGTCGTCTCCACCCGCAAAACCCTCAACCCCGCCGGATTGGCCTTCATCACCGGCCAATATGGCCGCAACTTCGCCGACGCCCTCGACCACCTCAAAACCAGCGCCGCCCTCGCCCACGTCTCCCCCGACCGCATGCTCACCGCCACCTGCTTCACTTCCGCCTTGAACGACTACACCGCCCGCCGCGCCTCCGTCCAAGCCGATTTCCCCAAAGCCGAAATCAACATCATGCAAGCCCTGCGCGATCCCGTCACCGACGCCACCATGTGCGAATCCATCGGCCAGTTGACCGACCCCCCGCCCACCGAACTCGTCCGCCTCGACAACGCCCACGCCACCCTGGTGAACGCAAAACACCTCGTCTTCACCGGCCTCCAGCTCTGCTTCGGCAGTTTCCTCGACGACGCCCAGGAAGCTAACGACCGCCTCCGCCGAGCCGCCAACGGCGCGGGCGGCAACCTGGCCAACGAAACCTTCGCCAACGCCGCCATCCAAATCGACGCCTTCTCCCTCACCCCCGCCGCCGGCTCCGCCCTCCGCAAAACCACCTCATTTCCCCCCAGCACCTTCACCGTGCTATCGGTGGAAGGCCTCACCGCCATCGACGCCACCGCCGGCATCGACGCCGTCCTGGCTGTGCAATAAAACGCCGCGCAATAAGTTTCTGATATATCCTGAAACAATGACCATCGAGGAGCGGCTGGACAGGCTAACCGAGCGCCACGAAGCATTAACTCAGTCCGTCGAGATGCTGCTTTTGGAAGGCCGTGAGCAGGACCAGCGCATAGACAAAATCGACGTCAGATCCGATGCCCTGGGTGCTCACGTGCAAGCTCTGACCAATCACGTCAACGCCCTATGCAGCCACATGGAGCGCCTTGTCGGTGTTTTGGGAACATTGGCCAATTCAGTGGCCACACTGGCAAACATAGTCAAAGTCCACGAAGAGCGCTCAACCGCCCAGAAGGATCATCCTAAGCCATCGCCAGCCACCGCGCTGACTCTTTTAGAAGGCGGAAAACGCTGACAAACAACGGCCTTCCCTAAGTCCCCGCCGCCAGCGCCAATTCCTTTTGTTCCGCCACGCCCGCCCCAATCCCGCCAGCGCTTCTCAGCATCCGCGCCCACTCCCGAATCAATCCCCGAAACGTCTCCCCAATCTCCCAAAACCGCTCCGGATTTCCATAACAATAAAGCTGCGCCGTCCCATCCGAAAACTGGTCCAAAAAGAACCCGGCTTCGCGAGTCACCTGCTGCAGCGCCCCAAACAACTGATCCCGCTCCGCCTGCCGTCCAACGTGAATCCACGCCTCCACCCAAATCTGCTTCTCGGGAATTTCCTCCAGCTCGCACACCACCGAATAGCCCGAATAAACCCCGTCCCCGTGGTTCGTCTTAAACGCAATCTGCCAGCTCTTGTTGTCGATATCAGGATCATCCAGCTTCTGGTCCACCGGCCGCAAATCCCGAACCGGTATTCCCAGCGCCGCAAACGCATCGGCGCTCTCCTCCAGCACCGACTGCATGCTGAACAGCACCTGCCGCCGAAACTCCGCCAGCGCCAAACAGCCCGGCGCGTAAGCGCGCAACCCGGTCTGCAAAAAATTCTTGATCTCGTCGGAAACCGCCGCCTGCTGCTTTTCCATCTTTTCCTCCGCTTGTAAAAATTTGCTGAGATAACTCGCCATTCTGGGCGCCTTGCCATGATCCGCCGCAGGCCACGCAAACCCCAGAACATTCTGCTCAACCGCACCCACAAAACCCAAAATCAGCGCCGTGCCCACCGCCCCGCCAGCACGCCCGCAAGCAATGCGCCGCAACTCAAAGCACACATTCGCCCAAGACCGGGTGGGACAGGCGCTTTCGCCTGTCTCCGTCATCACCTCAATCACCGCCAGCCTCTCCTCACCCGCCCGAATCACAATTTGCGGAACGCCCTCCTCGCGAGTAATCTCAACCGCCTGTACCCCCGCAAACCGCGCCGTCCCCAAAATCCGCCCAATCAGCCCCGGCTCGCCCACCGTCTCCAGCACCCACGCAAACCAATCCGCATAAACCTCGTCCCGCCCCGAAACCAGCTGCCGGTGCCGCGAAAAATCCGTCCCCAGCGGATCACCAAGCGGAGCAAAAAGCCCATTCGACCGCTCAAAAAGCCCCGCCAGCCGAGCCTCCTCCGCCCGGCTCAAGGCAAAGAAATCCCCAACCAACTCCTCCGCCGCCGCCCAATCCGGCATGCCAGCAAATGCCCTCGCGCCCAGCGCCGCATGCGCCTCCATCAGCTCACGCACACTATCCCAGCACCGTCCCATTGCGTAGTCCATGCTCTCTGCAAATCGGTGCCTGCCAACCCATTTTCTTCTCACTCCCCACAAATTGCCGCGTGAAACGATAACATCTAGACAGATCCCATATCTATGAACTCCTTACCGTTGGCCGAGCAGCAGCGTCTTGCCGAATCGGAAGCTCGCACCAAGCACTGGAAACGTTGGGGGCCGTACTTGTCTGAACGCGCCTGGGGCACCGTTCGCGAAGATTACAGCGAAAATGGCACCGCCTGGGAATATTTTCCCCACGACCACGCCCGTTCCCGCGCCTACCGCTGGACCGAAGACGGCATCCTCGGCATCTGCGACAACCATCAATACCTCTGTTTCGCCTTCGCCTTCTGGAATGGCAAAGATCCCATCCTGAAAGAGCGCCTGTTTGGCCTCACCGGCAATCAGGGCAATCACGGCGAAGACGTCAAAGAAATTTACTACTACATCGAGTCCACGCCCACCCATTCCTACATGAAGGGCTTGTACAAATATCCGCAAGCCGCTTATCCTTACCGCCAGCTCATCCAGGAAACCGCCCGCCGCACCCGCATGGACCCGGAATATGAGCTCGACGACACCGGCGTCTTCAGCGAAAACCGCTATTTCGACATCTACGTCGAATACGCCAAAAACGACGTCGACGACATTTTCGTCCGCGTGCGCGCCTGGAACCGCGGACCCGAAACCGCCCCGCTCACCCTCCTGCCCACCCTCTGGTTCCGCGACACCTGGACCTGGGCCAATGCGGCCGTCAAGCCCGTGCTCACCGTCACCGGCAGCGGTTCCATTCGCGCCAGGCAATCCCATCTCGGCGAATTCCAGCTCGATTTTGAGGGCTGCCCGCAGCTCCTATTCACCGGCAACGAAACCAATATCGAGCGCCTCTACGGAACCCGCGGCGAAAACCGCTACTACAAAGACGCCTTCCACGAATACATCATCGGCAACCGCAAAGACGTCGTCAATCCGCAGATGGTCGGCACCAAAGCCTGCGGCTTGTATCAAGTCGACCTCGCGCCCAACCAGCAAAGCATTCTCCACTTCCGCCTGTCTCGCGCCGGCTCCCCGCACGTCAACTGGGGCGATGTCGACAAAATTTTCGACGCCCGCATCGCCGAAAATACCGACTTCTACAACACCCTCTCCATCGGCATGGACGAAGAATTCCGCCACGTCCAGCGCCAGTCCTTCGCCGGCCTTTTCTGGAGCAAGCAGTATTACCACTTCGTCGTCAACGACTGGCTCAACGGCGACCCCGCCATGCCCAAGCCGCCCGAACAGCGCAAGTATGGCCGCGATTCCACCTGGCGTCACCTGTTCAACGACGACATCATTTCCATGCCCGACAAATGGGAATATCCCTGGTACGCCGCCTGGGATCTCGCCTTCCACACCGTCGCCATCGCGCCCGCCGACCCGGATTTCGCCAAAAGCCAGCTCGCTTTATTTCTGCGCGAATGGTACATGCATCCCAACGGCCAGATTCCCGCCTACGAATGGGCGTTCAGCGACGTCAACCCTCCCGTGCATGCCTGGGCCGCCTGGCGCGTTTTCAAAATTGACGAAAAGATCAAAGGCAAACAGGACGTCGCGTTTCTGGAAGGCGTCTTCCACAAGCTGCTGATGAACTTCACCTGGTGGGTGAACCGCAAAGATTCCGAAGGCAACAATATCTTTGAAGGCGGCTTCCTGGGCCTGGATAACATCGGAATTTTT
>Ga0209208_10010727_pt1 | contig 11836 bp, 10 predicted proteins | sample S1TSphfallax_3_FD_187694 | JGI IMG/M metagenome (GOLD analysis project Ga0209208, IMG submission 187694) | Host-associated microbial communities from peat moss isolated from Minnesota, USA - S1T2_Fd - Sphagnum fallax MG (SPAdes) (version 2) | ecosystem: Host-associated > Plants > Peat moss >...
TTTTTTTTTTTTTTTCCCCCCCCCCCCCCCCCTTCCTCCTCCTTTGTCTTGAGTTACAAAATCCTCCATTTTTTTAGCTCTATATTGACCTATAGACCCCTAATGATATTCCTTATTTTTGAATGTATGAAGTTTTTCACTATGTTTCTTTTCTTTGGACTAATGAGATATCTTATTGAATTTTCCTTTCTCCTTATATGAATTATGAACTATGTCATTGGGAGTTCCTATGTTTCTAGATTTTCTCTTTGGATTTATAAGGTTTGAATAAACTCAATTTGAATTTATTTTTATCAAGTAAGTATGGCATATTTTGAGTTTAACCCAATTTTTTTCATGACATAATAGAATCACTATGAAGTGATGGCTAATAATTAAAAAAAGCCTAAGGTGTATTATGGATTCCTTACACTTAAATTAAATGGCCAGTTTTTATCAACACCATTTTATGATTTGTAGTTGAAACAAAAAATGTCACATAACTTATCCCTAGTTAGGTTTAAATAACTATTTTATAGGTATATAAGTTGTAATTACCAAACTTAATTTTTCAAAAGGAAAGCCTCAAAGAAATATTATGGGATGCTGAGAAAGAGCTCAAGATAAGAACAACAAATGTAGATGATGTAAAACAGGCGATGTTGCAAAGTGATTAAATTTTGGAATAGTTGAAGGCAATAGATGGTCATGCAATAAAGATTCAAAAGGTATCAATTTTTAGCAAATGGTACAACAAGTCCTTCATCCCATTTTCCTTCTAACCTTAACTTTAACCTTATATAAAATGACACATCATGGCCATCATTAATACACTCTATTGCATCTTCAAGTACATTAGTTGAAAGATTAATGTCCAAGTTCGAGATGTTATAGTCGCAATCTAAGAACTTGGCCACTATCACTAATAGTTTGGAAGCTAGTGTGAAGGATCGCAAGGCTCTATTAAAAGAAAAGGTGGATGTTAACATAGAAAATAAGAATGCATTTAAGATAGGAAATTTGAGGGTAGTTGGAAAATGTGGATTGATTTCATGTGTAGAATTCAAGGTTAAAGTTTAAGAATTGCTAGACTTGTAGCTAATAGTTGTCATCTTAACCATGTTATGTTAGGTCATTCAAGTGTTCACCAATAACTTCAAATGTGAAGTCTTGGCAATGCATGTGTAGAAAGTTTGTTAGTAATGCAACAACTTTGAACAATTGATTACAGTTTTCTTTTGTTAAATCAAAACACTTCATTACCCATTTCCACTTAAATTTCAATCTTCCACTACCCATTTCAACCTTAACATGGAAACTTGCATGCATTTTTTTATAGGTTAGTTAATTTAAACAAAGAAAAAACCAAGAACCAAAACTTAAAACATAACAACCTACAACCTAAAATTCTAAACCCCAAAACCTAACCTATAACCTAAAGTCTTAAACCCTAAAACTTAAAACCTAAATAACCTAAAGCCTAATTTTTTACTTGGACCAATAACCTCTTATTTAACCTTAATACTTCAAAACCTATAACCTAAAGTCCCAAACCCTAAAATTTAACATCCATAGCTCCTTGATAGTTGACCATCAAATCTCATTAACAATAGTGGAATTCATATAAAATGCAATAAAGATGTCAGCATCATTTATGGCACTCTTATTTGAATTCCAAAGAAAACATCATATGTAATGACATTATTATGCTTCATGTATAGGATGAAATTGAGCAAATGTTATTATGGGTGTAACTTAAATGAACATGCAAAAATGTGATGGTGTTTTGCTATGGACCTTGCATGACTAATAATGGTAGGCACAACAAGTTCTACCAAAATTTCAAATTTTGCCAAAGTGAAATTGACGAGGCTTTTGAACAAACATGGCATGGCCTGCATGGTCATTAAGACATCCCACACACTTTTGTTGAAGTCTACCAATTGCCCACCTCCCTCCTCCAAATTCACCAATGTGAAAAACAACCAAATGTTGATGAGGGCAATTGTAGTCTCTAATGTAATCCAATCATCAAACTCAATGTCCTCAAGCAAGTCCTCACCACTATTGGAAAAGCTTGTGTGAAGACTTGAAAAAATAAACTCCATAAATCACAAGTGGAATGGGTGTCCAAAAATAAAAGTCAACTAAAATGGGCCCCAAAAATGAAAAAATCAATTAAAATTGGCCCTAAAGAAAACTACCATACCATTAACTCAATTAGCCATCCAAAGTGTCAAACTTTAAGGGGCTTGCAATTATGTTAGGAAAAGCAAGCAACCACCTTGCCCTTACAAAAACATTGTAAATATTTCAACCATAAAGGACATAGTAGTTAATGCTTACAAGACACTCATTCATGTTGGGTGATGTTTTTTCTACTTCTAAAACTTATCATGTTCTTATGGAGTTCCTTTGTGCAATCACATAAAAGAACTACAAAACAACCTTCACTTTTGACCTATCTATTAAAGTCAATCAAAGTATACTACTATAGTTCACCATTCAATACAATATGTCATAAAAAAAGGACCCAATCATACATTGAATGTTGAAAGTCATGAAATCTTTCATTTTTGGAAAGGTCAAACTGGCAACATCCAAATCACACCATATGATATGAAAAGACACATAACACTACAAGTGTAGAAATCAAATGTGTTCAAAACACATATGTGGCAGTAATTTGGGTAGCTCAAGCCCAACTTGCATACTGTACTTTTGTGTAATTATTTTAGTAATCTAGCAAATATATGGTACATTTCCTACATATGACCATCATGAAGCAACCATAATGAAATATGTCCAAGTCAAGAATGGGGATACAATTGTGGTTTCCAAGGTTATAGGTTTTTAAACAACGTGTCTTCCAAGTTTTCCATAAATTTTATTGTCATTGTTGACTTTGTACTTGGTGATTCGATGGACGTTCAATTTTTGAATTAACATTGTTCACAAATGTTCATTTACACTTAATGTTCTTAATAAGGTGGTGACAATAATGGTCAAAACCAAAGTATGTCCATTCATCAATAACATGCATTGAAACAACAACAATAGTGATAGGTCCAAGCAAAACACAACAATAATGTTTTGTTAAAAATTAAGAACTCATGTACTAGTATGTGCATTAACACATTTCAAAGTTTGGATTTATTGGCTATTGGGGATTTGATTTGAATGAGATAGGGAAGCACTTGAGAAAATCATTAAGTAGTGATCGTTGTTCGGTGGTTATGTGGAACATCAATTGTAGTAATAACAATTATAGCAACAATAACAACAAAAGAACCAATTTATCAAACTCCAAGTATTTCATGCACAACATATTCAACATATGTAACAATGAAGAAATCCAAAATGTTTTTTGGGGTTTTTTGGTTATGTTGTTGTGTCGTGGATTAATTGCACATGAGCCCAAAATCCATTTATAATTTTGTATTCATAGAAGATGAAATTTTAGAATTTTTATAGGTGAATTAATAATTTCATGGGGTTTTTAGTTGACTTTTGAATATAATGTGGGTGATAAACAACAACAATTACAAAATGTAGATTTCAACTTAGACATGAAGGTTGATGCCACCAAGGCTAAAACACGATGTAAAGATTTTTGCTTTTATTTTTGTGTCTTTATCTTGTCAATTGTTCTTCTAAATTGTGTTTAAGTTTTTTATTTCTTTTGTTGGAAGAATGTGACAAGTTTTATTTGCTTGATAACTATGGTGGGTCCAAAGTTTTTTTATTACAATCAATGAAATGTGTGGTTATAGGTGTTAATGTGATAGGAGATTAAATAGTGACATGTTTAACAACAACTCCAACAACAATAACATGTATTAGAAGTGGTAGTTTCACCCCAATTAAAGCAAGGTCTATCCCCATTTCTACAAGCTAGAAACATCTGGGAAAGGAAGACAAATTTATTAACGTCATGTAAAGTATGTCATGCACTGCACTATTGGTGCTTGCACCTATCATTGTTCAGACATCACATAAAATAACATAGAAATATTCTAATTGACACATCATACTTAAATCTATAAAAAGTTCACTTGAACAAGTAGAAATTCAAGCCCAAAACATAGAATAAAAAACAACACAAAATTATGTGCAATTTTTTTGCATAAAAGACAAAAAAAAACCTACAAAGCAAAAAACACACTATTTTTGGAATTTGAAATCATCAAAAGTCATTTGAGAACCCATAACTTGGGATTATATCTTAAACAAATCATGTTCACAACTAAATTGGTTCCAAGCTAAAACACAATTAACTACGTTAAACAAACTTATCGTTAAACTAATTGTGACTTAATTCAGTAGTTGAAATTAAGCCTCCTAACAAGTACAACAATATGTTAGGCGATGAGAACTAAATCTTTGATCATTTTTCATCACAATGTCTTAAGACATCAAAACATGTTTTGAAATTACAAGAGATTTGAAACAGATTTGAAGCATGATTTAAGAAATGAATATTGGATGAGATATTTTCATATGACATTTAGGCATGCTTCTAGATGAAGTAACTATTAGGATAGTTACTAGTAATGCCTAACTTCCTGTAATAGTTTCTACAGTGTGTAAATAGGATAGGACCACCATGCATTCTAAGCCTTCTTCTTGCTTCTTCCTTGTGTGAGAGTCTGTGAATACAATGTTAGTTTTCTTTGCATGGAGCTATGTATGTTTGGGGATATGTATAGTACCTATAGAATAAGCAATTGATATGTTTCACATGAGGCAATTGCATATGATGCTAAGATAATCTAAGCATTGGATAATTGTGACAATGTAACATGATTGTTTGCTAAGCAATGTGATGTTCTTTGAAAGTCTCTGATCTTGCATATTTAAATCTCTTTAATTAATTCTTATTGATCAAGTATTTCCAAAAATGAGTGTCCCACCAATTGGTTCATGTGGCTTGCAATTTCCAACAAAGTTTTCTCAATATTCCTAACTCAATTCAAGGCAACGCTATGGAAAAAACAACTTACATATATTGGTTGAGCCTCTATTAGATGCAATGGTTGGATTTCCAACTAGACCAAACACAACAACAAACCCTTTTTTTATTTTTAAAATTTCCAATTATGTGATATAGTCAAACCGGTGATCATCAACAAGAAGATTTGACCAAATATGGCTATAGACCAGATATGAAAGGAAAAAAAAAATTACAATCATTTTGTATTTTGGCTACTTGCTAGATGTTGTAGATTTCTAGCAATTTCTTTAAAATTTTCAAAACCTGGCAAATTAGGGCCATTTATTCCACCAAAATCCATACATGTGTTCAAATCATATTTTTCAGGTCAAAAAGTTCCAAAAATTCACCTCAAATAAGAATTTACTGCAATAAACCCTTTTCAATATTGTTGCTTTTGGTTCCTTTCATTACTTTCATTAGTGTAAATGCCTATATCTCCCTTGGAGTTCTTTCCATCTTCCCATAACAAGTGATTCAAGCTTTTTAATTTAAAGGTCACAAAATATCTAAGGAAGTGATGAGCACACTAAAAGCAAGAACGACAGTTCTAAAGTATTTAGGATTGAAGGGTCTCTCTACACCTGATAGTTTATCACCTCCTTTGCTTTTGATGGAGGACATTTACGTATCAAATCATCATATTTGTGACAACGGTTTATTTGCCTTACATTTCCATGTTAGCTAACATTCTTGATGTGAATGCAACAAAAACAGAAAACTTGCCTCTCTTAACATCAACTTAGAATTAGGTGTAACTGCAGCATAAATAGTGTTTAACATGTCTTCATGATTAGTTGAATCCACAATCACTTGCAAGTGGATCACAAGTCCCAACCTGTCTGGCCATTGGTTCCATGTTCCACAACACCTAAATGAATGAATGTCGATTTTGCCATTAATTGAAAAGAAAACTTTGAACTCAAAGTTTGTTTACCTCAAGTCAAAATAAATCCAAGGTTCCAAACAAGATTTTAGTGAAACAAACAAGAAAAAACACAAGGTTTACATCTCCTGTCCCATAGAGTATCCCTTCTAGCTTGTAACCTTTCTGAGTTACCTCACTCTGCTGAGTACTTATACTACTCTTTATTATTTGCAGGCTATGTCATTGCACTCAGCATCTATGTCACTATGATCCTCAAGTCCCCACACTGTCCTTGTTATAGCAGAATGCCAACTATGGCATTTTGCTTTCTCCCCAAAATGGACAAAATGGGAGACATGATCATGTGACAACTTATGTTATTGTTATCCGCAATAAGGGATATCCTGTACTTCCTCAATTAATGGTCCCACATATGCAAATTGGACTTGACCATACCATACTTAAAGCCTTCATTACGTATGAGGCAACGCTGGCATGGTAGGAACATAATGGAAAATTCATTCAACATCTAGAAACGAATGTTAGGGAGCCACTATTAAAAGACCAATCTAAATATCATGCTCACCACCATTCTACCAGCAAGTGTGAACTGATGTTGATATGTGCAAAGTTCAAACAGCTACCTATTGATTTGCCCAAAAATAATCTAGCATTTGGGTCATTGCAAAATAAGAAACGACCAGTAAATGTTTGCCAAATTGTCCTCATGAACTTGGACCCCTGAAGTTCACTAAGAAAAGTAAGCAAATTAATAATAAAGCTTGATGAAGTTGCAGAGAAATCTCCACAACAACAATTATAGGTAACACGACAATGAGTGCAGTCATAACCTCATGAGAGTCGCTCACAAAGTGACAGACCATCACCTTCATCACGAACGGCAGTGACAAGCTGCCATGACTACCCACTGAGTTCATCAGCTCCCAACAGTGGGTGTAGATAAGCATATAATAATCTTCCCAAAAACTTGGGCAAACCATTATACACAATCTGCATCCAGAGTTTCTGTTGCCTTTCCAGAAGCAATGGGAAGACTCAGACATGATGTTGGCTAGCACTCAAGAGACATTGCTAATCAAAAAAGTCAAGAGTATCCTCATTCAAGCTGCAACAAGCTTCTGAAGGTAAGAGCTTTTATTTCATTTTAGCATCTCCCTGTATATGCAAGCATCTAGAGGCCTATATATAGGATAGTGGTTGGGGGCCTCCTGCACCCTGAACATATCCTTTAAGCACACCACTGGTGATTACTTGGATGCAGAACATCCGCTAAAGCAACTAGAAAAAAGCTTGATAAAGTTGCAGAGAAATCTCCACAACAACAATTATAGGTAACACAACAATGCAACAGGTTTATCTGGTTCCCCAACTCCTACTCTCAGTTATATTTCTATCGAAGCAATATATATATTAGGGATAGATCATGGCTGTTGCGCTCACCAGTGGGTATTGTGATTGTAGTTTGAGTGGATCTGGCAGAGAAATTGCTATGGTGTTCAAAAAATCTGCCAATGTTCGATGTCTGCTGCTGCCTGGAAGACACTCACTCAGCCAACCATTCCATCCTCAGACTCTGAGGTTGGTGCAACTTCCTCCATCTGGTTCAATTCTATCTTTGCCTGAGCCAAGTAAATCTCAAGGCAACATTCTTCTGAATCTTCCAGCATATGGGTTTCATTCCGGTCATACATACCTGGGGTATTCTGTTCCCCTTCCTCTGTTCCTTGAGAATTTGTCAAGTATGGTTCCTGAGGAAGATATTCAGCAATGACTGGAATTGACTCTGGGTTATAGTTTGAAGTCATTCCTGTCAACAGACAGTAAAAAGCACTTTGTTCCAAATTTGCACCCTCTCTTCTGCTTGTTGAAGCATTGCCATCAGTTTGGCGATGTCCTGCATCCCGTTTTCGCAACAGCCCTATCATCTCCTCCAATTTCTTCCCAGATTTCCGGTTGCAAATAAGCAGCTCGTACAGAAGATGCATGCTTTGGCTTGTTGAACCATTATCATTGCCACCACTCCAGTTGCATTCTGCCTCCAGTTTTCTCAACAAGTTTATTGCTTCCCCCAATTTGTCCCCCGATTCCACATTGGTTTCAAGCAGCTGGGACAACAAATCCAAGATAGTAGCATGTGAAAACCTGCAAAAGCCACAAACAAGTGAATATGAGTTGCAAGTGTCTAGCTTCAATGGGGCCAATGAAAAAAAAATTCATGAAAGGTGAATACATTCATGCTTGTTGACACACCATCCATGGTTGCGCCCACTTCTTCAATTTACCCCTTCAATCTCCATTTGCTCTTGGGAAGCCAGGCTGGGCAATAAAAGGCCCCATGCTAACCTAGGTAAGTACTCCATGACAGCAAGGGATTTCAACCCATACTTCTTGTGACAAGCCATGAATCCTAGCAGATGGATCCTTTATATCCAACCACATCTTCTATTTGTTATCAAAACAAAACATAAACCTGTGATAGGCAACCACAAAGTAATAGATGATAGCCTCCACCAGGTATGGCATTGACCATGGCCATCACTTTCCAATGATTTTGTCATGTGCCAACAAGGGTGTACATACATAGGTAGTAAATATGCTCAAAATACTGGGCTAATTAATAAAAATCTTGATATACAGGTTGTGGCACATTTCTGGAATTTTTAAAAAAAGCTCAGCAATCAAGAATCATAGCTAATAAAAAATTGAAGCCATACCAGGGTGCTCTGGACAGCAGTCAGGCCTGCAACCTTCATATTTTGGTGAATTAATGGTCTTCAACTTGGGTGAGAAGTAGAGTAGAGCATAGAAGCTTCTTAAGGTGCATTATCAAAGAGATCATAATATGGAATTGAAAATCCAGTCAGTCTCATCTGTCCATTTGCTTGCCAATCAGAGTGTCACAGACAGAGAGACAGACCCACTTGAGTTAAGACTCTGGACTGCCATCGATCATTTCAACATTGTCTTCCCAGATAGTAGAAATAATGGAACACTATTCTCAGTCTCTACCTCAAAGTGCCCACGACAGGAAGTGAAACTGGAAATGATTGTACTGATCAATTTCAGCTCTTTATGGTCTATTATGTATCAACATGACAGTAAGCTTCCAACAGCAGGGGTAGATAAGTGTGTCAGAATCTGCTCAGAATTTCAGGAAAACAATTAACCAAAAATGTGTGTCTTGAGCTCCTATCACAATATCAATAGCATTCAAGAGGCATAGCTAATGAAAAAAACCCAACAGTAAGTTTTATTTCATATTAGCTTGCCTCTATACATGCAAGCATCCAAACCTAAGGCATAGAGAGGCCTATATAGAGGGTAGTGGTTGCAGCCTGCTGCACCCTGAACATATCCTTTGGTCACACAACTGGTGACTACTTGGATACAGTACATCTGCTGTAGCCACTGGAAATCATATCCAGTGGCTGCAGTGTATCCAGAGAAAACTATAGATAGCACTTTGAAGGCCTGTTCTCTCAGTTCCCGCCAAGCCAAAACAAACAAGAATGAGTACAGTCATACTGTGATCAGTTGTGAGTGACACTGACAAAGTCTCAGACTGTCACCTTCATCATGAATGGCAGTGACTAGCTGCCATTACTCCCCCATTCACTTCATCAGCTCTGGCCAACATTGTTTGCAGATGAGGGTGTAATAGTTTTGCTAAACATTCCAGACCAACAATTATACAAAAATCTGAGTCCTCAGTTTCCCTTGTACTTCTGGAAGCAACTCATCACATCACTACCACTCAAGAGGCATAGCTGATGAGAAAATTCAATAGTGTATCCTCATTCAATCCCCAACAAGCTTGCCAGAATAAGCTTCATTTCTAGCTTGCCCCTTTACAAGCAAACATCCAAGCCTAATGCATAGAGAGGCCTACATAGGGGGTAGTGGTTGGGGCATCCTGCACCCTGAACATATCCTTCAAGCACACCACTGGTGCAAGACAGTCTCAAGGTTCATACTACAGTTTCTTTATAGGTGTCTGTTTCACAAGAGATGCCAGGGAGGGTCTGCAGGTCTTCAGTATGCTCTGGTTTATCAACCTTCAGATGACATACTTTGGACAGAGATGACAGACCTAGGATTAAAGAACTCTTTCACCCAGGAACCTTCAGATAATTGCTGACCACACAAAAATGACAATCAATAGAGAAGCTGAGAGTTAGTTCTAGCTCAGGTACTCACTGCACAGCTATCACTCACCACAATTCCCTGCCAGGAGCATATTAAGATTTGTGTGATTCCAAACAGAAAAAATCAGGGTGTCATACTATGCTCCAGCCAGTTGCAATCATATTCATGGTGACAAAATGCACATGAATCAAAACCACTAAAACAGAGGGGTAATCAATCAATAGGTTATCCATCTGGGTTAGATATTTACTACTTTGGAGAAGCAAAAAGGAATAAGAAGGTTTAACTTACACTGTTGTGTGGTCTGTGCCCTTATAACAGGATTTACCCTTGTCCGGCATAGTGACCTTGCGGGGCCTCTGTTGATCTGCATACAACAAAATTCCTTAGACAGAGCTCACAAGTTGCAAAATCCCACAAACATGAGCAATTCAGTCCAACTTGCAACATACAATACACAATGACCTTTTTGAAAAATGACACCAAAATTTGAAACTTCTGGGTAACTAAGAGCTCTACAGAGGCTCTGGATACCACCATTCTATATCATACCAGAAGGGCAAGAAAGGAACCCCAAAATCTCTAGGAAGGAAGAAGTTTACCAATGGAAGCCACATGATCAGATGCAGGCACACTCTAGCAATGCAACCCAGAACCAAATTCACCAAGAAGTTGTAAAGAAACTCCTGCCCACTAAATCATATTATGCAACCCACAATGCACTCTCCACGATTATGCAACTCACCAAAATAAAGTAATAAAAACTCTCACATGAGTACCAAGAAAATTCCATACTCACATCGAAGGTAACCCTGACCAGCAAAAAGGTTCTCCTGTAAGTCAAAGAAAAACTTCCTGATAACAACTGAGGAATGAACAGGGCAGAAGAAATAAAACAAGAAGAATAATATAGCTACTAGCAGTATGAACAGCACTGACAATCTCTCAGTTATTCAGAGACCATCAACAACACTAACATGATGTATGATAGTGACACTTTTATGCTAACTTACCCAATGATTTCATCAGCTTCCTATAGTGGAATATACAGGCCTGTGTACTGAGTTACTTACTGTTGCAACTCTGGAAGCGATTGCAAGACACAGCCATGATACTGGCTAGCACCCGACACCATATAAGGGAAAACAAAGAGGCAAAAAATAAAAACAGAAAAATTAGAGGAGACACACTAGGAAGAAAGTGTAGGGTATAGCTGTCCCAGACGGTGGGTGTAGGGGACATTCCCAAAATGCAGGACTGGACAGCCACGTTGTTTGTTTACAAATAAACAAGAGTTCTGCTAGGAGATTATTGAAGCAAACCTGCAGATCCGTTGCACTGTCCTTGCAAAATGCTGCCTGGCCTGCAGTATCTTTCAGACCTCAATCCAGATGAAGTAAGATACTCGTTGATCTGCTGGACACCAGCAAAACCCTCACATCCTGCAACATGTCAAGCTCTGTACAGGCCATGGAGGGGGTCAACAAATTCACTAGGGAAAGTTCAGGAATTTCAGAAACGCTCCAAGATTGGCCACACACAATGTAGCAAACACTCATTAAACTTCTTCTCCCTGGCCACTCATCACATTCACCTAAAGTGCAAGTTTGTTTAGCTAAACAAAAAAATTGAACATCATTGTCTACCTTGTATTGTTCAGCAGCCAGAATCACACAAGAGGGGAGAATATATATCTTTCATAAGAATAGAGAAATCTCCATTCTCACGATAAAGAAGAAAACAGCAAGGCTAACACTTCCTCAGGAAGCCACAGAAAGAACCAAACAAGGGGAGACAAAAAACAAAACAAAAAACGAAAAACACACAGC
>Ga0209208_10010728_pt1 | contig 11836 bp, 11 predicted proteins | sample S1TSphfallax_3_FD_187694 | JGI IMG/M metagenome (GOLD analysis project Ga0209208, IMG submission 187694) | Host-associated microbial communities from peat moss isolated from Minnesota, USA - S1T2_Fd - Sphagnum fallax MG (SPAdes) (version 2) | ecosystem: Host-associated > Plants > Peat moss >...
TTATACTATCTTGTACCTTCAACCTTACCATTGTAAAACAACAAATAAATATCATGCCACATAGACATGCCATGTAGACTATTTATTGATACCACGTGTACAAGTTTGAACAACTCTAACTAACTTAAAGTACATTCACTCTTGATGTTAGGGTTTTCTAACATCAAACTAGTCATTGAAGACTTAAATTTACTTATCATGAAAATTTTATGTTACGCTAACATTCATTTAACATGAAGCTATTGCGACATTTAACATTGAGTGCCACTTAGGATGCCACCTAGATTTTCATTTAACACTGACTTAACATCGAGTGTGAATGCATCATTAACTAATTAACTAACTAGAACCTTCAACCTTAATACAAAGAATGTTAAACAAAACCCCATTGAACTTGGAAGGAATTGTGAAAAGAATAAAAAAAAGAAGAAGAAATTGCAGTTCTTTGCATAGTTCTGTTGCAAGAATTGATTGAAAATCAAAGAAAGAAATCAAAATAATAGAAAAGTCTGCAAAATCTCTGCCAATAAGCAAACAAAGAAATAGAGTGCTACATAGGCATGTCATGTAGGCTATTTTATGGCCATCATGTGCAACAGAAGAATGTGTGAACTCTTGAAGTTTCTCCCAAGTTCTTCATGTCCAAGCTGGGTTGCTGTGGTGCAGGAGAGGCCAGGAGGGTGCAGGAGGGAGGGGGAATCTAGAGAGCATGGAAGCTTTGGAGGATGGCAAGCATCTGGAAGCTGGAACTGGCGGGGTCAGGACAGGAAATGGTGATATGGGTCCTGGCGTAATGCAGCAGGAAAGTGTCTTAGTGAGCAGTATTGATGATCGTGGCTCCCTCACCCCTGAATCTGCTGCCGTTGATGAAGAACAACCTCCTCCTCCTCCTCCTCCTCCTGCTCTTTCGGAAGTTGTGAATGGGAGTGCAGAGGTCCTGGAGGCTTCTGTTGTTGATGATGGTGCAAATAGTGTGGCAGATATGAAAGGTTGGTTGGTTTGGGTGGTTTGGGTAGTGCGCTTTCTTCCTTGACCTTTTGTGCAGCATTTGCTTCTGTCGTAGCTTTCGTGTTTTAAGCTGAATCTCGACCATGGGGTCTTTTTTTCTTCTGAGACGTACAGATGATACCCAGGATGCGAAATTGTTGCAGCAGATGCGTGACTTAATTGCCAAGCTCGACCCTCCTTCCAAGGTAAATGTGTTCCTTCACAATGTTTTCCTCTCAACGATTTCTTAATTGTGAACTGCAAAATGGGTGCTTCCAATTTGAACTTAGCTCTGAAGTTTTGAGTGTTTGTTTCACTGCCCATGCATGTCGCGTCCTTTACAGATCTCTGTCATCAGCTCCTGTAGTGCTTGAACTGCATCTCTCGTTTCTAGTCTCTACTCCAAACCCTAACCCTACTCCTTGCCATCCAGTCCCAGCCTCTGTGTTGAGGTTTAGTGTCAGGTGGATATTAGAAACTGCACCCAACACCCAAATCCCCCTGGGTATCAGGGCGGTTCTCAAGATGCATAACCACAGCTGTCAGAAAACCAAACACACCGTGTTTTTCACATACAGCCTTGGTTCTCCAAAACCTTGAAACAGGCAAAGAACTGACCCCCCAAGAAATCTGCCAGTTCTTTTCTGGTTATTTTGCGAAAATTGGCAGGTCTCTGAGGGTTTTGAAATACCTAAGAACTGGCAAATATTTGATTCTAATTTTTTTTGCCTTGAGTAATCCTGAACCCATGGTTTTCTGATTCTGAAATATTTGAAAAATTGGGTCTCCAAGGGTTTTGAAATACCCGGAACTGGCTGGATTTCTTTTTGTTGTTCTGATTTTGTTTCTCAATAAACCCAGAACCCACGGTTCTCTGATTCTGAAATGTTATAAAGATGGAACTGGCGGTTACTAAACAAAAGGAAAATACCCACCCAACACTGGTTGAGTTTCCCACAGCTGGATGCCAGTTTTATTCTCTACATGCTTCAGTTCTTGAACAATTGCAAACCTGCTCCTAGAGAACTGTGAATTTGCATGCGGTTGATGGGAACATGTGGTGTGGATACCAGCTGTGAGGCAAAACTAAAAGGATTCTTCTTCTTCTTCTTCTTTTCCTCTGGGACACGGTTATCAACTTTTGGATATTGAAATGCTTGCTTGACAGGATGTAGATGATGCCACATTGAAGCGATTTCTTAGAGCTCGATCCAACAAGGTTGAAAAAGCTGGCAAAATGTTTGCAGAACATCAGAAATGGCGTCACACATTTGTGCCTCTTGGCTACATACCAGAAGAGGAGGTAATTATTTATCTTTGTTCCAGACAACACTGCTGATACTTTCCTTTCCAATGCAAACATTTTGCTTAGAGACATTGCCATACTAAAATTGGACATATGTTTGTGCAAATTGGTTGCAATTGTTGCTCTTATGAAATTAAGGCAAGGAACTTTCCTGAGGATCTTCCTGGCTTTGAGGGCTTTTAACTCGAGGTTGGTAGTCTGAGGCTAGGCCTGAAATCCCAGCAAGATCCTCAGAAAAAGCTCCTTACCTAAAGTAAAGGACTTAAAAAAAAATTCAGGGATGAAGAAACCATAGTGGAGTTTCAGTGCATTCTCGGAGTGTGCAGGTGAAAAATGAGCTGGAAGCCAAGAAGGTTTTCCTGCAAGGGCATGACAAAGTAGGTCGGTCTATTGGTGTCATACTGGCATGCAAGCATGATGCATATAAGCGAAACTATGAGGAGTTTAAACGTAAGTATCCAGACTATCTCTGCCTTGGCTTGTGTTTTTTGTAATGTAAACCCATCTTTCGCATCATCAAAAGCCTCATTTCTTTTTAGATTCAGAATTTTAGGGTTTAGGGTTTAGGACTTGGGCGTCTAAGAACCTTGTGTGATGTGTTTGCTAGGATTGTGGACTCATAATCACAGAGAGTTTTGTTGCATGAGCAGGCTATGTGGTGTACAACTTTGACAAGACAATTGCAAGGTAGTAGTTCTACTTCTATGTGAATGATTATTACCAAGGAAGATAGATGGTCATACCATGTCTGCTTGTTTGTTTCTGTTTTCTCAGTTTCTGTCAGAGCAGAAACAGTACTGCTGGCATTCTTCATTGGCAAGCTGCTCCTCAGCCCTAAACCCTAAATGGCAACCCCCCCTCAAGACATTGGCACAGTGAAATTATGACACACAGAGAAGAGCCCATCAATATTTTGGTTGACCCATAAAATGAATGGAAAAACAGTCTTTTCATATGAGAGATGTTGGAAGACTGTGCTTTCTATTAGACATTGAGTGGCAAAGGCAACAGAGCACAGAGGCTGACAATTCTGCTGAAATGGGGTGTTGTTTGTGGATAATACTGGATGGGTGAGAGAAGCTTGAAGCCTGGTCATGAGAAATTCACTGTCATTTTGGATCTGAAAGGCCTGAAGTACAAAAACTTGGACCCACGTGGCTGGATTTCCATCTTTGATTTCTTACAGGTTTGATCCTGAAACATTCCGCCTGTTCTAGAGTTAGAGATGGTCCTTGTTCCACCTGTTCCAGAGTTAGAGAAGCTCCTTGTTCCAAAAAGACATTCACAATTTTCTCAAGGTGGAGAGAAGATTATGCATCTTGTGTGTATGTGTGTGGCAGGCATATTACCCAGAGCGTCTAGGGAGACTATTCATTGTCCATGTGCCCATCATATTTTGGGGTGCATGGAAAATTGTAAATCCATTTATCGATAAAGTCACAAAGGAAAAGGTAAACCTGACCTTCATAAAAAATCATAGTTATTAATGCCTAGTAACCTCTACATTTATTTGGCAGTGCATGACCTGTTTCAAAGATGATATCATGGGTTTCCCCGTGGAACCTAAACCCTAAACCCTAAACCTATATGCAACAAATGCAACTGGGATGTGAGTGTGGGTCAGCTTCAAGTTGCACTCAACCAGCTGCACAATTACATTTAGGTCACTAGACCTAAGTCATCATCAGTACTATTGACATGATCTGTTTGGAGTTTGGAAGTGACTCCATATGATCAGCAAAGTTCTCAATTGTTCTCATTTTGTGGCTTCACGTTCCAAGTTCTGCATATCCAGAGTTCTCATTCTCATTCTGTGGGTTTGCCTTCCAAGTTCTGTGCATCTGGAAGGGTGTCTGAAGTGGTGATATGTGGGTGTTTTTTTTCTCCTGTATCAGATCATTTTTGTAGATGAGAAGAAGATTGAATCCATATTGTTGGAGGAGATAGAGAAGGACCAAATTCCTGAGACATATGGTGGTACCTTAGGATTGGTGCCTATCCAAGATGCTCCCACTCCTAATTGGCCTCCAAGGAGCTAGGAAATTGGGAGATTTCCCTGTCTTGCCTTTATGTATCAAGCACAATATAGCTCCAAATCCATCTTGCATAGCACACAAGGTTTGAATTGCTCCGAATCCATCTTGCAAGGCTTAAGGTTCTAAATCATTCTTTTCTATATCCAACTGCCAGTTTTTATCAGCATCATCTAGCCACCTTACAAGAACTTAAGTCCTGGTGCAAAATGCTGGATAATTTGTTTGGCATTACGTTAGCCCATTTGCAGCAATTTAATATTTGATTGCCATATCCAAGTTGTGTGTAGACAGCAATTTACTTTTTCCATGGTGAATTTTGGCAAGTCTCAGAAATGTTTTTGAGAATGATATGTTTCATCAAAAACTTAAGATCATGGGGTGAAGAGCAATTCATGTAATTGGAAACTATGTGTAGTTGGTTACATTGATATCGGATGTTATTTAATTGATGATGGCATGGATTTGGAGCAAAAGCCTCCACTGGCAAAATGTTGTTCACAAGAGTCACTGGCGCCCCAATTTGTGGCATCTAAATGCGCTGAGTTTTAGGTGCTTGCCCTTGACATGTAGTAAGACTCTTGTAAGACCTTATTCTTCCATATATGGACATGGGGTTCCCTGGTAAGAGAAGGCTTGATAACCTTTTGAGAAGTCAAAAATTCTACCCCATAGCGTTTAAGAGTTAACTTGAGAAACTTCTTTCAGGCTTTAGGCTCCAATCTCTCCGAGCCTTTGTTGTAGGTTTTTGACATTGCTGTGCAAAGATAGTAGGGCAAGACCAGGGTTTTTTTTGGGTGAAGTTTTGCCAAATGGAATTTATTTATTTATTTATTTATTTCCAAATTAGCAAAAATTTAGTGCTTTTTGAGTTTTGAATTGCCAAATTTCAAAAAGAATTCTATTTAAACTTTTTTGCAAAATTCTAACCTAGGTTATTGTAGGTAGCCAAAAAATATAGATGGGTGCTAAATTTTTACTTTCATATTTTCTTATTGCCAAATTTGGCTAAATCATCTTATGTATGATCACCACTTCGCCTACATCACAAAATTGAAAAAGAAAACCCCATGGCCAACACCTACTATTACAAGTAAAATAATAAAACAACCCTAATACCCCAAAATTAAGGACCTTGGGATGGGTGATTTCATAAGTGTACAATGTAGTGAATGAGCTTGTAGTTGCACTAAATGTTTGAGTGGTGTCAAAAAAAAATTGGGTATGAAGATGAGCTTGTGAGATATTTACAAAAGCATTCCCATACTACCTTGCTATTGAATCAAAGTAAGTCTAATAGACTCATGTTGAAAAGGGATTCACATAATCTCAACACCAATCGAAGATGCTCAACTTGACAAGGTTGAAGCATTGGAACCATAAGCAAAATAGTATGTTCAAAATGGCTTGTGCCAACCTCATGGGTTTGGGCATGGAGGTACTGTCAACATATCTCAAGAATCCCACCATGGAGAAGGCCCTATGGCACCATCATTCAATTATGAACAAAGTTCCTAAACAATTTGTTGGGCCAAGTCTATAGGCAAGGATTGCATTTTCACTTGTGTCTACACAACACCTTAACACTACTTTTTGAACATCATTTCTTTCAAATATTCATTTTCATATATTTAAGGTACTTATTTCCTTCTTGTGCAATTAATGTTTTATTTGCAATTTAAGTGTTCTATTAAGTAGTACAAGTTATTAAATAATGTGATTTGAAATTAAAATATCATGGCATGGCCTTCATTTATTTATTAGAATCCTTTATACACGGTTGTGAACTACAATCTTTAGTAATTGAATATTCAATCCTACTAGGATGAGGAAATAGGTAGATATATTAATGTTTCATTGAAAAGGCTCAAATTATGGGGGAAGAAAAAATAAAATGAGCGTACATGTACACAATCTTTGCTCATATACTTCACTTTTGGGATTGTAACACATTAATCAAATGTGCATAATGTGTGACATTCACATTCGAGCAAGTTTATTCTTGTCTTTATGTTTTCCATTCTAACCATTTTGGCAAAGAATCCATTTTAACCATTCTAGCATGTCTTTGAAAAAAATTCATATGGAACTTTGACCCACATTCAATGTCATGCATGTGGTCATGACATTTACACTTGCTATCAATATATCGATGTAGGCAAGAATTGGGTGTGTTTGACAATGACAAGGGTGTTTCACATGACATTTGTAACTTTAATTTTATCATTGATCCCCCATGAGGTGAGGCATGAATGGGGGTTTTTTTTTTTTGGGTTGTTGAAGCATAGTGTTTCTCACCATGTTACTAAATAATCAAACATCAAGGCATCTAACATGGGTTGTAGCCTTGACTAATTGTCATAATGTAACTAATTGTTTGCAGATATTCTTGATTTTAATGAATACTCAAGCTTGCTCCATTCGCTCCTTCCATTGAATAAGTAATAGCAAATTCATGTGCGATGGCTCCATGAACATGTCTCAATTGTGAATCCAAGATCAACATATTAATTTTGGTTGTGCTTAAATCTATTCTTACATACTTGAGGATATTTTGTGATAAGATTGGTTGCCAAAAACTCAAATATGTGGTGGGTGCTTCCACAAGCTTGAATTGTGTTCTTCACTTTGAGTATTTGCAATCTTTCCACCTTGTGTTACGAAATACATCCCATAGTTTTTCATGCTTTGTTTGCTTGCTTTATATTTATTTCAAGCAACTTTTTGTTCTTGTATATAAGGATGCAATTGTCCATCACCAATTTCGTAGTATGGAAAGTATGCAATATTCAGTCCAATCTTTATAGCCAGCATTTTGTAAATCTTTATCGCAAATTGTTTGCTCACGAAGAGGTTGTCCCACCATACTATTTTTGATATGTTCAAAAGTTTCCTTGCTCATTTGACAACCATCAGGTATTGCTTTGGGGAATTCTTCACACAATATTCTTTTGGGTTCATTATCGTTCACAACTACTATTCCCTTCTTAGATTGTTTTTTCAATATGTTCATATGTTGTGTACTATCCATGAATAGTTGTGGTGAGGTTCAAGATCAAACATGACATATTGCATCACAATTTGAAATTTTCAATAAATAGTATTTTGTTGGGTTGTTGAAATTACTTTTGTTCATTCCAAGTTTGAAATTTGTTAGGTTAGGGTATAGTTCTCCATCACCAATGCAAAGTGGCAAAAGTTTTGGTTTTGGGAGTGAAAATATGCACATAATTATTGTCTAACACATAGTGATCATATAAGGAATAGAAATGGATTGCATGTCTATTGAAACACGTACAACATATGCATGTTGATGGACTTGGGTATGTTTCAAAGGTGGATGTCAAAGTGTTATTTGGATTTATTTACTACAAAAGAAAATGTAAATTGAACAAAATGAACAAAAACAAGATGGATTTCATGCAAGGCTGAAAAATATTTCAAACCTTTGCTTGAAATCACATGAATTGCTTACATGTCCTTGGGACGGTTGGGAACTACATTCAAGTGAGAACAAGTTGAACCATACAATAAGGTAAAGATGGAATATACAAGTTACCTTATGAAACAAAGGGCAATCCCAAGGTTTGGTCCATGTGGCGGCATTTAATTGATCCTCCCTCTACATTGTCCAATCCTTATGAAACAAAGGGCAATCACAAGGATTGGTCCATGTGGCAGCATTTAATTGATCCTCCCTCTACATTGTCCAATCTTTCATGTTTATGGGTGGGATGGGGAAATAACTTGCACAATTTGTTGTATTTGATAAACCTCGGTGGAGGCCAACATATCAAGGGGTGGATGGATTCACCCTTTCATCCAAAATGCACATAGGTGCACAAAACACTTCAAATTTGGACCATAATAAGATCCATAAGGTGGTGCATTTCAAGTGTATATTCACAATAGCTAGAATTTGAACAATTTCGCCAAATTTAGATGTGCTCTTTCTTCTTGGTTTTCACTTGGAAAAAAAAGACATCAAATGTTTCATTATGGTATATGCCCCCATCACATGAATGAATTTTGAGTGTCAATATTACCAGTTGTGAATTTCAAGAGTTGAAGAGTACACTCAAATTAATTTTGCACTTTTGTGCTACTTCTCAATTTTGTGTTGTAAAACATAAATGGTCTATGGGTATGTCTCTTTCTACCTAGGTATAAGGAAACGGTATACCAAAATGTTGGAGTAGGTATATGGTGTACTCATGTATATATATACACACACATCTCAAGTATTTAAGAAAGATACAAACATGCATGTCTGGCACATACATTTGTGAATAAAATAATAATTTGCTCTTGTGAATCTCAATATATAATGGGCTGTGCCTTCTTTGCAATTTGGTTGAAATAAGAAAGCAAAGGCTACATAAAAATTCGTATATGCTACAATGGTTAGTTAACATGCTAATTTTAACTACCTACCTACTAACTTACTACCTCTTACTACAATCATCTACATGCATTTCCTGACCTACTCGTCACCTATTGTCCTACCTACCTACCTACCTATATGACCTATTTTTTATAGTTCAACAATGGTTACCAAGGTGAAACCCAACATCAACTCAGTTGGAGTTCATCCATTGAGCTTGATGTGAGTGTAGAGATGTGCATTGAGCATGAGTTTTTCTACTAGTGCACAGTCATCTTTCCTAGCTCAATGTTTGATACACTACTCTTGGCTCGCATGTGAGATATTGGATGTCGTGTGTTGGATGTTGTGCATTAACATATTGAAGCACTTACATCCATCACTATCTACAAGTATAGAACACATTGCTCAAGTCTTTGAGAGGAAGGGAAGACAAATCAGAACAAAGGAGGTACCAGCAGAATCCTTCTACCTCACATTCCTCGGTCATCATTGTTGAACCCTGACTGTTGCAAATGAGGACTAGCTGTATTGGAATCAGAACCATCATCATTTGCAATCTTGGGTGATCCATTTTGGCACTCCATCTCCTGGATTGTCTGGCCTATAAAGAACCTGCAATATACATCAGGTAAAAAATACAAAATGTTTTGCACCCACAAGAGTGGTAGCCATGTGAACAAGGAATAAAGGAGAGCCATGATTGTAATTGCATGGCCGAATAGAAAGCCTGCCCCTGGATAGAATGTCCACACTTTTCCTGCAATTGGTACTCTCATGCTCAGGACAGTATTTGTCAAAGCTTCCCTGCAGCAACACACCCCATGCAAATGTCATTCATTGTGTATGCATAACTGAGCAGGCAGGGTGTTGCAAACTCCTGGCAGATGTTAAATCACTTCACAGGGACACAAGGAAAGTGGAAAATAAAGAAAGAGGAGAGAGGGACCTCTCCCTGAAGACTTTCAAGCACTTTGAAATCCAGACGGTTGTGAATGCATGTAAAGAGATTCAAACTGGATAGATTTGGGAAATACAGGTCAAGGGGCAAGAGTCTGCGTGCACCTGTACTCCAGTACACGATAGAATGGGGAAACAACACCGCTTACACCCACAGATGAGCAACGCAACAATGTAAAGCCATTCTCCACTGCTCTAAATGCATCTGTGTCAAATTCCAGAGGACCCACTGGTCCCCATGTCCAGCTAGGTTGCACCATAATATCAACTCTGTGAACAGCACAGAAACCATTGTTAATGGATACAAACTTACAAAAAAAGCAATTTAAGGCAGCAAACAAATGATGCTTGCACATCAAATCACACCAATATTTCACATTGAGACCTACACAAGGAATAACTACAAAAGATACCCCTCATTCAGAGTGGAAGCCTCAAACATCAAACTCACAACAGAGAATTATGGCAAGAAAAAGCCAAATTGAGATGAAGCATTGTACCCCAGCTTTCCTGCCTGGCGAATCAAATCTGGGAACTCTAAATCAAAGCAAATGGCTGCTCCAATCCGTCCCAATGCTGTGTCAACCACTTGAATTTCTCCTGATCCAGCCACCAAGTTTGTCTCCACAAATGGGACTGGATGTGACTTTATGTACTTAAAGCCGACTGACCCATCTGGCAAAATGAGAGCAAATACATTGTTGGCTGCACCCAGTGCCGCCCAGGGACTGAAGAACTTAATGTAGGACAGTCCTAAGTATGGGCCAGCATGCATTAGGTCATTCTCTGGTGAGACATCGAGATTGCTTGCAGCTTGCTTTGACTTCCTGCCTTCCCTTGCAATTTGAGATGCTTTCAATAAGAGGGCAGATTCAGCCTCATCTCCCTGGACAACAGTGGCAGCTTCTGACCATATTATGAGAGCATCTCCAGCATCTACACGTGACTGTGTTTCATTCCAAAGACTATCAACCTCTGCATCACCTGCTGCCTGTCTGGACAGATAGGCGCACACAGGAAAATGCATCAGAAAGATCAACAAAAACTTTTGCAGACTGACTCTGTAGCTTCAAACTGGCAAGATTGAAAGTACTAACTACCTGTTAACCAATCTGCATCCGTGAGTTCAAGCCAGTGTTGGTCTTGGTATATAGGCTTGTGCCTGGTAGCAACACTGGTAGCAAGGACCCTACCAGTCTGATATGAGCTGAGGCAATACCAGCTTTATACCCCTACACAGCCTGGTAGGAACCTGAGGTAATACCAGCTTTGTACCAGATTTATACCAGTTTCACTACCAGGTATATACATACATACCTGTACCATACCAGCCAGAAATCAGTCTTGGACCCAATACCAGGATCAGGCTGATAGGTATGTTCAAAAGTGATATCTACCAGACAAACACTGGTTCAAACTGATGACTTATGTCAGTCAGTGGGTGACATTTAGGGTTTTGCATATTGCCAAAATATCTTACTCTCTGCTGTGGTGTTGTCAAGATACAGATAGAAAAAGTCAAGGACTAATTTGCACCACCCTGACAATCAAGTGCAACTTCACTGATCATGGAGAGTTGCAGCAGGCACCCTTCTCCCAAAATAAGATAACAAGAGGACAAGAGAACTTCACCTGAGGATGCAAGAAGCTGCAACAGTAGGGTTCAAGGTCTCAGCAATTCCCCTCTCAAAGAAGGCACCTGAGAGTAACACCTCTCTACATCCAGTGTAAACCAATGACAGGAAGAAAACCCAAATGAAAATCTTGGTGTGCAGAGCATGATCTCGATGTGCAGTTGCAGCTTTCTGCCTCACATTCTTCTTCAGGAACCTGTTCAAAGCTCTTGAAGGGCCATTGATGCGTTCATATCCATCTGCATAATCAGAAAACAAGTTGTGCACAATCAGAAAAAAATGTACAGTCAGAAAACAATCAGAAAAATGCAGAATCACCAGAGAATTTCAGGAAAAATTGGCTGGTGTTTAGAAGGGCTTGCTTATCTATCACTTTGATTCCTGAGTGCAAAAGGGACATGGACACTATCTTCTTCAAATACCTGGAGTGTGATCTTGTGAAGAAGAAGCTAGGGTTTGTGGATGTTCAAGAGCAGAAAAAACATGGTGTCTACCTGGAGTATGATCTTATGAAGAAGAAGAAGAAGAAGAA
>Ga0209208_10010729_pt1 | contig 11835 bp, 14 predicted proteins | sample S1TSphfallax_3_FD_187694 | JGI IMG/M metagenome (GOLD analysis project Ga0209208, IMG submission 187694) | Host-associated microbial communities from peat moss isolated from Minnesota, USA - S1T2_Fd - Sphagnum fallax MG (SPAdes) (version 2) | ecosystem: Host-associated > Plants > Peat moss >...
TTCACTAGTCCTATTGTTATTAGTTTCATGGGTTATACCATTCAATCATACAAAGCAAGATCTATACGATTGAAAATAAATTAAACATTAATTCATTGTTTTATTTACAAAAACACAATGTACTTCATTCAATTGCATGCATTCAAAACCTTTGAATAACTTGGAGTCAACTAGTAGATCCATTATAAAACACCAACAATGTATTCCAACTAATGTTTTAAAATAAATTAGCAATTATAATTGATTCAATTATAAAAGTATCATGATTAGTAATTTATGTCAAATCTCAAACATAATATATGAAAGTTTAATAAACATCAAATAGGGCCCAAAATGCTAAAATCATGGAATGAATATCAACATCTTACTTTTAAACTATGAGTTTGGTTTTCAAGTTTTTAGCAATGCCCCATCTACTTGAGTTCTTAAAGAAACACTTGCAACAAATATTACACCATATTGAAATTGTCACTCATAACAAATGAAAACATTGTGCTTGTCATGTGCATTTACAACATGAACATGCAAGGCTCAATTCATTTTTAGGCTTGACAAATATTTATTATTTGTTGATTTCATTTAAAAACATTTAAATTTTTTATGACACCAAATGGGTCAATTTGAACTACCAAGAGTTGTTCACACTTCTTGAGTTCTTGAGTTCTTGAGTTAACAAATTGATATGGCGGCACATGATTGGTAAAAAAAGTCATGAAATGGTGCTAAAAATAATGTTTGGATAATGATTTTACATCATTTCCCTTATCATATTCAAAACAACAATGATATAAATTACTTCCCATTTTAAATTTTGTACAGCATATCTTTCAAAAGAGACCTACTATTTAAGAACTACAATAATACCTCCATTGAAAGAGGATACCAAGTTCAAATGTCAAGGGGATTGTTGTTACACACCAATAGATAATATGTATTCAACATTGTAAAATGAGTTTAAGTAAATATTTAGATTTAAGATGTACAACAATCTTGAGTTAAAATTATTAAAATTATGAAAAAAAACTAAACCATGTATATATTCATCTTGTATATATAATTTTAAATTTTTTCTCACATACATAATGAATTTAATCAACATTGAACCAATTTATGAATTGTCACAAAAGAAACTCAAATCCTAATTTGTGAATACCTTAATAAATAAATAAAAATGTCTCATTAATAACTCAATAACTCCATTCAAATTTCAGTTTTGTTGGAAAATTTCAAATGTGTATTCATTATTGTGGTAAAAAAAATGAACTATGTACAATGTATCCACTAAAACATTATTCTTAAAGTCTTTTGGTTTAAATTAAGTTGTGCCAATGCTCACACCAAAATCATTTTTATGGACTATACAACTTGGTATGCATTGAAATAGGTGATGAATGAAAAAAAATTCTTAAATTTAATATTTCAATTTGTCATTGTGAATTTTGGCATTACAAATGATCCTTCACCATTTTTGATGACTTATGTTTTTCCAAAATACTTGAATGTTTTTGTGATGTGGTATGATAATTTAAAATAGAAGATTTCAAATGTCATGTACACACCTTGTCATAACCAAACAAAAAAATGCAAAACAAATTCTATATGAAATTCATAAAATGTCAATTCCAAAAGTTTGGAACGAGTTCCTTAGGTGTGTCACTATGAGAATTCACCTAGACCCATGCAACATCCAAACCATGTGTATAAGGAACTTTCACCTTTAATTTTTTTTTATCTGCATTTTTATTTTTCCAAACTTGGGTTCACACTATTGTACATTACTAGTGATGATCAATTGATGGAAAACTGAATTGATTTTTTGAATTGAATGGAATTTAGATTTAATTGGATTGAATTCAAATTCAATCGAAGAGAAACCTGATGCAAATTGTTGTCAAAGGTATTGAAAATTGCTCATGGTGATAGTGTTGATTTTTTTTATAAAAAAAGACCCAAATCTAAAAAAAACATCTTTCCATTCATTTTTACTTGAGAATCAACTAAACATCTTCCAATTTGAAACTATCATGAATTATGGAACCTAAAGTTGCTCTACCTAAATTGGTTTTTGTGAATTGTTGTCAGTAAAATTTCGATCTTTTTTGGATGACTCATCATACATTTTTCTAAAATCAACACACCCTTGATTTGTTTGACATGCAAGGACCAAATTTTTGCTTGGAACCAAACAATGAACCCTACATTCCTATCCCAACTCTAAAAACATATAGCTCTAAGTAACTTGTACAATATCATTTAAAATTTGACTAATTGACAAATTATCACAAAATGTAGCCCAAAAGAAATCAATAACCATCAAAGGAATATATTACAATACAAGAATTCCTCTTTTAACCTTTGTGTAATTATTTGAAAAATTCAAATTGTTCACATGTCACTAAAGCCATGAAGAAGGAAATTTTTAAATGATTCTTGGGTGGAATCTTGACATTTCATATCGTACAAAATTTATCATTGTGCAACTTGGTTTGATTCAATGCAAAAAAGTCATATTTAAGGTGGATTCCTTTCACATTCATTTACATAATCTCTTTGTTAATTCAAGTTTTTGAGTCATCTACCTTATTTGCTCAACTCCAAATATGCCAAGCTATACAAAGATATGGACATATTCGCATTACAATCACATACGGTCTCATTTCCATAATCACTGCGATTTTCATAAATTATGTTTGCTTTTCAAGAATATCTTTCATCTTCTAAAACGTCATTGCACTCTTCTTTTGTCATATTATGCTACTTCTACTTAAAACCACTTTTGATTCATGAATATCCTTGTAAACCCATTCATCTTACAAACGTATTGACAAAGACAACTTGGAGGTATGATGGGGCACTACCCCTTATGTCATCGTGTTCTTGAAACATGCACATTTTGACATGTTTGTTGACACTTCACACCTTGGGGCCATGTATTTGCATGCCCTCACCCTTTAATATTGGTGTTGTTTATGCCAAGCCTCTCTATAGAGGATTCCTTGCTCTTTCAACATGTTTTTCATACATGGAACAAGCATAATGGGTATTGGGATGTGTGGCAATGCACTCCCCATTCAATGGCCAGCTTCTCAATGCAGTGACTCAAACGAAACACATATTTTTCCATCTAAATCATGAATGACAGATTTTAAATGTAGCAAAACACCCTGCCTCCATCATGCCTATAAGGAACGCCACTGAATGAGAATCAGGAATCATCAGCCTTGTACCAGTGAACAAGCTCAACTGCTTGTCTTGCATCAAGGGAGGGCCTGCATGTACAACTCAGTTGCCACTCATCTTTCTAAAATGACCCACCAGTTCATAGTTAGGCATCAACTTTAAGTATCTCTTTGTATACTGTTTACTGGCAACTTCATGTCTAATTTTGGTGCTTCAGAACCAAAAGTACTAAAACCTCGGTATAATAAACAAAATAGGTTTTCAGGAAGCTAACATCAGGATGAGTGCATATTCTAACAGATGAACAAGTAGAGACATTGATGTGCACCAAGCACAACAGCTAATCCTTGGTACAAACTTGAGTTTCGATTTCCCTTATGTAAACTTTGCTGTCCTTCTGTCCTGCCTAAAGCTAACACTCCAAGCTTCCAAGAAGATTGATCTGACTGCACATGACTAATGGTCTTTTCATCTGAGATTGCTAAAAACATGACACTTAATAGCTGTAAGCAGAATGCAGTTGTTGCTTATATATGATAGTTCCACAGCAAACATTCATGCAGTAGAAGAAAGAAATTCCTCTCTGAAAAGAGCTAGAGAAACATGATCACTCTAGGATCTATTGGGTAAAGTCAAGCGATAATTACAAATCTCCACATCAAATTGAGCTTAAAAGCACCATAAGGTGCAAGTTGAATATTTGGGTCAGCAATTCTAAACTTTACCTGATTGTGCTGATGCAGATAAGCAGTGATCTCTGCAGCTCATGTCACTGTCTTCAATCACAACTCACTAACAGCCAAATGAATGTGTAAGCAGAGCTGCCAATCTGAACAGAAACAACTGCCTTTACTACCTGACTTATGAAGATGTATCCAATTGCTGTGCTGAATCTAAGTCCACATTTGGAAGCTCTTGTCTTTCCTCCAAAGGAGGTGACACAGTTTTTAGTCGGCTCAGGTCAAGACGTGTTTGATAATGGAAGTTAACTTTTAGCTGAACACCCAGCATGTTGTGGTGCTTAAGCAGGTTATACTTTTCACGTAGTTTGGCAACATCCATTTCCATAACCAAAAGCTTTTTGTGAATCCTCATCTCAAATTGTTCTCTTGACTTCTTGTCAATGTGTGGAGAGCGATTTACTGTGTACAGAACCCGAGTTTGAGGGAGCCCAACTTTACGAGCATTCTGCAGTCGTCCTGGCCTGATTTTCTCAAAAGATTTCAACACAATTGACATCTTTGCAGTTGTTCCAGAACCCTCCACCATTTCTTGGATCCCTTGAAGTGCATCAACCTGTGCATTGACATATGAACAAATACAAAAACTTGACAATTACAGGATGTGGTGATATGGACTTAGGGTTCACCAATGAAGATAAGGTTTTCAGACACAGTAGAGTTGAAAGGTTATAGTCTTTTGACCCACCTCATCTTGAGCTGCTGATGGAGGTCCAACACGTGCAACCCGTGCACTTGAGACATCAGTATACAACAACCGTTGAGCTCCTTGAAAAGGTGCAATGTTTCCTCTACTGCCAAATACGATGGACGACTCCCTCTGCAACTTTCTCCAAGGAATTAGTTAAAACTGTTCCTGAAGTCTCTACAATTTATTTGCTATAACTGAAAGACATATCTTGAAACGCCTCACACAAGAAAACCCTAGACCCTAAAAACTCAAATCCAAAAGACAATACACAAATTCTTAGATGCCAAAAATACCGTGTGCAATTTCCCCTGCAACTTTCTCCAAGGAATTAGTTAATACTGTTCCTGAAGTCCCTACAATTTATTTGCTCCACCTGAAAGACATATCTTGATACGCCCGCACAAGAAAACCCTGAACCCTAAAAAGCAAATTCTTAGATCGCCAAAATGCACTCTCCGAATCGCACGATGCAGCTTTTGCGAGTTGATTCAGCCACAGTAATCGCAAAAAAATGTTTCACCCACACGATAGCATGCAACAACCTCAAGTGCATGGTACAAGATATATGAGACAAGAATTGGATTTCAACGCAAATACTTCGAAACCCTAGAAAAAAATTGTTGGGAGTTAACAACACTCACTTGTGGGCGCCGCAGAACATTGTCTTGAAAAGGCAGAACGGCGGATCCCTGAGAGTTTGAAGAATCGGCGTGTGCGCATGCCTGGGCAGGGCGAACCGTTACCCATGCTCGCACCGCAGCTCTCAATTCCCCGCCGCGCAAGCATTGTTCCTCCTACCAGGAATCAGCTTCCTCCAACTTCAGAAAGGGTTGGTTGTCTATCAACGATCTCGATTTCAATCTCGAGCTCTTACGAAATCCGTTGTCCGACTCTCTACCTCCCTCTCTCACTCCGATGAAATCGTGCACCGGACGGACACTCTCGACAAGGGACTCTGCCTGGACTCTGGAAATTAGGGTTTCTGTGTGTAAGGTACTCAGCGGCGAGCACGCACAGACAACGCAGGTTCGAATCCAAGTCTGCCCCAAAGTCCAGCAGCCCTGCTGGGACTTACAATTAAATCCAGATTAAATTACAACAAAAGGAAAAAGATTAGGGGGTAATTTGCCCTCCCATGCTGTTAACAAACCTGATTAAAAAAAAAAACATTTCTTCAATTTTGTGATATCGAAAATTTGGCAATTTTTTTTACCCCAAAAAAATGCAAAACTAGACCAATATCATTGGGAAAATCACACAAAATTTGGGAATTTTCATAATTCCATAATTCAATGCAAACTGAACTCAACAACAATGAAGATGAGGAGATGAAAGAACAAAGAAAGAGGATCCAAGTCCAAGCCAAAAGAATGGAATCCAAAAGTGCATCCCAAAGGGGCACTCCAATAATCGTGCTCCAAAGCCCCCACCAATTGCAAGAAGCATATTAGAAAGAAAGAAAAATGGATGGGAAACCTAAAAAGGTGAAAAGCTTAGAAGAGCCCTTGCTTGCAACAATAATGCATCTCAAAACGGAGGTGGCTTGAACTCTCTACGAAACTATTGATTCCCTCTACCTAAAAAAAACACACACACGAAATAGCAAAATGATAAAATCCTTTGTTGATCATGTCATGTTAGCACAATAATTTAAAAAAAGTCATCCACTTGTTGATGCAAACAACTATTTTTCTATAGCAAGGAAAGAAAACACATATGTCAAGTGTTAATCATGGTAAAGTCTTTCCTTTGCCACGATCACAAACACCTTGTGAAATGAGATAGTCCACAAAATCAAATCATTTAGGTGGGATCGGCAATGATAACATCAACCAAGGTGCAAATGCCATTATCTGATGAGAATAAGATAACCCATAATGCAAATATTTTAAATTTCCATGACAAGGTTGATGATTGCATATATGTTAGGAATATTTTTGTGATCATCTTATTTGTGACAATTGCCTCCTCATGTCACATTATAAAATGTGTTGTATCATTTTTGTACACATAATGATGTTGTTGCACATGATGAATATTTTCACAAAAAAATGATGTATGTGGCATGTTGGGACAAGGGTTTAAACAAGCTAGTGATTAAACAATTAATGTATTAATAACCTCTCTCTCCTTTAATCTACTTTTTATTTTATTTTTGTGGTCTAAAGGGTGTACCCATGGTCGTTTAAATCATTCAAAATGAGGAATATATGCCCTTTTAAAATTGTAATGGCAAAAAATGAGAGAAAAAAATGAATCAAACATTTGGTAACCCATGATAATCTACATAACCACCTAAAACCAAACAATCATATCTTACATAATGGATGTTATTGACCCTCATTCACGAGAATAAAACAATCAACATCTTCAAAATATTTATTTACTTTTGAATTGTTGTTTGGATCTAAACTAATCTACGGTTTGGAAATCAATTTTAATTAGTGTGACCATTCTTACAAAAATACGTTTTTTTAACTAAATTTTTTAATTAAAAAAATACCCAAAGTAATAGGCTTTAAAAAAAAACATCATGTCAATTTGAACAAGTTGATTTGGACTTGCCATTGTGATTGGGGTCATATTTTTAATTGGCTAAGTAAGAGAATAGTTGATTAATCATTTTGATTCACAATTTGAACCATTCAACTCATTGAAATTCTATTTAAATTAAAAATTTCTGAATTAGTGTTTTAAAAATATTTTGTAGGTAAGTAAATAGTAAATAAGTTTAGGTAGTTCATGAAAAGGTAAGTAGATAGGCAAGTGGTTAACCTAACCTACCTAATTTAGGTTACTTAACTATCTTAATCTAAAATAAGTATAAGGAATTGAACCTTTCACCTCTAGCACAATGAGAAATCAAGTCCATATTAATGGATTACATTTTCAAAAGGTGACAATTTTTGTCAAGTTTTTTATTTCACATCTTTATTTATGTAAGTAAAGAGATTAAGTAATTAGTAAGTAGGTTGGAGGTAGGTCAATATATAGGTGAGTAACTTACTTAAATTATGTAATAGTTAGGTAGATAAGTAGGCCTATGTAAGTAGATAGGCCTTAATTACATAACTACTTAGGTCTAGTTACTTAGTTTAGCTGGTAATTAGCTAGCTAGCTTGGCTTACTAATTATAATTTAACATTGGACATCCAATTTGATTAAAAAACCATTGGCTTGAATGGCATGTGGTTTTTTTACCTAGTGAATTGAGTACAATAACCTATTTGATTATTTATCAAATTGAACATCTAGTCAAGTTGAACAAAAAATTGACCACCTTGATCAAAATGGCTAATGGGTTATAATCAAGTGGGACATTTAATCAAATTGATTGAAAATATGACATGTAAAATTAGTTAAGATGGACAATGCAATAAAATTTGACAAGTTTAAAAACCATGGATCATAATAGTGGGCAAGGTCACACTCACCAAACTCTTCACAAGTCTCCCAAAATCTATGGGTGGTCTCTTCACCATTCGCCTTAATGATTTGTGAGTTTCCAAGTTTAACATTCTAAGCTTGAAACATTCCAAGTTTTGCCCCACCTTGAGCTTCCCTCTTATGACATTGAAAGTTGTGTCATGTGGTAATAAATTGAATGCCAACTTCTAATATCATACATGACAATTATGGTTAGTAAATGACTTTTAATAACCCAAATTGGTATCATGTTACTAACTTGTAACAAAATATAAAGATAATATAAAAATTTCATTCAAACTTGAACAAACACACACACACAATTCTTATCCTTTCATGGTGTTTGAAGATTCAACAAAAGATGAAGTGCATTTCAATAACAAGAAAGGGGGTTTTACACAAAAACTGAGGTTTAAAAAAAAATTCAAATTAAAGATGAATTTGTATTTAACAATCACCATTCAAGCTTAATTTAGAATAAAATTATGAACTTATTTATCCTAGTGTGATAACTATTTATCCTATGGTTAAAACATATTTTTTTACCCATGATAATTTGTGCGATAATTGCAAGTTTTTCGACTTATACTATTGTGTTTTTTTGGTTTTGACTTCTGATTTTGTGGTCTTAAGTTGTGATTTTAGTGGTCCCAAGTGCACTTCCTTTTGTTTTTGTCTTAATGGTCCCAAATGATCTTCCCTTTATTATTGTTTCAATGTTCCCAAGTTGGTTTTGAGTTTGTTTTGGTAGTTTTGAATGTTCTTTTATTGTTTTTATTTTGATGGTCTTGAGTATTCTACTTTTTGTTTATGTTTTAGTGGTCACAAGTTATGGTAATGGTTTTGAGCTCTCGAGGCAATTTCATGTGCATTATTTTTTTCTTTTTTTTGAAAACAATTTTTATTTTTTCTCATTTGGCCTTTTTGATGGTCTTAAAGTTTTTGAGGTTTTTAAAGTTTTGGCCCCAATGATTATTTTTTTCTTTAATACTAATATCAATGGTGATCATTTGTTTCTTTCTTAAGTTAAATGATTAAAAGTTGGTGGCAACTTTATATTTAACACCCTTGTTTTTGTTGCCTAACCCACACTTGTTACCTAAAGCTTCTTATTGAGTTATTGTCATGTATTCAATATTCACACCCATGTACTTATGCAAAACATCATGCAAGACTACTATTTTTTTGGCCTATTTATTTTCCTTTTCCTTTCACTTTCCTTTTAAAAAAAAATCGTTAATGTAATTGCTTTGTTCATGTTTTTTTTCCTTAAGATATTGAAGTATTTAACAAAGATCATAGCATGTGATTAAGAACAATCAATTGATTTTTTTTTTCGTTTCATGTGTTTTGTAGATAAATGAAGTAGTGATAACAAGTTGTGCAAATTCATGAGTTATTGAATCAAATTCAGAAGATTTGGGTTTTTTTTTTAGAATTCAAAATTAAAGTCATTTAGGTTTACAACATTAATATTTTTTAACTGTTCATTTATCATTTTAGGGTTTTGAAGCATATCTACTTATATCATTGGATTTTGACCTTTTAGTAGGAAAATATATAATTGTTGTTTGAAAATTGATTTCAATTATATTGAAATTTTTTGTGGCAAAAAATTCTTCTATTCATCGCTAAATGTGATAATCTTGTTCATCTAATGTATAATCTTTTCCACTTCCTTGGTTATTGATATTTATTGAAGTGTAATTTTTTTTAAAAGGTTAAGTCTTGATGTGCATTGCCTTGGGGTTGAAAGGCAATATACTTATAGCCTCAAATCCATTTTTATTTTTTTTGGGGGTGAGTGAATGCTTTAAGACCTGATCTACCCATCTAACCAAGGTGATTTTGTATGGTTCCATATAATTTTTAGACTTAGTTACATACCTAACCTTTCTTTAAAATCTTGTTTTAAATGGCTTGAAACAAGATACATCTAATGGTTGTAAAACATGTGATGTGTGGGAACGTAAGGTGATCATGTTTAACCTAAATTCTTATGTTTGATCTATTATTTTTATGGTAACATGACTACCATCCCATTTAGAACTAACAAATGTTGATTCATGAGAAATTCCACCTAGAACAAACTTTTTGAATAGAAAACAAATCATCAAAACTTTCTTTTGCATTGCCATGCAAGTCCTTAATTTGTAAAGTTTGATGTAATCATCCCCTAATTTCACCTTTGAAAACATGGTAAAGACCTTATGTTTCATTTATTACACAATTTATAATTAACCATTTAAAATACTTAGGGATGGTGTTGTAAATTACATTTGATCCTCCCCTGGCCAAACCCTTGTTCCTAAATGTTTGCATGTTCATCTGAATTCCATACATGATCTATAATGTAATTGTGTTTATTGTTTAGTAATTGGAAGTTGTTATATGGTGACATACAAGAAGTAGGAGTTAGTCCTTTTGTTCTTCAAATTTCAAGTCCTTTTACATATCAAATGTTCATTTTTAGGTGTCTACTTTTGAATTAGTACCACCAATCATTTCTTGGTATACCTTTTCAAAATGGTGTAGTTTTTATTTGTATGACCTTGTAATCTTCATTTTCAATTGTTATAGGCTTATGGATACTATGCATTTTTGTATTACCAAGGTCTACGTAATCATTGTTGCATCCTTTTCATCTATCAACATCCTTCTTGCTCTCATTTTTTGGATATTATCTTGCCATTTAAGTGGTTAGAAAATGCTCAAGAATATGTTCCATGATTTGTTGAACTTACCCAAGGAATACATGAAACCTCTTTCAACAACATTTATAAATTTTTTCAAAAATAAACACATGGACTGAAACATATGGATTGTAAATGCAAGTTGAAGTACATCATGATGACACATGGCATGACACCCATGTTTCTTTTATGACTTATAATGACACAAAATGATTACATTGACATGATATTCATATCACACAACATTTTCCATGTCACATCAAGGCAATTTATGACAAAAAAAAGTTCAATATTATGACACAAAATTTTAAAATGTTAGTTCATAAAACAACTAGTTTTGCAATTTAATGTCATGTCATCATTTCATGCAACTATTTGGGTGAATCAAATGAGTTTAACAATGTCACAACCCCACTTTGAGGCAAGTGTGAGGATGAGACTCACCCTCCCAAAAGTGGGAATTTGGAGTCCTTTGGGACTCCTGCAACTTCAAAGCTCGATTGCAGAGGTCAAAACACCTTGCTTTGAGGTGTTTTTTATACTGTTGGAAAGGCCTTGAAGTGTAGATGTCAAAAATGGACTCGCATGAGCCATTCGGACATCTGCAGCACAAGTTATGGTCAAAAGAAAGGCCGGGAGTCAAACTGGCAATTTGACTCCCGACCACAAAAAGTCGGGAATCGACTTGATCCCGGGGTGTGCAGATAGAGTGCGACACACCGTTGGAAAGCTCTTAAGGAGAGCTAATAGTTTTCTTTCGACCTCATCCCAATCTAAGGTTAGAGCTAGGAGTTATGAGCTCCCAAAGTCCCGGAAGTCTCAACCGGGACAATTTCGAGACTCCTCCTTGGAAGTCCCGGGAAAATAAGCCATTTGGATGTGGGTGCGGCGGAGTAACGCAGAGAATACTATATGGGGGAAGGTGGTGGCCTCCCCCGAATTTGGGCTGTGGTGAGTCCAGTGAGTCAAGGTTGCCCATGGCTTGTCCCAACACCAAAAGTGTTTCGAATGAGTACTAACCAACTTGTTGGTTGGTTTTGGATGCAGGACCGAGTAACTAAATAGTTTGTCCCTCTTCCTAGTCTAATCCCAGAGCTTTTAGCAC
>Ga0209208_10010730_pt1 | contig 11835 bp, 7 predicted proteins | sample S1TSphfallax_3_FD_187694 | JGI IMG/M metagenome (GOLD analysis project Ga0209208, IMG submission 187694) | Host-associated microbial communities from peat moss isolated from Minnesota, USA - S1T2_Fd - Sphagnum fallax MG (SPAdes) (version 2) | ecosystem: Host-associated > Plants > Peat moss >...
GAATTGTAACCAACTCTTATAATTACATGATGAACTTGCATCTTTACATCCAAGCTACATTTGCCAACAAAGTTGATGAACAAAAATTGTGAAACAAATGTTGCAACTTGTAAGAACATAGCATGATAGCCTCCCATGTGCATGAAATACAATACATTGGAAAAAACTTGCATGTCATTGCACAACAAAAACTTTGAACTTGCATTGTACTAGCACAACTCAACAACTTACCACTTACAACATCACAAATAGTTGCAACCAATAATATACACAAACCAAACTACAATTGAAATATCATTAATTATGCAAAAACTCCTATTTTGACCTTGTCTCCATCATTCCAATCTATAATAATAGCTGGAAAAGGGAAATAACCTTTAATGAAAAAATCTTATTTGAACATGCATACAACAATGTGTAAATGCCTTGTCAATTGATTCCACAACTTAGATTTCATAAATGCCAAAGTGGAGAATGTCTTTTCATCTTTAACACTACCAATGACTTGTATAATTGTCAATTTAACAAGTTTCATGTATTCAAATATATGAACAACTAATAAATTGTTTATGGCAAGCTAGCATTGCAATTTAGTGATTGAGTTTTCATCTCAAAGCTTTTTCATGCTCTTATAAGCCTGCGTTTTTGTAGTCATGTTGAAAATGCAGGTCTACAAATCCAAGGTTTCACTTAAAAGTGGATTCAAAAAGCCATGAACTAAATGTACCATGTTGCTTGTAACAATAATGCAATTTGATCATGGTAAAGTGATTTGGAAAGGTTGATTCACAATCTACTTGCAACTAGTATGGTGGGTAATCTTTTTGAAATGCATCCAAAAGTTCATGATCTAAAAACCTACATTCCAATTCAGTGATTATCAAAGCATATGCAACAATGTATTGGGCTTTTATAATTTTAATAATTGCTTGAAAGCCGTCATGAGTAATTGTAAAATGGACACTAGTTATAAAATCAACAAAATGGACCATATGGGGTTGTCTTATAATGTGAAATGTCAAGTGCATTATGCCATCATTCAAATTAGTCACCCAACCCTAGGCAATTCCATAAAACATGTTTCAAACAACCTTTATGAATACAAGAAAGTTCTTAGCTTGAAAGGAGGTATTCAAATTGATGTACATTTTGTACAAATCTACTTGACAATGTTTAACAGTTGTTATGTAATCACACATGAATACATCTCTACTTTGCACAAATTTCATCAAGCCATTCACATATTCCAACATAGGCAAAATACATGGCAAGCTTAGAATGATGTTAGCGTCACACAAATTTAGCAAATGGGCCTTGATTAATTCCACAAATTATTATCAACTACCATTTTTGTAATTAAAGTCTTGTACTTTTTCCCAACCCATTTCAAAGGTGGCAACATGTTGATCCACCTTGTCTTCACATTTTGAAGAACTTTTAGACATATTTTCATAATTTTAACAAGTTTTTGGAATTCAAGATGGTGTTTGGGGGACATACAGAAGCATGTGTAAAGTGATTGAAGGAGGTCCTACAATTTGGAAACCATAAGCATCATGAACAAGCTTTGCATTGCAAGGTTTATTTTAAATGCCATGTAATGAACCCCCATCATGAATTGGTAGCGTGTGTATTTAGTCTTAATTGCAATATGAAAAAAGGGGTGTTTTGTAATTGGCCTTGCAACTCACCATATTTACACGCTATGAATGCTATTAGATAAGTTGCAAAAGTTACAAAAGTTGCAATTCACTGTACATACGGTGCAACGCATTACAACACAATTACAACTTTGTCACAACAACTCCTTTTCAACTACTATGCAACTCCTTTATGACTATAATCATAATGTCATGTTGACGTTATTTTTCATCCATCCATCAAAATTTAATACATGGCACTATGAAATTTTTTCATGATTTTTTTGAAATATTGATATTCATCATCCATTATGATATTCGTGTTAGATGGTCTTGGATTATGACATGTGGCACAATCAAAAGTCTCCATGTGGCATATTAATTGAATTTTGATTATATGAATTAATTAATATAATTCAAATAATTAATTATCAAAATAAATATCAGTAATTAATTACGTTGATAATTGATGATTTGAATTTAAATAAAATTCAATAATTACTCACCTACTTTAACAATTTTTTAAATTTAAAATCATTTGAATTAATTAATTAATTTTATATAATTAGTTATTGAGTTTAAGTAATTATTTAATATCTGAATTAGTTAAATATTAATTAATCAAATTTGATTAATGAATTCATATGAATAGTTTATTATTTAGTTTACTTAATTAATTCATGGTATTTAATGTATATTACATATTAATTATTAATTTAAAAACTAGTAACAAATAATACATTTTGAAATATTAAATAATAAACATGAATTTGAGTAGAAGACATTGAGGTATATAAAGACATATTCATATCTACACCCTTGTTGAATGTTTAATAAAATATATACATTACTTTTAATTTCAATTCAAAAATAGACTTTCACCTTTCATGAAATTCTATGGTTTGATGTGTATGTATACCAACATAGTATTGTGAACACCAATGTAGTGAAATATTATTAACACAACAATTGAACATCAATCACAAAAAAAAAACTATAATATTTACTACATTATTTAAATTCTAGTTATTTGGATAACTATGAAAATGAATTATTTTAATTAATTAATGCAATAAAAAAATCAGCTCATATTAATGAAGCATTTAATAATCTAGTTTAGAGAAGTTTGAAGTGTATAAGCAATGATATCTATATGTACATACTTATAAACATTTTATACACCATTCCAATCCAACTAAAGGTTTGCATTTACACTTGCAATGAATTGCACAATCTGTAAATATTTTGATAATATCAGTTGCCACATAGTTGACAACTAATTCTAGATGAATTGAACACTCTAGTTCCAAAATAGTGGACAAGTAGTAATTATGTAGTGAAACCATAGTGGCAAATTTAGTTGTAAAACTAGCCAATTTAGTTGACTCTTAGTTGCAAACAAATTACAAGTTTCAGATGTTATGCCCATATAAAGTCCAATACTAAAGTTACACTAGTTACAACACAATTGAAATTAACCACTTCGTTGCAACTTGTGATCATGGTCAAACTATAGTCGACTATCACTGGATATACTTTGCGTACATATGCCCATATAAAGTCCAAGTTGCAACTAATGTGCAACTAAATTACAACTATGAAATATTTTGACATGGCATTTTAATTATTAATTCATCATATTTTCGTATTGTAGTTATACCCTAGTTGCACAATAGTTTTCGTGACGATCTAGTTACATGCCAATGTAATATTCATGGACATAATTTCTCATAATGTTAGATCAATAATTCCAAATTTGAACCCTTAAATGCAAAAGTTCCAATAATTCAAAAACACATAAAGGTTTGGGCAACTTGATATTTAAACAAGCCACCAAATTTCATCAAAGTAACAAAAATTAGAGTTTTAATATTAATAGCAATCCCACTTTCAATGAACTATTCAAGTGTGAGCAAAATAGGCACCCATCTCCAACTTGCCACCATATAATAGTGGATTGAAATCCATCTCCAATTATCAATTATTGTCATTTCATATGTTGAAATTGAAAGAAAGCTTGGAGCCAAAAAGAATTTGTTAATGCCATTCAAAACTAGATTATGTATGTTTTCAATAATCTCCCAACCTATACAATCATTCTAATGCTTGGACAACTAGTTAGGCACTTTGAAAATGGCAAAGAGAAATTGCATTTGCTCATATTCAATCATGGGCTTACTTTGGAAAAACCAATGAAAAATTAAAGAAACTTGAATGTGTTTTCTTTTTCTTTTTACCATAACATTTGCAACTACCTATTGTACCACAAACTATCTTCCCTTTTACCACATGCAAATGCTTGTTGAACACATGTTGATTTGTTTTCAAAATGTAATACTCTCCCACAACCATAGTTGCAATTGCAATAATAGCCTTCCTTTAACCATCATGCTTCCATAATGAATCTAATTTCAACATAAGAAGTTTTTAAGCACACCCTTCAATCATTGGAAGTTTTTTCATTTTAGTTGATAACCCCCCATCAACACCCACAACAAATTTTGCCGAAGGCATTTGAGTAGCCCAAGTGTTTTAGAATTGACGATTCATTTCATAAACCTTCTTCCATTTCTTACTTGCCTCTATATCAACTTTTGCTTGGGATGGTTCAAGGATCATATAGTTGGATTCATGGCTATTGCTTGAACTAGCACGAGGGGTAAAACCCATAGGAACACAATCAATAAAAAAAAAACATGTCTTTGAAATCTTTAGGAATTTCTATAGGTGCCATGGACAAGTGAACTCATTCAAGTTACAAATAGATAATAAATTATAGGTGCACAACAAGTTGTGGGCATTAGTGATAGGTTTACAAATGCACAAGTTGCAAGAGCACAAGTTGCAAGCATAGGTTAAACATGCACAAGTTGCAAGTGTAGACAATATGCTACAAATCCACAAGTTGCAAGTATAGGTGACAAGCTCCACACACACAAGTTGTAGCATAGTTAATAGGCTACAAATGCACAAGCTACGTATGGATGAGTGATAGACTACAAATGTACAAATTACAAGAGCATAAGTTGTGGGTGTAACACACAAGTTGCAACCCCAAATGACAAACAACAAGTTGTAAGTGCAAAAACACACGACAAGGTTGCACACACAAATGATAAGTGCAATCAAATGTGACGTGCAACTTCCACTTAACCCTAAACTTGATCATGTGTAAGAAAATTGACAAAAAAAGGCTTGTTGCATAACTTTTATTAAACTATAAACCTTAAATTCAATTATGTGCAAGAAAATCAACAAAAAATAGGGTTAAACTTTGATGCTTACCAAATGTTTGAAAATGAACTAGTCATTGTCATTCCAAATGATAACCAACAATGGTGTGAAGAACTAACAAGCGCATTGAACATCACATCAACAATAAATTGCATGACAAGAAAACAAGGTTTTTTTTATTGGGAAATTGGTCAAAAGGTATCCCAAATGGTTGTTTGATTTGACGAGGGTGCCATCTTGGATAAGTCATTTTCAACACAACCACTTTGATTGGGTTTTTTGGCTGGTTTTTTTGCCTAAAGTTTTTTGCCATTTTTTTTACTAGTTGGCAATATTCTAACAAAAATTATATATGATTTTATTTTTAAATTATTATTATATTATATATAATTATATTCATATTTATTTATTAAATTTATTGATTAAGAAATTTAACTACCTACATTACTTAATAATCAATGTACAAAACAAAATAAAATAATTTACCTACCTACCCACCCAATTTAGCTTAGGCCCTCTATACCATTGGACTACCACTTCAAAAGTTGAAATTTCTTGTCATCATATTGTAATAAACTTGATTGAATTTTTTGTTTTGATGTACATATTGTAGCATTCATCAATGAACTTGAATATTTTTGTATTACGTATCTAACATGTACCAAATATTTACCTAGATAAACATGTAGGTACCTATGCCTAGTAGGTTATTACATGTTATTAACTCAATAAATAAAATAATTAACAATGATTGATTAATTACTATCAATTATAAATTAATTAATAATACAATGATTAATAATTGATTGTTTCCTACAAATGATTAAATATTAAATAATTAGTAATTATTATTTAGTTTTAAATAATAATAATAATTTTAAATAATCAATTATTAGCAAAAAAATTAGATAAAATTGATAATTCAATAATAATAATCAATCAATCAACAAGTTGATGGATAAATTAGTTATTGGTTACTAATTAACATTTATTTGGTGACTAATTAATTCTATAAAATATTAATCATAAATTATTGACTGTTAATCAATTAATTAATGCACTAAGTCTAAGTACCTACTAAGTGTAATATGTTTAACCTAGGGCCTACTAGTTATGAACTTAGGTTTGATATGTACCCTAGGCAAAATAAACTTGTAGGCCAACTAGCCAAATTAATATGGTTGATTTGATTAAGTGTCAAATGAGAATGGCCAATTTCATTGATGTAAATCACAATGACCATTTAATATGGATAATTTAACTAAGCCTTGATCATCTTGATGAACCTCTAAGCTTTTTGACTAGATGTTTGCTTTGTCACATGATCAAAAAAGTCATTTTAGTTAAATGTTTCAATCAAAAGTCACTTGTGTCTTTCATGCCCCAAACTTTTAGTCAAAACAACCATCCCCCTGGGTCAATGTGAATATTTTAATCAAGTTGAACCTTTTGAAAAATCATGTTTTCTTATAGTGTTACAAGCATGAAAAACCATAACAAGCCAAGGAGCTATGACAAGTAGTAAGTGCAAGAAACTTGTGACCTCTTCCCTATAAACAAAAACAAAAAAAAATCAACAAATTGAAATGCAACAAAAAAAAGGAAGGAGTGAAAATTTGAAAAAATGTAAAGAAAAAGACTTTGGATTTTGGAATGTGCTGCATATTGATAGCATATACAAATTTTCAATGCTATCACGGTCTTTGTATATACATTGTAGCCATTGATGATCATTTGTTACCTCTTTCAATGGAAAGCTCAAGAGCATCAAATTTTAGCAACACAATTCCAGTTGCCAATTATCTATGGTTGAATCCAACCTCTTCAATTTTGATTTGATCCAACTTTCAACTTCCCAATTCTAAAAACTTAAGCAATTATAAGTTGAATCATAAGTTTTAACATTTTCAAAAACATTCAAGGCTCTCAATGTTAGGGATGGTGTTTGTACAACTTATAAGCTCTTGAGTCTCCCTAATTATGGATTTAATCATTGTGGTGATAGCTTGTTGAACACATCAAAGCTATGGTGAAAGGGGTGGTGGAGACAATGAAAATGAAGGCTCTTTGGCCCATCACAATGTTGAAATTTAGCAAAACCTTAAAATTAATTTTAGCCAAAATGCGAATGCTAAACATAAAGTGAAGCAATTTGGTGCACCCATTTTGAAAGGAAGTACCATTTGGTGGCAACATTTGTCTTCCTTGGATGGCCACCTATGCAAATCTTGAGTTGCCCAAATTGCAATTAAGTAAATTTAACACATTATTTGTTTTTTCAAGCTTAAGGATAGTAGCTACTTATGATTGGTAGGGACTTGGCAAAAGATTTCGAATAATATACACATGAAATCAAACCCACAAAAATATTATGTACATGCATGAATCATTGTAAGAAAATGCTAGCAAAAATTGCAAGGTTGATTATTGAAAAACAAAACTAAGAATGAGGTAGATGAAGAGTTAAAAGGAAAGTTGATTTGGCAGGTCAGGTCCTTGAAGAGCTTTGGGAAGGAGTGGGAATGTCTTAAGATTATGTGGCAATTGGGTTGGGTTAGGTGAAATAAAGGTGAGTGCCATGAAACCCATCACCATAAGAATGAAATTGACATTTTACATAACAAGTAGGAATAGGTCATTAAAAAATTAATTAATTAATTATAAAAGTATGCTTGGGTGGTACCGCTAGGAACATCACATCTTAGTTTTTTTTAAGTCATTATATTTTGGAAATATATATAAAATACATAAAAGAAGGTTTTCAAGAGAATCTTTTGTTGAATACCTTGACCATTTGTATTAACTTTGAAATTTTTAATCATATAAAAATATTTTGAATTTTGATGTTCCTATTCATTGCATTTACAAAATTTTTTTAAAATGTCATGGTGGTTACACATATCAATTATCATGACAGATAGATTTTTGAAAATCAATATGTGTTTTCATGTTATAGCCCCTCTTCCTATGCAAATGGTCAAAATAATGAAAGTAACCAAAACATTGGAAAATTGAAGTGGTTAGTAGATGAATTTTGCAAGAAAGGTGTATAAACTTCGTAAATTTGGTAAAAAAATTCACTTGTCATGAAATGATGTAGAGGTATAAAGGCAAATATTGGTGCTCAATAAAAATTTAAAATGGGGTGTCAATGTTTGAATTTTGGTGTTTGCTTGATGCAACATTGAAATCACTTTTATTTATTGTGAGGCAAGACCAAAAGGAAATGGAAATGATTTGCATGAAAAAAAAGTGAAGTGAAAGTAAGAGGGTAAGTTGAAAAGGGGGAGGGGTATCATTTATGTCAAATGATGTGATTTCAAAATAAATGACTTCGAAATAAGATTTTTTATTACTTTGGAGATAAATTTAGTAAAGATTTTTAATTAAAAAAATTAGGGACACAAATAATATCAAGGAAAAATTCAAAATATGAAAAAAAGTATAAACATGTAATTATATGTTATATCATACATGTTTTACACTTACTAGTTTCTTTATGTTTCCTTTTTCAACAAATTAAACTCATATTTGTACACATCTTCACAACATCATATGTGCATATAGTTGTTAAGCATTGCTTGCTTCTAGGTATCAACATATTAAGATGTCCATTTTTTTATGTCACTAGGCAAAAATTCCAAATTCTCAAGTTGTTGAATCTCTCTTAATTTCAATTAGAAACATATTAAAAATAACTAATATCAATTATCTATATTGTCTTAAGAAGTTAATTTTCTTTAAAAAAACCATATGATCATTTTAAAGTTTAAGGTGAACTTTCAAACATGTGCAACATCCTTGGTCACAATACATTTTGTTAACCTTGAATTTGTAAATGGACTCAAAATTCTTGAAATATTCAACCATTTACATTCAATATATTTTTCTTATGTGTTGTATGATTGAAGTGAAAACCAAAATTTGTATTGAAAACATTATTACAAGTGTGAATATCTTATTCATATGTTTTTTAGGAGGTTATAATTGTCAAGATCTTAATAAGTCATATTCAATGTCAATAAATCAAATTTGGTCGAATTGTCTCGATTTAAAGTGTTCTATAAGGTATTAAGAATGGTGGAAAAAATATAGTTTTTAAAGTTTTTGAAAAGAAGAAAGGTAATTTAATGGTTTTGTCTTCTGGCCCCCAATTTTTAACTAAAAATTGAACTTATCTTGTATTTTTTTTGTTTCACTTTAATGTGCCTTCACTTTTTTACCTCCCCCTATTGCCCTTTTGCCCATCCAAGATGTGTATAATGGTGCTGAGGCACATCTTGGTGTTGCTCATACAAACTTCGGGTCCTATTATGCACATTTGGGCCTATAAGGGGTACCAGGTGTCCATAAACAAGCCCAAAACACATAACATGGGTCAAAACCATGTCCAAGCATCATCCATCTTTTTGGAGAAAGAACATGGATCAAGCCAAGTGTAGAAAATGAAAAAAGAAACAAGCATTACTTTAGTACTTTTGTATTGCTTGCAATAACAACTATGTGCACATATAATGTTGTGGTAAGAAATTTCATAAATGATTGAATAATAGAAATTCCACCAACAATAATGTGCCATCAATCTTCATAGAATTGGTACACATCATGCTTCAAGCAACAAGGGGCTTGGCATACACATAATATGTAAGAAACATAGGCCCATTGCAGCATATTTTCTTCGAATTATTTTCTTGTGACTTCCACAATCAATTGGAAGCTAGCCCAAGATGGGTTATGTTGATGAAAAATTGAGGGTATTTAAGATTGCCAACAAAATGAGGTTGACAATCACAATGCAAACAATGGATAATGCAATTGCACCATATAGGGCACCTAAGTTTTGGAGAGATTAAAAAATATCTCTAAATATGTATATTGGAAAAACATGATACATTGATGACATGTAGATAAAAGAATGAAACATATGGCAATAGGAGTTTCTTGTACATTACACATGAGGAGGAGCAAGTTGCAAGAAACAACTATGCATTCAAAATACATGTATACTTATAGTTCACCATAAATTGTGCAAAGATTTTGACAAGCACACATAGTTGTAAAGTCCATAAATAAGACACATATGGCACTTATAGAGAATGTGGTATGAAAAGTGTAAACACATGGACAAATTCAAAAGAATAAAGGGGGAGATTTGTTAATTGACGTTGTCAATCCTCAAGCATTTGTCTAACTCCTTTCATCTCTTGCATGTGGCTTCATTCTACTTTTTCATTTCTTCTTATCAACCTTTTTTTCTAGCTATATGTAGTCAGAAAACTATATTCAAAATGAAAAGTGCTAAAATCAAGTTTCTTTTGAGATTTTCAATAGTAATATTTTGACCAAAACGTAAGAAATTTTGCAAGATCTCTATACATGCTTCAAGCAGGTAGGCAAAACAAAGGATGTTTAACAATTTTTACTTTCATATTTAGCTTGTAATGAAATTTGGCTAAATCTTCTTGTAGATCATCAACATGTTGCCTACATCACAAAATTGACAAAACTGCAAGTTCTGATGTCTCCTTTTGACTTCTAGAAACCTCTTCTTCATTGATCTCTTCCTCCTCATCATCCATGGAAATTATCAGCTTGAGTTCAAGCATGCACACTTGACACTCCTATCCTACCCTACCAGATGCCAATTCATATTTCTCCTTTAGGATTCATTACTTTTTCATTTCCATACCTCCAATAAGCTTGCCTATGTCAGAGGAAGACATCAACTTCAACCTTTTCTTTTATCTGCAAAAAATGTGCCTTCACTTTCTATAAACCTCCTCTTTTCATCTCATTATGGTAGTTGCAACCATGTTCTATTGCCTAAATTTTCATGTCGATGTCCTGTATAACATGTCTCCAAGCATGTCTATTGTGCAACTCATGAGAAGAAAGAAAGACTAAAGAAGAGAAGAAGATATTACAAGACTAGAAAGATTCAATAGAGGATTCTGAAACTTTAAATTTGACTATAGCACCAAGAGTGTTCAGGAAAGCAGCTCATCAAAAATGAATGATCTCTAATAATCCCTATACCCTAGCCCGGAGAACTTTTGCACTGATACTCTACATCTAATATTTGTACTTTGCCCCACTATAGCCATGGATGTTCCTAACACTACCATATGTTACTTAAAGTTAGTAAAGTGTTACTACAACTATGCAGGGAAGCTTCCATATTATCTAGGTATGATCTGAAGTGAAATGTTTTAACAGTGGTTAGAGGATTTTAATCATCAATTTCAGCTGCTAAATCTGACCAACAGATGTCGGGAAACAAATCCAGGTGAGCAGGGGAAATGAAGGTGTATATGCAAGGTTGTCCAAGCGCACATTCAGAACTGGGAAAAGCCTGTTCACATTGAAAGACCTATCCCAGTTTGACCAGACCCCGGCCATTGGTGATGACTAATACCAAGGTAAAGAGATCTGCAGTAAGCTTCTCCTCCTTTGCTGGATGCTGCATGACACTTTCACAAGACAGATGTCTGGTATGACTGCCACAGCCTACAATTCATTAAGCACCTACTTCCCTGCCTTGGTTAGAGAGCTGAAGCACCTGATTTGCTAGAGTACTGCTGGGCAAATTGCAATCAAGATGTAAGAGACAACCTCAACAAAGTGTATGCACTGCACACAGTATGTACATTACAGTTCTCATTCGGCCTTTTCTGCCTCCCTTTAGTCCCCTTACAAGGCACCATGGACAGGTCTTCTTGGGTCTAACCAACCTAATCATTATTCCAAATCCACATGCCCATTGTGCAAAATTTATATGCCCTTTCTGTAAACCACATGTCCACTGTGCAAATCCTGAAAACTATATATTATGAAGCATGCCAGGTACAGACCAGTGTCCCCATTTCAATGCCCATTCAGAAATTTTAATTCAACCTACCAGGCTTGTCCAAATTCCTCACATTTTGTATCATGGAATGTGCCATAATCCAGACACATTATG
>Ga0209208_10010731_pt1 | contig 11834 bp, 7 predicted proteins | sample S1TSphfallax_3_FD_187694 | JGI IMG/M metagenome (GOLD analysis project Ga0209208, IMG submission 187694) | Host-associated microbial communities from peat moss isolated from Minnesota, USA - S1T2_Fd - Sphagnum fallax MG (SPAdes) (version 2) | ecosystem: Host-associated > Plants > Peat moss >...
ACTTAACTCTGTTCTGATGACCTAAATGCATCCATATTCTTTCAGGTGTATTGTAATGTTGACTTTGGATTGGACTGATTGGTGGGGATGAACAGGTGGTCCATCCTGCAGATATGTGTTTTAAGCTTCCTGAGAATGTGACATTGGAGAAGGCGGCCATGTGTGCGCCTCTGAGTGTTCGGGCATGCATGTCATCGGGCAGTTGTTGGACGCCCAACAAAAGGTTTAATCTTGGGAACTGGACCTATTGGCTTTGTCACAATGCTAGCTGCACATGCCTTTGTAAGTCCTAAAGTGGTGATTGCTGATATTTCTGTGGAACAACTGAAGGTCACCACAGAATTGGGAGCAGATGCTACACAGTCTTGGTGTCAACAGATCTGAAGGTAAGAAAAGAATTCAGATTTATGTTAATCAGCAATGTCAGACTTCTCACATTGGACTGGGAAGGGTGGATGGATGCAATCACTTTCTTACAACTGTCAGTGTGTTCTGTTACTGCAACACATATTGTTTGTCCTTGGATTTCATTAGTGGGCAGATCAATGTCAAGCCCCTCATCACTACCTGATTTGGCTTCTCTGAATCCAAGGTCAAGCATGCATTTGAGACAAGTGCCATCAAGGTCAAGTTCAGCTTCTCAGCATGTTTGCACTTTGTTAATGCATGTTAAGTAATCATCTATCCATTATATTGAAAAACTATACATTGGAACATTGGACATTTGGCAGTTCTGGGTCTGTAATGCATAGATTTGATACTACTGGGTACTAAAAGGATACAAACAGGTTAGCATGTCCATCAACTCTTCCATATGTGGCATAGCAATTTAATGAGGTTGTACGTTCTCTGTATCAGCTTTAATGTATCCCTAGAGATCATTTACATTCAGAACAGTGGGTTTTCACTATCTGGATGCACTATTGTTGGTGTTCTGTCATGCTGATTTCCATGTGTATCAGACCACACTCTAGATCAAGGAGTGAGTAGTCACTTGTACGGCTGCAATCAACATCATTTCATGACTGCACATTTGAGAAAAAGGACCCCATATTGCTACTGTTTTGCAAGTTGCACTTTCTGTGTACAGGCATCTAAGTTGCTACTCTCTGGACAGCCAGCCAACACTCACTAATACAATATATCCCAAACAAGATCACAACAGAATTTAATCTTTACCATTGTTGTGAATTCAACTAAAGATGTTCTTTCAAACTAACTGAAAAGATGGAATAGGAAACAAACTACTTACAAGTTTCTGTACAAGAAACAGTCTTGAAATTAAGGAGCCCCCCACAAATGAAGACTAAAAATGCCAGTGAAACTCTCTTTTCCATCTCTGGGAGTAACAAGTGTATGCTACTCAACAGCAGTACAAAGCTCGAGTCCACATAGGAAAATCAAATTGCAAACAGGTACTTCAAACTTGCCTCAACAAAGTTGAGGAACAAAATAATAAAATCGTAAGAAGTCAGTCACGAAGAAAAAGGTACCATGGTTGCTGGAACTTGGACCTCAAACTAACCTGACTTCAATTCTCATGACAACCATCATTGTTAGACAATGCATAAGCACCATTGCAGGAGTTTATGGAGCTGTACTGAAAAGAGGGTAGAATATAGCTACAGATCAGAGTGGATATAAAATTCATTAAAAAATATGAAGAAAAAAGCAATTAGGAGGGCTGATGCTAATAGACTTTTGGATTTTGAGCCTTCTTAAAACTATGGACCATGCCTCTTTTCTGAAGGCTAAACAGAAGATATATACTAGTCGAGAACAAATGTCTAGTCAGCAACATTGAATGCTCTAGACCAGTGAAGATTCATCACATATGAAAGTTGAGCCAACTCCACAAAGATGTCTCACAAATAGACAAGGTGATGACTAGATGCAAGTTTACTTAGGTATTGTGGCATGTGCAATGCCAATTCTTGAGCTCAACGTTTGGGCTTAGAGTCATAGCTTCATAAGTACTCAAAATTTCTCAATACTTACCATTTTTTTGAACCTGAAAGAATTGAGGGATGACCCTATAACACAGAAACAGATATTTCAGATCTGAACAGAAAACCTGGAACCAAGAAGAAGAGAAAACCCCACCCTAAGGAAAGTAAGCACAGTTAGACCCTCTACATAACAATTTTTGCAAGAATTTTGCAAAAGGATTACAGTTATATTTTCATAACCTATGTTGTTACCTACAAAGGAATGGCAGTCATGAATAACAGTCCTCACTATCAGAAAAGGAGCTGACCATCAATCAACACATATTTGCAGGTCATGGATGCAGTTAAATCTTACCAGCTCTCACAAGCTGAAAAGCAGAGTTTAACCTCAGTAAAAAAAGTTACAACAGAGTGTTTCTCTCTACTCTGGGATCTCAACCTCACCTTCATCAATTTCCTTCTGCAAGTCTTTTGGGTCCTTACCATCAACTGTGCATCCAACAGAAACACAGGTGCCAAGAATTTCCTTCACAGTTCCTGCCAGGCTCTTTGCCATTGACCTGGGGGCCATGATTTTGGCAATCTCAGTGACATCATCAAGTGAAATGTTGCCATTATGCTTGATATTCTTCACTTTCTTTCGGTCCCTCTCAGGTTCCTTCAAAGATTTGATAACCAGTGCTGCAGCACTTGGGACCACCTCAACCTTAGCCTATGACCACACACCAAAACAATGTAAGATTAGAGTCTTGAGTTCTGTACAATAACCACAACATTTTTGGGCAGAAAAGACAAATGCCCTTGGGATTTTGGAATGGTAATTAAGCAATACTCATCACATGAGATATAACTGCAACTTAGAATATAATAGACGATGCTTATAGATGCTGGACATCATACAAATTTCTTAGTTCACTTCGTGAACATGCAACAACTCCAACTATGCCTTCACTATACTTCGCAAGGAGAGTTGGAACGGACAGCATACCTGTCTGTTTTGCACCGTCAACTTGACAGTGACGCGGAGACCTTTCCAGTCTCTGGCGGTTTCCTTAGCGATGTCTTCTCCAATCTTCTTTGGGGACAGACCCAGCGGACCAATTTTAGGGGCAAGCGAAGAGGCTGCACCCACCTCTCCTCCTGTTCACAAGCAACAGATGCACACATATCCGAATAAACACAAATTGCACTTACGCTTAAGCCCCAAACCCTAAATAATGCACTCACTCATTGCTAGGTCCTCAATACACAGACACTGCTGCAGGAATGACACAGAAGTATTCTAGAGTAACCTCCTCAGATTACTCTCTTGACCAACATGGCGGTGAAAACACCAATAATCGAATAGAAACTAGTCTGCACTCGTTCTTAGAATCTTGTACTTCCATCCTTACATGCTCCTGCGGGAATGGAGAACAGGTTCAGACTACGATTTACGCACTAAGACGGTGTCGGCCCAGGAAATCAGACAACAAAGATGCAGGAACAAACCACGAAGTAGTTGGGAGAAAGAAGGAAAATGGACGCGGATAGAGACATACCAGTGACTCGGACATAAACTTCCACCACTTGCGAGGGATCCAACTTGGGAGGCATCTTTCCTGTTGCAACGCAGCGCAGTCCACAGATTAAAGCTTCTGCCGCCGATCCCCCGAAGAGACACTCGAGCGCGCGTGAGGGGAGGAAGTGAGACGCGCAGCAGCGCTAGTTTGAGAGAAAACAAAGAACGCCGTCGCGCCCCTCTTTGTATGTCTGTGTCAATAGGGTTTCCAGGCCCAAACCCTAACTCTCTAAACGTTAGGCTTTGTAAAAAAATTAGGGTTTCCAATCCGACCTTGTTGGCCTTTGTAAAAATTAGCATTTCACAGCCCCAAAACTCTTGTGAGTAATAAAACTTAAGATAAGCAACCTTTACAAAACCCATAGAACATAGTAATTGAGGGCATTGTTTGGCGGTTATATATGATATATCACCGTGATTCTCCAAAAATAAAATAACAATGTACGACACATAAACTGTGGTTCTCACATATCTAATAACCCAAGCTTTTTTTGAGGCAAATTATTGCCAAAACTCACCATTGGTCAAACAAAGGCCGGCCGCATCAACAAAAGGAAAAACAAATTGGCTATATAATTCTCCATAAACCCAATGTACCAAGGCCGGCCGCATCGACAAAAGGAGAAAAAAAATTGCCTATATCTCCATCAACACATGAACCCTTTAAGCAATCATGAGCAGAGTCACCTTGCAATGTTTTCCCTTTCACCAGAAGCTTCCATTTAATGATGATCAGACTTAGAACCGTTCAAATAACCGTCCAGGAAACTGATGGTTATGAAATCAGCTGGCTAGTTCTTTGAGTTCTAAAGTTTTCAGGAAATGGGAACTTGAAGTTCTTTGAATGCTTTTGTTTTTTGTTTTTGCCCTGGTAACCAAAACCAGAGGTTATTATAAAAATCAAATACCTTATCCCACGATCGATTTCATCACTAAATTATCTGGAACAATGATTATACTTTACAAAGTTTCTTATTAAGCAACTTCACCCATACCTTCTATTTGGGCTTTATCACATTTAAAATGGTTTGCATTTATCATGGTTTGGAGTTGTTTCCAAATGCTCACCCATAAACATGGAAAATGGGATAGTATGAGGTGAACCCTAGCATAAAATGATTGAGCTAGGTTTTGATAGTAGGTGCCTACCATGTGCTTATATTTGTACCTTTTGAAGTCAATGTGCAACTTGCCTTGGTTTGAAAATATGGGCACATGAGGAAAGACAATGAACTTATTAAGAAAAACACTTTTTACTTAGCAAATAGTGATAGTTTTTGTTTTATTTTGCATCATATTAAAATTATAATGTATCAATATATCATGTCATTATGCATCATGTTATGTTATCATCATGAATTTCATATTACATATTATTATGTATGTAAGGGTGATTTTTTTTTTCAAAGTTATATGGACAAAACGATATCACATTTTTGAGTCTATGGTTATTATAATCTAGTCATTAATGTATCAAAAATACTAATGTACTATTCACACATGGTGCATGAACAATACATTTCATATCATCAATTTTTGACGCGTGACAAATAGATGGTTGCATATAAAAATTTAACACCTAATCCACCTTTCATGCCATTTTTCAAGTGTCGTCAATTTTTAGGGAAATCATTATTTGTATATTTTAAGAAACACCTAAAGTAAAAGTATATTTTTAGTTTGCTATGAAATAATGGCATATTTTGAGTATATTATAGGCATATTTAAAATATATTTTCATAATGGATTATAGGCACCATATTAACATTTAATTATTTTTTTCAATAAGTTGCACCTTTTATTATTTCTAAACAATTTGGAATAAAATGGAAATTACCTCCCCTAGGTGCCAATTGTTATTTGCCACATGTTCTTGGATCTTGGATAACATCAATACATTATTCACATTTTTTCACATGTGATAAATAGATAGTTACATATCAAAAGTTGACACGTAATTTTTAACTTGTGTCTAATGGTAGCCAATTGTTATTAGCTACATGTTTTTTTGATGGATTAAAAATTTATTTAGTTAAAATTTGTCATGCATGTTTAGAAATAGAAAGGGAATTTTCTTTTTTCAAAATATATGAACAAAACACTGTCATGTTTTTGTGTTTATGGTTATTGTAAGGTAATCATTAAGGTATCAAAAAATCTCAATACATTACTCACACATCATGTGAATAGTACATTCCATGTATGACCATTTTTAAACACATGACAAATGGATGGCTACATATTAAAAATTGACATCTAGTTTATGTTTCCCACAACTTTTTTTACTATGACCAATTGTCATTGGCCATGTGTTTTAAGACATTAACAATCTATTGATACATTAAAGGTTTTTCAATACATTAAAAAAAAATTCAATTAAAAGCTACCATGCATGTTTAGACATAGCATGGGGTGAAAACATGATAAAGTGTACATAAAAGGTTTACAAATTAAAGGTAAATTAAAATTGAGATTTTTTTGGAAACAATTATTCAAGAAAATATTCAAAAAAAAAAATTTCATTATGAAATCTTTTTTTTTTTGCATTGAATTTAATATACATTGATTACAAAATTTGAGAAACTTTTCAATATTAAAAGTAAAAAAATGCCTTAAAAATTGAATGGTCAAATTGTGTTTAAAAGTACTTTTTCATTAAAAAAATCAACGAATAAAGATGTATTAAGTTAATATATAAAGATCATTATATATTCAACCAGGGAATTGAAAAAAAAAATGTATTTCCCCATGTTAGATCATATTTGACACATATTTGAAACAAATGTTAAATTGTGAAATGTGAACTTCAAAAGCTACTTGCATTTAGAAAAACTTATTTTCAATTTACATTTACAATGTGAAATTTGAAAATTTATGCACAATATATAGGGCACACAATCACATTAACATATACCACTAACAATCATAACCACTACTTAATTTTGTGTATTTTGAAATGTAAAAAAGAAGAAGAACTAATGTAAATGAACTTGTTTTTATACAATGTTATTTTCAATACATATAAAAAAATTTGGAATGAATAGTCTTAATGAATAAATAACACACTGATAAACTTTTATGCCATGCAACCAATATGTGGTAAGTAAGCAAGCAAAACACAAAAAAACACAATTCAATTTTTTTAAAATGACATAGTTTTACCCAATTTTTAACATGTAGATGTAATTCTTATGTTGATTATCATATTGAACTATATATTAGTGTATTGGGTTATTTTGAAGATGGGAGAGTTTGCAATACTTTCTTTCATATATAAAGACTAGAATTTTTCTTTGAAGATGTCTTTGTAGAATTTAATTAGCGGACAATACTCGAGTCCTTACTCATAGCCTACATAAGTTTTTAGAATTGATGTCAATTACACATTATTGTGGTTTTTCCCCTTTGGATGGTGTTGACTTTGCAATTGATTTTATGCCAAGAGATATATATTATATGATTGTCAAAATTCATTTGGATGATGGGTTTGGAAAATCTTTTTAAAAGGATTATTTTAGAAGAGATCTTGTCTATTTGAAGCTAATGAAGTTTTATGCCCTTAACAAACATTAAGATGTTGAGTCTTGTTTTAATTTGTATATTCAATAATACATGAAATTGGTATGTAGTTTTCAAAAAAGTCCATCATAATGGAATATTGCTTTAAAAATAACCTTATTTCCATTATTTTTAGTTTAATATCCCCTTGGCAATATATTACAAAATGAATCATGTATGATCATCAATGTCCCCAATTGGGCATATGAAGCATCATACATTGAGTGTCACCCAAAGATTCATTGATATATTGATGCATTAATATACAAACAATGGGGTGCATTCATAATTAGGGTACACAAAAGGAATGCTAACCTTCAAAGTCAGATTCAACCTCAACTTTGATTGATTGTTATGATTAATATTATGTACAAATCATTGGTAATAAATAACAATAATTTTGATGATTAAAAAATGTATTAAATTGTTCTTGAACATGGCTTAAGAATTATGTCTGCCTACACAATTTTGTTGAAAAAGAATCAATCTGAAACATTAAGTCATGGTGAAAATATAAAAGTATGAAGTAAGAAAATATTGACTACATATATAATGATTAGAAAAAGTCTAAAAGTTTAAGCCAAAAAATTTAATATGGACTTTGTTTTCATCATACACCAAAAAAAAATGGGAAAAAAATTTAGGAATTATTTTGGGGTTTTTTGGTGTGGCATCAAGAACATTTGCAATAAAAAACTTGTCCATGATGCTTAAAAGAAATTAGGGTAAAACATTTTTAATTATAATGTACATAAATGTATAAAATACTCATAAAAATATACTTTAAAGTGCAAATAAACTCCAAAAACCATTCAAAGGATTGTCAAACTTGATGAAATACTTAATCATATATTGAACATGAGTTTATTGTACCATTTCAACTCCATATGAAAAGTTCCACTCATGTGATTTCACATAAAACATCTAAATGAGATTTTTCATTCAAATAAATGTAAGTGTGCAAAAACTAATAATTTTCTTGAAAACTTACTTTCTTGTGAAAGGTAACAAGAATTGTGTTAAAAGCCTTGTTGTCAAAAACCCATTTTATATGTGTTTAAAAAAATATTAGACATGAAAAAAAAAAACTTGCCCCCAAAATAGTACAAAAATAAATATATATTTATATTAAAAAATCTTGCCCAAGTTGGCCTCTTGAATCCTTTCATGTGTTTTCACCCCATATATCACAACTATAATTAAATTGTATAATATTAACATGGTTGAATTTGATCCAAACCCACGAAATTTTATGTGAACACAATGTGATCTGAATGTCTATTCATATGTCGAAATTATTTTTGTTTTTTCTTTTCTTGTGTTGTTTTGTTTCATTTGATTTCACTTTAGTTTTACACTTTAAGGTACAACATTGTTAGTTTCACCATTTATCATGATCATTTTTTGAAATTAAAAATTTAATAAAAAGGTTAAAAAACTAGAAAAAAATAAGAATAATGGCACATTAAACCTATATCCAAATATAACAAAGTGTTAAAAAACATATTTTAGGGGTATCTTTATGTTTTAAGGAGTTCCACCCATGACTTTTTTAATGACTTTAAATAATCCTATTGAACTTTGGGCAAAAATTGAAGCCATATTTTGAGGGTTTTTATACATATATATAATTATAATAAATAATTTGACAATTTCCAACCAAAAAAATTATGCAAATTGCAAAAGATGGAATCCTTTTTGGATGTGATGAATTATTTTTAATTACAAAAAGACTTTGTGATTATGAATTCATGACATGTAACAATGTGCAAACCCATCCTTGGGTGATACCACTAGGAAACATTTCACCAAAATTCAAGGAAAGGTGAACCCAATTTGATTTAATTAAAAAAATCTAATCTTTTTAAATTGTGATTTTTACTATTGACTTGTACCACATGGGCTTTGTGTTTTCCACCTATGTACACATTATGGAAAACTTGTAAACACCTACATTAATTGGTTACATAAATAAGAAATTTGTGTTCTTAAAATGTTCATAACATGTGTTCCTAAAATTCTTGAACCCTTATCATTAAATGTCAAGTTGCATCATTGTAAATACTTTTCTTTGATTTATCAACTAAGTTATTAAGGTATGACCCAAATTGTTGATTCAAACAAAAAAAGAAAAAGAATTATTACACATTTGTAAACATGAATGTAATGGCCTTTCAAGACCTCCTAGTCATGACCTCGGAAAATTGTTTAAAAAAATGTTGTTGCCTCAAATCACAATCTATTAAATAAATTAAAAAGAGGATTATTTGAGGCCCTCCTAGAAATTTGAAGCATTAAAAAAGTGATTTTTTTCTTTCTTTTATGTCCTTGAACAAAAGAAACCCAAGTGTTATTTTCTTGAAATTCTTTCTTCAACCACTCATTTGAAATATTAAAATTAACTTTAAAAAAATCCAATTGAAGTCTCAAATTCAACATGATTTGGGTAATATTTTGATACAAAATGTGAAATGAAAAATTTGCTTTATGTGATTCCTATGTTGTTTTGAAGTTGGGTGGGTTTCAATATTTTGGGGTATGTTGTTCTTAATGGTATCACACAAGGATGGGTTTGCTTGGCAATACAAATTTTATTAATCACTATTCATTTGAATGTACCTAAATGATCTAATATATCATTTAAAAAATATTTTGATAGTTAATCAACAATTTAGAGTTCTTGTTATGTGCATTAAAATTACATTTGTGACATCTTAAGTGGTATTCCTTAACATGAAGACAACTTTATAAGTTTTGTAGGTGTAACACAAGGTTTTAAAACAAAGGTGATTGAAAATAAATACACAAAAAAATGATAATCAAAATATATGTAACATAATTGAACATAAGAACACAACAATACAATGAATTGCAACGTATTAATTTTCTAACATAGATAGAATTACAATGATACAACAAAAACTTGAAATAAAAAATCATTCCTATAAAGTAATAATAAATTTTCACAATTTTTGATGCATGTGGGAACATGTAACAAGTAGTTGAGTTCACAAGGTATAGATAGTATGTAACCAAGGAAGAAGGAAAATCTTATAATTTTTTTTATCACAATTTTTTTCTTTGATTTGATTGTTGTAAGAAATCACACAATTTGTTGGTACCTTTTGCTTGTTTTTTAGTGTTAGTAACATGAGTTCTCTCAAGTTATGAATAATGCATAATTGATTAATGGTGTCCAGATTTCTTGTCACTAGACAAATACAATTACATTTACAAAAGTAAATTATCCAAAAATTGAACTTTATTTGTGATACAATATAACAAAGCTTTTTCTTTTCTTTCTTTCGTCATGGGTGTGAACTTGAACTTAGGCTAATTACATGTACAAAATGTAAATTACCCAAATGTTTTTTTTTGGGTGGAATTTGAAGCTCATGAAAACTTCATGCTAAAAAATAGAAGAAAGAAACACAAAGTTTTACACTCAAGTTGTTACTATTTTAAAGTCTATTTTTGACCTCTTTGATTAATATACTTAAAATGATGGATGACCTTACATTCTTATAATGAAATTGCCTTAAAAAACTATCATTTGCAATCAATTTTTGCAACTAAAAAATGTCGTGGGAAAAAAATAAAAATAAAATTGATTACAAACAACAATTTTTCTTCTAGTGTAAACACTTATTTATTTCCTATTTCTTTAACTTTCCAACACATAAGAAACTACACATTGAACATTCACCCAATGGAGAATCTAACATCACAAAACACATGGGTGCAAGCACAATCAAATGAGCTAATGGTGACATGGACTCAAGCACAAATGGCCTTTTTGTGGACATTTTGATTTTTTCATGGAAAGGAATTTTTGAAGGGTTTGTTTTGCAACATGTTCTCAAAAATATTTATAATTCCCTCAATAAATTATATGATTTGTGTTAAATTTTTAAAAATAAATATGAATTGTCTAAAAGTGTACAAATTTTTGCACATTTTACATTTCATCTTGAAAAGCAATCATAATTTCCAATCATGTTAAAATATAATAACTATTTTATGCTTTAGTTTTTATATCATAAGCCACAACTTGATTCATATGTCATACCCATTCCATTTACATCTAACAAATGATTCTTAATATTTGAACATTTTGAATTTCTATTTTGAATTTTTAAAAAATTTCAAGTACCACAATTTTAAAATTATGAGTGTTTTTAATATATGGATGGTAAATTATCATCATTTCAATTTTTGTCCCATTAAAATTTCTTTATTAAAAGAGTCTTTAGCCTAGTGCTTTATAAAATTGATTTTTTGGTGTTAAAGTTCAAAAGTCCTTTATTGAAACCAAACCTCAATTTACAAAATTAAATGTTTTTTTTGAGTTTTTCAATACTCATATAAATCATTGAACATAAATTTCCTTGATCAACATGATATTAAAGTGGCATTACATATGTTTGACAAAGTTGATAGTTTTTCAATCGTTTGACATGGTTTTGGCTCATTTGATTATGATTGCACCCACATGCAATTTGCATACAAAACCCTTCATCCAAATCCCAAAACTTAAAGAAATTGTAATAACTGAATTAGTTTGCAAAGACAATGAATGAAAATGAAGTAAACAAATGCCTTAATCACATTTAAACCCTAAGAAATGCATCATGGTCAAACATGGGGCACTTATGTTCCATGATTTCACCATAACTACCTAGATCCATAAAATCCCATCATGATCATGCAATGATATATATATGTTTGATACTTGTAGGATGCAAAGTAACCCCATGGATGCCCCC
>Ga0209208_10010732_pt1 | contig 11834 bp, 14 predicted proteins | sample S1TSphfallax_3_FD_187694 | JGI IMG/M metagenome (GOLD analysis project Ga0209208, IMG submission 187694) | Host-associated microbial communities from peat moss isolated from Minnesota, USA - S1T2_Fd - Sphagnum fallax MG (SPAdes) (version 2) | ecosystem: Host-associated > Plants > Peat moss >...
AGAATGGTTCTCAATTAGGGTTTTCTAAACCCGGGATTGGCAGTTGCATTCTATGTGTTGGTGGCCACAGACCAGCAAAATGCAAAAGATATAATGTGACAGAAAAATTTACCTAGCAGGTCGTCATATGTCCCAACAAACCCCGCAGAGTCCAATATCAGTGGTGGTGATGATGGCTGCAGATCTGGACCAAGTAGGTTCACGTCCTGACATGTCTCAAACCTGCATGATTGCTCAAACCTAGAGCTTCATGGGCCTCAACTAAGGTCGGTCCATAAGGAACTTGTGGCCACAACCAAGTTAGGTGTCCATCAACCACAACTGAAGAAGAAGAGAAGAGGTATTTTTTCTGTGAGATTGGAAAAGTAATTTCTGACCTGGTGCACACAAATGTCGTCGCCTAATTGATGGGCATATGCACGAAGCTCCTTCTTCTCCTTGTTTCCCAACAACCGAAACGTTCGTCTCACCGCACTTTGCTTCGCTTTCACCGGTGCAGCTCCCATCTCCTCCTTCTCCTCCACTTTCTCCTCTCCTTGAAAACCAATGTCCTCCTCGAGTGAGTCATAGCCTTCACCATCATCGTCCTCAATTTCTTCTCTTGCACCCTCTTCCGCTACGGCAGCGACTACCGACCTCCTTAGCACTCGATTCCGCGATGCTAAGCCGTTCTGAGACCCTCGAGTTCGTCCATTGTCGCATCTTTGCTGCTGCATCAAAATCTAGAGCTCGTCCGTTTGCGCATTTCCCCGAACCACCTGCTTCAACAAAGGTGCTCCAAACACGAAACGAAGGCAATCCAAGCGACGGTCGCAGCAGCGGAAAGCAAGCATTGGATGCTGGTAAGAAAGAAGAACAGAGGACAACAGAACTGCAAACAATTCTGGAGGTGGGTACGAAGACGACGGAGCTTCCCGCAAGCTCCGTAACCCCTGCTGCCATTCTCTCTCGCTCCCTCTCTTCTGGGCTGCGTTCCTGCATTTGGGAAACACTGGGCCTGGGAAGACTTGTTGGAAGAGGGTTGGTTACGTACCTCCCTACTTTCCTACCTACCTCTTATCTACCTACCAACCTTACACACTTTCTTTTGATACTTATGTGAACAGGTCATGATCATTCAAGGAACCCAATTTAACTTGTTGGAAGAGGGTTGGTTACCTACCTCCTTACTTTCCTACCTACTTATTGCCTACCTATCAACCTTCCACACTTTCCTACCTCCTTATTTTCTTACCTACCAACCTACACACTTAAGTTTGATAATGATGTGAATAGATCACAATCAGGTGATGATTCATCCCAAGGAACCGAATAAGACTTGTTGGAAGAGGGTGGGTTCATTACCTACCTCCCTACTTTCCTACCTACTCACTTATCTACCTTCAATAATCGCCACCAAAATTTTCATAGTCTATTTGGAGTGCACCTTACAAGGGTAAGATTCACTTGGGTGCATTAAAGGGATCTTATATTTTTAAGGATGAACATTTTGTTTTGAAATGTTCATCCCTACAAATTGAACTTGGAGAACCTTTAGGGTTGGTTCCCTCTTATTATTATTTTTTGAAAGAACCTTCATGCAAGGTTTTGAATTTTCTTTAGAAAATTCAAAACCTTTGGTTAAGGTCAATGTTTTTTTTTTTACATATGGGGGGCTCTCGGGTATTAGGGTTTAAGTTATTTAGAAAAAGGGAGGTCTAAGGAACGGTTAGGGTTTATGGATTAGATTGTCAAAAAAAAAATGGTTATTGTAATTTACAAAGCAAGTACTTGAAAAAATGATTTTTTAAATTTGAAATTGTTATGTAACTACATTTAACTTGCAACAATTATGTACTTAATGCTTATTCACTATTCACATTTACAACAATCTATTTCCTCAAAATTGAGCTTTTGGGCATTTGACATTGAAAAGACCATGACAAAAACCTTCAATCCGGTTGAACAAACATATGACTTGAACCTTACAAATGACATAAGTCTTCAAGGCACATGAAAAATGATAACAAAATGGATTGAACAAATTTACAATCATAGAAGATCAACAATTCACCTTAATATCCAAGGATAGATCCTTCCTTAGAATTGGGCTTTTGGGCATTTGACATTGGATAGACCATCAAACATACCTTCAATTTGGTTGAACGTTACAAATGACACAAGTCTTTAATGCACATGAGAAATGAAAACAAAATGGATTGGAGAGGCTTTCAATCACAAAAAAACAATAATTGCCCTGAAAATCCAATTCAACCACAAATGGAACACATGACTTGCAAAATAAAACAAGTTTGACCTTCTAAAACAATGCACATGCCCAAAAACACTGGGAATAGGACAATAACATATGAATGATAGAATTCACAAAAGGTTTCAAGTTTCAGCTAGACACATATGACTCCAAACATAATTAACACAAAAGACCACACAACTTCTAGCCCTAATTAATGAACCCACAATGAAGACCATTGAGCCATTCTTGGGTTCAGCTCATTTCATCAAACAAAATTCAGTAACAAATATGAAAAGGAAATATCTATGCTACAAAATCCCTTTCCAAAATTTAAGCCATGGCTTAGGCTTCAAAGGTCCATCACACCCAAAGACAAGTGTCATTAAGCTAATTCTTGATGATGAGAACAAGTTGATTTTAATTTTCAATCCCAAGCCTAGATTGTTTCAAGTTAATGATGACACCTACAACATTAAAATTCCTTCTCTTTCAATATGTGATTTGCCACAATGCCAAGTACTTGACAAGTGAGGAAGGAGACATGGAAAAATTGCACAACATGCTCTACCCACCAAAATCAAAAGTTTTCAATTTCAATTGGTCACACAACCAATTGTCAATATAATTGTAACTCGTTCTTCAAGGTGGACATGATTGCATCATCATTTGATACAATTTTGCCCAAAAAAAAGTTGTCATCTTCAATTATGGTCAACTAATCTTTTGTTATTACCCTAACAAGGTTCAAATGAAAAAACACATGTAATAAAAAGAGGGCACACAATATTGGTGTCATAATCTATAACAATTCGAATGACATGTCATTGCCCACAAAATCCCATATGACTTTCATGTTTTTGAAGCCAAGGTCCAACATGATAGCAAACATGTTATGGGCCTTGGTTTGAATATAAGCTCAAACAAATGCCAAGAATGGGGACAAAATATCAATGACTTGTGTCATCATCCTTAATTTGAATTTGTGTGACTATAAATCAAAGTCCACATGAATCAATGGTTAATTTAAAGCTTGGGCCTTAAGCACATTAGCTTTTGTGGCAATGCATAAGGTGAAGGCAAAATAAAGTGCATCTAACAACAACCAATAACCAACATTTTGATTCAAGATACAAAGTTTCACAATAGGAAGGAGTGTATATGTAATGGCTTGAGTAATAACCCAAGTTTGAAGTACTAACACTCTAAAAGATAGATTAATAACTAGTTATCATCCATAGCAAATAGAGATAACATTATGATATTTTTATGTTTCAAGGAATATGATGACTCAATAAGAAAACCTCATCTTCACTGAAGTTTTCAACATCTTGGCAAGCAAACCTGCAACAATATAAAACTATTTCCACTATTTTCACCCCTTATTATATCTTTTAATCCAAATAATAGTGTTTTACAATGTGAATTAAGCTTCTTTCAAATTACCTCCTAAAAATCCAACATAAATTTTATTGTTGTCAGTAGCATATTAAGTTGCCTTTGACATGGCATGCCCAAAACATGACCCTACAAATGGGCATGCTAGCTAAAGGGCCAAACAAACAACAATAAAAGTCAATGCAAAATTCAAGTGTTTAAATTAAACCTTTCATTTTTATGTATGCAAAATTACTTTGTCAAGTAAGGCAAAGGAATTTAACAAAACTTTTACCTAGTTTGCCATGATTGCATCTACAATGTTGTGTACCTCAAAAATCTCAATGTCACATGACAAGGTTCCCATGATGCATTGATGAAGCTCACAACAATAACAAAGGTGTCCAAGTTTACACAAAACATCCAAAGGTCAAATGAGCATGTATAAATAATATGAGATGTAAAAATAAGGATGATACAATTTTCCTTGGTTTTTTCCATCATATTAAGGAACACTTCAATCACCATTTGGCGATAGGAGGGAAATTGTACACACCCACACTATCACAAAACCAAACGCTATAGCCACAAATTTTCAATAGAAAAGAAAGGCAATAACCTTTTGTAACATATAGAACTAGATCCTCCAAAAATGTTTGATGTAACAAATATAATTTATGGTAAGGTTATTGGCTACCAAAAAAGTTTGTGATTTGAAAAGGGGGGACAATTTTCCTCTTCTTTGTCCCTTGTTTTGCACTTTGAGTTTCTACAACTCTTTGTAGCAATAACAACCCACACTTCTTGCATAGATTTGGATATTCATGACAAGCATGCTTTCTCAAAGCACTTGTGCCATGGTTTTTGTTGTAGCACACAAACCCTTTGTGTTTTCCCTATGCATCAACAAGTTCCAATTGAGTAGGGTGATAAACAAAACACCACATCATCTATGGGTTACAAATGTTCATTGCCACATCATTATTCACCACAAAAAAACCCAATAGGTTGATGATCGATGACTAGGAGACCATAAACTTCAATAGGCCCCAAGCTTTGGAAACACAATTTCCTAAATTACATCAAGGTCAACATTTGATGCCTCTTGTGTTCCAAGCTTAATTTCAAATTGAGACATAAAATCAATGTCATTTTTTTCATCACATGAAGTTGTTGTTGTAAGTATTGTGGCATTTGAAATAGTTGTTATAGGCTATGTGGCACTTGTGGATGCCATTGATGAAAACATCTTTATAGTTGTTTTTATCAATTGTTGTGCAAAAAAATAAAGACATAAAAGCAATTGAAATAACTAATACCCAAGGTTATTGGAAACAACCGAAATGACTAATACCAGGGTTACCCAACTAAAGTAGTTGTTGCATGGTGAAAAACTTGTTAATATAAAAAATAACAAACCAATGAATGAAAAAAACAAAATGACAAAAAAATAATATTTACTTGCAAACATTTGTAGCACATGATGACAAGGAAATGGCCATTGCAATGATCACAACCACAATTAGAATGCTTCATTGCAAGCTACAACACACAATCACCATTGTGATGACCATGACAATTTTTTATGTTTTACTTGTAGACCCATTAGGGCAATATTCAAAGGCACTGAAGGTATTGCAAAGTTTGGAAAGTAATTACTTCATAAATATTTTCATTTCCCATGCACCTTTTTTTTTCTTCTTCCTTTGGCATTATTGGAATGGTCTACAAACAAGATGGTAGGTCTATTATTTGATAACAAACCCTATTATCTTCTTTTACTCTTTGCATGAATTCTTACCTATTATTTGAGTAGTTGTAATAAAGTAATTATCTAAGAGTAATTTCTTTTTTGAGTATTAAGATGTTGACCTTGTTCCATCGGCCTTATCTCCTTAAAGACAACAATGTTAAAGGGTCGCACTTTTCACCCCTTTACAATGGGCATCACCTTGGGTGTCACTTCAAGTAACACCCTTTATTATGGTAACACCATTGACCTTAGGCGTAAGGCCCTCAAACAAGGGCATAACTAGAATGTGTGCATTGCTTTGGGTGTCACCTCAAGTAATACCCCGTATTCTAATAATGCCCTTGACCTCAAGCCTTGCCGAGGCCTTCAAACAAAGGCATAATTAGAATGTGGGCAACCCCTTGGGTGTCACCTCAAATAATACCCTTATTTTGGTAACACTCTTGACATCATACCTTGCCAAGGCCCTCAAACAAGGGTGTAATTAAAATATGGGCAACACCTTGGGTGTCACCTCAAGTAATGCCTTTATTATGGTAATGTTATTGACATTAGGCCTTGCCATGGCCCTCAAACAAGGGTTTAATTAGATTGTGGACAACACCTTAAGTGTCACTTCAAGTAACACCCTTGACCTCATGCTTTACTAAGGCCTTCAAACAAAGGCATAACCAAAATGTGGATGCGATTATGGGTGTCACCTCAAGTAGTACCCTTATTTTGGTAATGCCCTTGACCTCAAACCTTGCCATGGCCGTCAAACAAGGGCATAACTAAAATACGGGTGCCACCTCAAGTAGTACCTTTATTTTGGTAATGCCTTTAACCTCAAGCCCTACCTACTCTATAAAGAACATTTCAAATTTTCTCCTTATATTTTTAGGTCATTTTTGCATCATAATTTTGCATGGGACCTTACAACTTGCATAAGACCATGGTATATAATACAACCTATAATATCACCACCCAAAAAAAAGAAAAAAACCCCAAAATTTGAAGAAAATAAAATTCAACAACCTTTTTAGTTATTTACATTGGAAAAAGGTTTAGAAATAGATTTTTTTCCCTATATTTACCTTCCATACTTTCTACCCTATGTCATTGGCCCAAGTATGAACAAATTGAAGGCTCAATTGATTTTACCTTCCAAACCCAATTTTTTACAATTTTTTTGAATTTATGGCAACAAAATCCACTTAAAAATCAATATCTTTCACACCTTAGTTCTAAAAATTGTGAAATAAACTTTATTAAATCATGGGCTTCCAATTACACCAAAAACACTCCCAAATTCCAATATGGTTTTTAAATGAAATTTAATTATTTTTGTTGAAAAAATGGTTCAATAATCAATAGCTTCCACATAGTAATTATCAACAATTTCAAATCAAGCCAGTGCACTCGTACTCATCAAGAGCTTTTTGAAGATATGAAGAGCATGACAAATCTCAATGTGACAAAACAAACTACCTTGCTTCATACATAGATGTGAACAAATCATAATTATAGGGTGATATATTATAAATAAAACCTACAAAGACTTGTTGGAAGGGGATGGGTTACTTATGTCTCTACTTACCTATCTATCTACCTTACACACTTTCTTTTGATAATGATGTGAATAGATCATAATCATAGGTGATATATCATATTTCTTTGAATGTGAATTTCATGGAAATTTGTGTATTATGAAATCATCTTGGTAGGTTCATTCCAACCAAAAAACATGATAAGGTGAATTGTTATTTTGTTGAATGATAATAAATTCAACTAAGAAATGTTCCAAAAAGTTCCCATTATCAATTCACATTTCAAGCACATCTTCTACTGTGAATTCATTTTACAAGTCAAATTGATTACATTCAAATGGAACCATAGATCATGATCATAAATGGTTCCTTTGAATGTGAATTTCATGAAAATTTGTGTATTATTTAAAATAGGTTTGTTAAAGCTTGTTCCATCTAGGAATGCGATGAGTGGGGTAGGGGGAGTCGTCATTCCATTGAACAATAACATGTTCTACCATGGCTTATTCCAAAATGTCCCCATCATCAATTTGATTGCACTAAAGTGGAACCATAAATCATAATAATAGACAATATCTTAGAACAAGAATTTCAAGAAATTTTGTGTAATGATATCAATAGGGCTTTTTCCACCTAGGAACAATGAATCCAAAAGGGCAAGTTGTTGACTAGTAGGAAGTTTTAATAAGGTTTGTTCTAAAGTGTCCCACCAATCCCTTCACATGTCAAGTGTGTCCTCCACCATTGATTTATGTCATAAGTTAAGGACAAATCATCTAAGGCTTGTTCCACCTTGGCATTAGGGTGACCAAATAGGATGAGTTGTTCCATTGGGTAATAACAAGTTCTACCAAGGCTTGTTCCAAAATGTCCCCATTATTGATTCACATTTCAAATGTGCATCTTTCAGTGTTAATCCGCATTATAAAGCAAATTAACTCCATTAAAGTGGTGGTTTCTTTTAATGTGAATTTCATGAAAATTTGTGATTGTCTTAATACGATTCATTCCACTATTTAGGAACTTGGATGAGCCTAATAAGGCAAATTGTTGTTCCATTAGGTGCCAATAGGTTTTATCAAGGCCTATTATGAAATGTCCCCATTGTTGATTCACATTTCAAGCATACATCTTTGAACTTTCACCAATGGGGCGGGTGCAAGCCAAATATTTTGTACATACTTGCTACCTTGTTTTCTATTTGAAAACACTAAAAAAATAATTTTTAAAACTTATAACCTTCCTCTAACATTTCAAAACAAATGAAACTTTTAGTTTTTTTTATAAACATCTTAGCCTCCCTTTAACTTCTCAAAACAATTTGTGTCATATCATTTGGACTTTAAAAAGTACCCCAAAAGTATCCCCAATAATTTTGCTATTTTTTAGGAATTGGGGATGATTTTAGTTATGAAAACAAATTTTATTAACCAAAAAAATTATATTGGAATGTTCACGACATCAATATTGAGTTGCATGAAAAAAAAACCAAATATTTGCAAAACATTTCACCTACTCTCAAATACTTAAATTTTATTTTTCAAATTGTCACAAATTTTAGGTCGAATTCAAGTACTTGCAAATAATGTTAAAAAAATATGATTATAACAATTCAGCTTTTGAAGTTCATGCAATTTTTTAAAAATAATTAATGTACCCAAAAAAAATATTATTATCCTTATAAAATCCTCTACTTGTTAGTCCTTTTATATAGAGACCCCAATATTTTGTTGTTTACATTATTTTTTGTGTATATTTTACCATGCTTTCACCCGGTCATGTTTATAAATCAAATTAACCACACTAAAATGGAATCATAATCATAATAAAAAATGGTTCCTTTGAATGTCAATTTGATGGGAATTTGTGTATTATGGAAGAATCATAATAGGGCTTGTTCACTTAATAATACAATGGGTTCAGTAGAATGAACCAATGTTCTGTTGAGTGGTAAGGGGTTCTACTAATACTTAATCCAAAACTAATGCCCCCATTGTTTATTCACATTTCAAGTATATCCTCCATCATTGATTCACATTACAAGTCAAATTAATTACATTAAAATGGAACCAATATGTGATTGCATTGTCCCACCTAAGAAAATGATTGAAAAATTACATAAATAGGACATCACAATTAGTTATGTACTATTGGAATGGGCTAGGTAGGCCCATTTTACTTAGATATGCATCAAGTTTCAACCAAAAGAAGATGACATGTTGTTATATTATGTTATGTTCAAGAATATAATTAACGTGACCACTAATGATTCATAGGCTTGTGGTTTTCCTTAGAATAGATTTAGATCACAAATGGAATTGACATATAACCTATATCCCACCTTTAAAAAAACCTAAAAAATGTACTTGAACATGACATCATAACTTGTTACATTTATGTATTAGGTGAAGGAAAAAGAACGATACCAATAACAAGATGTAGGACAATTGAAATTGAATGTTAATGTTGGAAACAAATAAGGAAATCAAAGGGGATGAGAGGGGAACTTTTTGAAATGAAATTCTACAATCTAAATGAATTAATTATAGTACACAATTATGTATTACATGAATGGTTTCAAAAATATATCCCCAAAACAAAAAGAACTCTTTGCAATAATCTAGTTCTCCTCCTCTATTGGGTTGCCTAACACTTATTCCTCAAGTACCTTTCCTTTTGATTTGCAACAATCTAGTTCTCCTCCTCTCTTGGGTTGCCTAACAATTTTTCATTCACTACCTTTCATGTCGATCCCCCATTATCACCTTTCATCACCGCCACTATGTAATTTTGTAATATTTCAACTTTTAAAACCACTAATCATTCACAAGAACTTTCAAAAATTCAAATACAATTAATTCAACAAACTAAAAAAAGACCATATTTGAGTTATGGATGAGAAATGGAAATGAAAAAAAAAAAGTGAATCAAAATACAATTATCATTTTAAAACAAGCTTGAGTGAACTTGTTTTTAAAAGGAAAAATTATCAATTAGATCATGCTTACGTTAAAAAGTGAAAAATTAAATAGACAAATAGAAAATACAATAAAAAATATTTAAAATTAAAAGCTCATAATCTACCAATTGAACTTACCAATGACTAATATTTAAAGTGTTTAATACATATGTTATATTAATGTTACCCTATATTAATTATATTATATTTTAATAATAATAATACATTTATTATACAAATAATTAGATAATATTTTCTACCCAAATGGTTAAATGAAAAATGCATCCGATTATAATATGAATAGATTCAAGTGAACTTTAATATATCTCCCATATAGTCATGGCCTCATTAGGTTTTGTATATAAAATAAAACACATGAAATCGATGATAAAATATACAAGGTCCAAATTTGAAAACTTATCCTCGCCATCATCTTACAACCTAACTCTTCACATTCATGGTTTTTAAAAAAGTGAATGATTCTCAATATGGCAAATTTTTTTTTTGGAAATGATGATTTTTTTGAAATTTATAGACATTAAATTTTAGACTATTTTAAATTTTAAAAATAAAAAGTTAGCAAAACTAGAAGGATTTTCTTTCTTTCATTTTTTGTTTGTAATTTGATTGCCTTATCAATGATCACCATTTTAACTACATAAAAAATTGAAAACAAAAATTGGTTGTGTTCAAATTTTAATCTTTAAAAGTTTTAAGCATATCCATTCTAAATTTACAAACTCTAGGTCCATTGCATGTAGTTTCAAATTCATACAACATGGCAAGGCTCACATCTTTGACATAGTTGGTGAACCACATACCTTTGTCTTATATTGGACAAACCTTTTAACTTGTTTGAGACTTTGGCTATGGTTATATTACCATAAAATTTTAGATTTTATGTTAAATTGTCATTAATAACAACTTTCCCAACCATTGAAATTATCTATAAATTAAAAATAATAATAATTAGGTGTCAAGTTGTAACCAACAATTTTAATCAAATAAATTATATAACCACCCAACATTAGTTCTTGGAATGTTTTTGATTTAAAGCAAGTTTAGGTTCGAGTTTTAAGGTAATTTTGGACCAAAGGTTCAATGTTTGTTTAGAACTACGATTTGAATTGAATAGAGCAATCTAGACACATTGGATTGTACCACAAACTTAAAAAGGATGAGCTTATTATTATGTATAATCACTACATGCTGAAAATTTTAAAATTAAAAAACCAAGTGTTGATCTTAAGATTTAAGATTTAATTAATTATTCGACAATTTATAGTTGAATCTGATTAGGTAGCATGGTAGTCTCTTTTAAACATTGGAAAAACTTGAACCAAGGATGTTGTCCTTTTAAAAGTATGTTCAAGTGCTAAAGGTAGATGAGTGTAACTTTTCAAAATAATAAAAGTTTAGCATTATTTTTAATGTAAAAAACTAGTTTTAATTTGTTGTACGCAATCAATACTATGAAATCTTTATTTTGGATTAGGTAAATTAATTGAACAAACTAATGTGACACACAAAAAAAGTTTTAGTTTTGTGTAATGAAATGGAACTAGATTTTATCTTAAATTGAATTAGGCTTCAATTTTGTTTAGAAAAATCATATTTAAAAGTTCTAGAAATCCAAAATAACAATCTCCAAATTAGATGGAAAGTTCCAGAAAAAACTTTAAAAGTTTTAGAACCATGACCCAAGGTTCTTCTTAAAATTAAAAACCGAACAACTCTAGCTTGAACTCCATCCAAGTTCAATGACCAAATTCATTTGATAGATGGTTGAAGCTTTCCTTCGTTGGAAAAAAAATTTGAAGAAAAAGGTACCATTTTAAAAAGGTTTTTGAGCTTTTGAAGCTTTCATTTTATTAAAATTGTGAATATGAGATGGATACACAATTGGGTTTGCTATAATTTCATGTAAGCGTGACAATTGAAGTGTTGTTTTACCATGAGACATAATAAAAATGCATCTTGGACATA
>Ga0209208_10010733_pt1 | contig 11834 bp, 8 predicted proteins | sample S1TSphfallax_3_FD_187694 | JGI IMG/M metagenome (GOLD analysis project Ga0209208, IMG submission 187694) | Host-associated microbial communities from peat moss isolated from Minnesota, USA - S1T2_Fd - Sphagnum fallax MG (SPAdes) (version 2) | ecosystem: Host-associated > Plants > Peat moss >...
AAAAAAAGGGGGGGGGGGGGCGGGGGATTGCAGCTTGCCACAAGTATAATGGATTTTGAGGGGGAAAAACTGGCCAGCAATCCTCACATTATGAGGAAAAACTTTTTGAAGTCATCATTTTAGACAATAGGTTGGAGCCCAAAAAAAATGGCATGAAACCTAAATTTTTCTACTGTCCTCTCTTACATGTAGTCAAATTTGGCTAAGTCTTTTTGTGGATGATTACCAATCCACCTACCTCACAAATTTGCGGCGGAAAAAAAAAAAAAAAACACCCATGTTTGGGATCATACTTATTTCACTTTGAAGTTGATGCCTCTAACATGGTTATGTACAAGTGACACATCAAAAGTCCTTTTTCCACCATTGAAACTTTGGATCCAACTGTGGGCAGCTTTTCTATGTGTGCATCAGTCATCTCAACATCAAATGCATGAGTTTGGCTGAATGTTTTACCAAAGACTTCTAAATGTGTAAAGGTTAAACCCAAAAGCTAGATTTGTAATTTAATCTATGCATGAGTAATTTGAATCAAAGTTTTAAAAAAATAAGGTTTTCAATGGAGGTCAGATGCGTGTAGAAAGAAAGGGCTTAGGGTGGTTTTAATAAATAAGCAAAGAGCAATCATGTGGGTACAAAGGGATTGTTGTACTAGAGAGAATTGCTAATGAATAGCATGGCTTTTAGCGCCTGACAAACGTTAATCGCAATGATGCCCATTGCCTACAGTCCTGCAACAGGAATGAGAACTGATTCAACAAGTTTAAACTGAAAACAAACTGCTCTGACAATTGGTGTTCTCCACAGAGGGGATAAGTTAGATCCTCCCCCAAGACAGAAGATGTAGTAGGCCATTGGGTGGACCCAGCCAAGTGGTCGGTCACTTGGGATCTGGATCAATGGCAAGTACCTGACATCATAGGATCAATTCTGCCACATCATTAGGAGCTTTGTATACACTACCACACCTCATGATGTTTTGTAAGCATGTGTCTGTCTGCGGCATGCATTTGAATCAGTAAATGACACAATGAAGCTTAAAATGAACGGCAGAATGTGTAGAGATGCACTTGGAGTGAGGCGTTCTCAAAATGAGTGCAGAACATGATGTAATGCATCTTTAGATCAGAAAATTGCGGGCCTCACCACTACAGTTTCTAGTAAAACACTGGGAGAAATTTCCTAACTGCAGTTGGAGAGCACCTTTTATTCAGGAATGTATGTCTTTTCTAGGAGGATCTTGCTCAACACTTCAATGTTTGAGTCATTCTAGACTATGTTCACAAGTAGACATTAGGGTTGATTTTGTTAATGGGAAGGAAGGAGAAGAGCTTGCACAACATCAAAAAGGAAATAGAGCCAGCTTGGTACTTTTTTAATGGAGCTGACAGTTTATTGGAAAATTTGTGAAGCAACATCAATAATGCTGCAACAATCATCATCATCTTCTTCTTCTTCTTCTTTTTATAATTTTCAAATATTTCACATTACACAAAAGCTTGTCAACTATCCAGAAAAAACCGAAGTTGGGAGACTACAGTACCTTCTACTTTTACTCAAAACCCAAGGCTGGAAAATGGAACAATAAAAGGAAAGAACAAAGTCCAAACACTTAAATCATAGTAAAGTTATCCTTGAAGTCATATGAATTTGAGATTGGCATAAATAATGAACTATTGAAAACCAAATGGGAACCTAAGAAAAGGAAAAAAATAGTTGATCATTATTGGTAGTGTGAAGCAATGCGATGCCCAAGTGTTTTAACAAACAAGTAGTAGCTTCATTGATTGTAACAGAATTGAATCTAAGCATTGGTGAATCAAGAAAGGAATTTCCTTGGATCTAAGCAAGATCCAATGAATTTGTCACACCCTACACTTTTTGCATTGAAAAAAATGGAGGTTACTTTCCTAGGATCATGATTCGATCTAGGCATGAAGCAACAAACTACAAGGGTGAAGGCAAGCTATAGTGTGTCACTTTTGGTGTCACAATGGTCATTTGTGTAAGTTCATATGTGTTTAGATGATTGTGATGAATGACAAAATTTTGAATTTTTCAATTGATTTTTCATTATTAACTTGATTATCAGCACATATACAAAACTTTTTTTGAAAATCATACATTTGTTATTGATAATTAGTTGTTTGGATTATTAATAAATTGAAATTTTCATATTAAATTCCACTCAAAATTGTTTAGGTGACTTAGTATGCTTTGGCAAATGAAATAATAAAGTTACACATGAAATATCTTTTTTTAAACCTTAACCAAATGGTAATTATGGACTTTTCAAGGATCATAATCAAACCTTATGTTTGAAATCCTTTTGAAGTGGAATTATTTTTTGTTTCTCAAAATTTTTGGGCCTAATGAATGTGTTTTAAAAATCTCTACTTGGATCTTCATTCATTTCAACTTTATGGGTTTTCATTTTAAGTTTAGGTAACTAGTGAAAGGGTGCTAGTTATTGGGAATAAATGCTAATAAACCGAAGGTTGAAAGGTATGGTTTGTAACTTGTGACTTGATAGCCAATTTCAAAATATTAAGATTATCCTCGAGGATGAATATTAAAACATGATTAACTTCCTCAAAATGATTGAAATGTTTTTTTGTGTTCATTAAGATTCACTTGTGTGAAGAGTTCCCATCCCATTCCCAAATCTAACATTTATTCCATCCATTATGGTAAAATGATTACTTTAGAAGCTTACATTTAATCAATTACTTGTAATTCCTATGGCCTCAATTTCATGTATAAAATCAAGACTCATCATTAAGTTCATTATCGAAGTTACATTTTCACTTTGATGTTATTTGGTCATTTTCATCATGTACCAAATTTGGGGTTTTGTTCATTATGAAAATGTGATCTACATTTTGTTGTTAAAAAAGTGATTTTAAATTTGCATGTGGTAGTGGAACTTGATGGTTTTTCTTAAAATCTTAAAAGAAACATATTTTAAATTAATGAATGGTTGTGAACCAACAAGAAAAAAATTTGATATTTTTTCAAAAAAAAATTAAAAAATTAAAATGTTTGATTGTTAATGTTGCAACTGAACCTTGGGCTTGAAATCAATTCCCAAAAATGACATTTTAAAATGTCTTTCTCAAGCCCCCAAAAAACAAAAGATTATAGATGTTTAAGGAAAATGAAACATTCACCTTCACAAATAAATAATGCATGAAAGTCCATATGAGATATTTTAAAACTTTGAAAATCTATATTATCATTGTGGGGTAGGACTTTCGGTGTTGTGGTTTTCATTTTGCACTTGCAACCAAGGTTTAAGTAAATTAAGAATCAAGCTAAAAGCAAGCCTAAAGTTAAACAAGAAATAAATAGTAAAAAGATTTTTCCATTGGGCCCTTGTGATCACAATTTTTTCTTTAACAATAATTTTCTATTACATTTTCTAATCTAAATGTATGCATAGTCATGTCACAACTTTATAAGTCAAGCATCGACCAAAATGTATCATGTTATTAAAAAATGAACTTATCATTTCTTTTTATGGGAGCACAAAATCTATTAAAAGTTCTTTACAAATCATCCACTTATTTTTCATCAAAATTGTTCTTATTGCTCCCATTATCAATTAATGGAATAAATTTAAAATAGATGCATTAATCAAATGGAATTTATACTTTTAACAAAACACATCACCAAATTTCAATTGCTTTCCATTGGCATGTTATCATCATAGTATGTCATGTGCAATTATGACATCAACAAGCTAATGGAAAGAAACCTTAAGTATGAGACATGATCAATGTGAAAAGGAGTGAATGAATCACTCACACAAAATAGAAAAATGGGAAATATGTGTGAATCAAAACTTCCAACATGCATTCTCATTTTGAGAATTGAAATTCATAAATATTCAAGATGGTTTGAAAAGTTGAAACATGTTTGAATTAAACAATCATGGTGTCATTCAAAAGTTTCAATGAAAGCTACCATATGTTGGGTTCACATAATCAAAACAAAGTGGATCCCAAATTTTTAGGAGCATTTGAAAAGTATAAACACAAATTACCAAGAAATTTTTTGACCATTTAGTGATTGGAATATATATAAGAGCTTAGTTTATGGCATTGATAAGGGATATTAAAAAATGGATTTTTATCTTTCAATCAAATACATTTCCTATGAATTTAATGAGGTTTGAAAGTTTCAAAACACCAAAGTGTCTCACCAAAGTCTCATTAGAACAAGGCTTTGGGAATTTTAGGAATGTTATTGCAAAGAAGTTCTAATGGGCATTGGGCACTTATATAAATAGTTATAGTCATCTATTCCATGATGAATGTGTGATGACTTGTGGTTCAAAGTTGGGTTTAAATTGTATGAATTCCCTTATTTATTTATTTTGTTAAAACAAAGAGTTTAAATGTTGCATGAAGTAGTATGTATTTTGAACAACCCATAGTGTTCACTACTTGGACATAGTAGCAAAGAACTAGAAAGCAAACTAATTGAAAAAGTTTCCATTTATGCAATCATATCAAAGGATAGTTATTGATACCATTGGGTGAACCTATAGATTGTGCTATTCTACCTTTAATAATTTAATTTTGCTTCATGAAAATAAATCAATTTCAACATCTAAGGTTGTAGTAGAATTCAAGGGTTAAATAAATAAAGGTAAGGCTAGAAGCAACTATTGCAACATATGTAATCAAAGCGGGGAAAAGTTATGGTTAATCAAAGGGGAGAAGAAATTAAAGATATTTCAACCTTGTATGTAGAATAAAAAACCCATAATGCTTCAAATTTTGTTTTAAATTGTTGTTAAAAAAATAATTCAATACTAACATGCAAAAGTCAACTCACTTTGAAAATAGTTAGAACTATCAAGGTTTGGTCTAAATAATGGTGACTATATCTATAAGGAAAACATATGGCAATACCTATGTAAGCATAGCCACAAATGAAATCATGTTATGTAGAAAAAGAAAGGGAAATCAAATTGAAAACTATGAAATAATCAAAGATTTCAAGAAAAAACAGGTTTTTAAAAAAAAATCGTCATTCATCATGAATTAAATTGATCCGCATAAATGTTCCATGTTCAAATACCTATATATATATATATATATATATATAGGAAAAAACCCATGGGAAAGAGATATTGATGTGAGTACACAAATGCCTATAGGTATTACATTCCACATTTTAAACAAATTCTCATTTCCAAATGCATCAAAGGTAAAAGAACTCACAAGCTTTGACATCATAAAAAGAAAGGAAAGTTTTATCTCTTACCAAAGAGTTGTGGTCACCTATTTTTTCATAAGCTATCATAGACCTTCATCGTGTTGGTGCTATGGATCAAGAAATTAAATCCATGCACAAGAACTTGCAACCTAATTTTCTTATTTTATGGGTAAGGGGCAATCTTAACAAAATGAGTATACAAGGTTAACTTTGATTTCAAGGATGAAATAAATTTCAAAATCTATCTAACACCCAAATAATTTCAACAAAAATCAAAAACCTATTTCAAAAACATTTCTCCCTTGGTAACTAAATGAGTTGCAATTACAATCATAATAACTTTTGAAATCAACTTTCTTTGAAAATATTTTAAAGCATATTGTCTATCCCCAACACCTTTTTAAAGTCATATTATTTGAACAAAAAGTAAAGGTCTAAAACAAACTAGAATATGCCTTATATAGATTGAAACAAGTTCCTAGACCTTTGATTACCAAATCAAGAAATATTTTAGTGTTTGTGAATTCTATTTGGATGATCTATCCATCATGAGGAACAAAAATTCCAAATGTAGGGAATGAAATTCTAACTATAAGCTCAATTTGAAATGATTAATCTAGGTACTACAATATATCTTGGCTTAAAAACAAAACACAAGTGTGATGATAAATAATTAATACATTTTGCATTTGCATAGATTTTGGTTTAATAGATTGCAATTCCTTGAGTAGACTTTTGCCTAAGAACCTCAAAGCAAAGAAAGATACCAAATCTCCAACCATAGATGAATCTACATGCTAACAAAGAATTGTTGACAAATGCATTTTTTTCTCTCAAATATTAAGCCCAACCAATTTTTCTAATCATGTCAATTGATTTGTGGACCAACCTCGCATGTTCCCAAAAATGTTCCTATAGTGTTCACGATTTGTTCTCCATGTGATCTTTCTTTTTATCCCATATGTTTTGCCACATGTTCTCATAGTTCCCATGTGTCCTTCACATTTGTTCCTTAACTTATCCTACATGTTTGCCAAATGTTCCTTATCTTGTTCCTCATAATTCCAATGCCCTCACCATGTTCCCAATAACCCCGCAATGGATCTCCTATTCCTTGCCCAAAGTCCAAGCATCATCTTTTTAGCCTACACATGTGGGCCAAGTGGGAAATGGGAAGATATGTTTATTGTATCTTCTTGGAAACTTGTATATTGGGAGTGTTCAATAAACCCTAAACTATAGAAGTTTAGGGTTTAGGGTTCAAACCTTAAACCAAATCCAATTGTAGAGCTTGTGAGCAAATTTTAGTGGTAGTGAGAAACCAGGTTCTTTTTTGGCCTTTCCCAAAACTGAAATTCCGATCTAAATATTTTTCTGAATTTGATTATGTGCATGTTATTTGAATAAGACACACTACATATAGTTTTGGGTTAATTTTATTAACAAATGTTGCTTATTTAACATCTTCCCTACATGTACATAAGTTGATACCATAGTACCTGGGCAGCTTTGGCACTAATTATATTATTATTTTCATTTTTGCCAAAATTTCCAGAAAAAAGCAAATCTTTATGTCGAAAAACTTGAAAATTCAATTATGGATTTTGCATACAAAATTGAGCTTTCAAAACTATTTTTTTTCTATTCTTGCGAAACATCTTGTGAAAATGCTTACAAATATGTTATGGAGCTTGTTTGGAGAACAATGTAACAAAAAGAACCTCTAAAATGCAATGTGGGAATGTACACAGGCCTCCTTGAGTCATGAGACAATTCCCCATGCATTTTTCATGTATGGGCTCATATTTGTCAAAGAAAATCAGATGGTTTTGAGTTTCAAAGGTAATGATGTCAATGGAACTAGTTTCAAGCAGATGCATTGTTGATTGTTGTTCTTGATAATCTTTGCTTTAAGGGTAACACTACTGTTTCTGTGCAAATTTTGATCATATGACCATTTCATGTTTTATAAGATAATAAAAAAATAGAATGTGCATTGTATGTATGAAGGTAACGCCCCTCTTTCTTACTACCTCGTAAAGCACTTGAACAAATTTTGTAGCGGAGGGCACTTCATATCCATGAGTATCCTTTTTATGAAAGAGGATAGACATTATGCCTACTCCTTAAAGAGTGGGAGGAAGGTACACCTACTTCTCATGCCTATTAGTAAGCGTAAGATCCCTCCCATCTTAAGGAGTAGGCAACAAAATCCCTCCCCCTCCTACACATTATGTAGGCTTAGGGTTTACGGTTTAGACCTCTTGCTTTACAATGGGTAAAGCTCACAGGTGGGGGGTGTACCCAGCTATCACCTCATCCTAGACCCCCGATTTAGAGAACTTCCTCACCCTGGTGTTTTACCATACACTGAAGGTCATAATCTCCTTGTGGTGAACCCTGCATTCAGGAAGGTCATGGAACATGGTTGGCACTTAGCACCTCCTCAGATATCTTTCAGCTTTCACACAAGTGTTCATCGTGTATTGGCTGAAGCATCCTAGCAAGGTGCCCCTAAGTTGCTGTCTTCTTTCAAAGGGCAAACAACTTGTCAAGTCAGGGATAGTGTTGTCTTGATGTAAAACACCAGGCAGAAAATTCCTGCCAGTCTTAAGGGTTTCATAGAGATGGAAAGACCCGGTCATCATTGCACATGACCAGCACTTGCACTCACATTCATCTTCTGAGTTTGCAATTCCACATGGGTGATGGGATGGATTTACTCTTTCAGAAATCTGGATACAACCACAGATAATAATCAGAACTATTTGCACCACCATGCCTTTCATTCTAATACCCATTCTGCAGGAGAAATTGCCATTGCTACAAATGAAATTAATAGTTCAAGTTTCAGTTTATACTCTCCTATGGATGTACCTTCTTCAATCTGAACTAGAGAGAAATGCACATGAAGATTTAAGTTATGTGCAATGGAAATCAACAGACAACAAAGACCTCTCAATGTAACATCCTTTCCAAAATGTCTGAGACAAGTGTGGTATGTCACAAGGTCTCTGTGTTGCCCTTTCATTAATACTAAACAGCCCAAAGTAGATTCTTGTCACTCATACACTCCATGGACTGGCACAGCATTCAACTCTCTCAAAAAACATGACAGCACCCTTTGGTTTTCTCAAACTTTACATTTTTAGCAGCCATTCTAAGAATCTAAGGAGATATGTGGATGAAGAGTTGAAGACACTCAGTCAATTGCCCATGATTCTTGAAGAGGTGTTTTCATGGTGCAAACATGAACCAAGAACCCTTCTCCAGCGGTGTGGTCACTGGAGGGCACTCCTAGCCTCTACCTGAGAACAATTCTAGGTAAAATTTAGAGGGTCCTTAAACCCTCTAAACCAGGTTTTTTCACAAAAGGGTACCATGAACCCATTCCTGGTATCAAGAATACCTCCCCTAAATCTGAACAGTGTCCCAAACAAGCATGACAGTGGGGACAATGTAAGCTCCACAAAATGCAATAAGCATATAGAAGGTGCAGCATTTATTTTGAGCATAAAATGGCAGAGAGAGCCTGCAGGCCAAATTCTCTGATTTTGTGTGTTGTTGCATCTGCACCTGTACTTGTGCTATTCAAACTGGGGCAGAATTGGAGCATAAACCCAAGACTTGATGCTATTCAGATATGCAAGAGCAAGCACAAACATTGAGGCAGAGAGTTTAAAAGGATTGAAATATCCCAGCAAATGTACACAGCAAATGTCCCAGCAAATCTCTCTCAGAGATGCCTTCAAGTTGTGGACTTTCAGCTCTTTCTCACTCAGGTATTGCTTGCCCACTGACTAACAGGGCAGAGAATGTGGATGCAGAAAGACACGGAGAGCAAAATAAAACAACAGAGAAACAGAGGCACACTGAAACACGATTCAGTCAATTAGTGACGCAATGCTATTGGTAACCCCCCCTTCATCCCCATCCTCCAGGATATTGTTGCCTGGTCAGGAGTGAAGATCGCAAGTCACAGACAGACAGACAGCAGATTAGATACACAGACACTGTGCAGCAGCATCACTACAATGCAGCAAGAGCAAGATCAAAACTACCATACACCCAAATCTAGCCAAAAAAAAAGGGTGATTGAGATGTACATTGCAGTGGACACAACAGTGGCATAAGGAGCACATCCCATGAGCAAAAGCTTCTCACACAGCCTGCTGCCATAATGCTCCTCAAAAATCTTTGCAAGAATGTGGCCAAGTTTCCTTGCAGTGAAGCTGACCAGCGCACCATGTGATAAGGAAACCCTAATAGGTACCAGGAACATATAATACCCTCAAAGGGCATGGGCTTAAGCATAGAGCAATGGTGTACAATTCTTCATATTTTTTAGGTTTAAAAAACAACAACACGCTTTCATTTTACATAAAACCTATCACAAAATCTGAACAAAAAGCACAGTGGTAGAGGACTAGAGATGTAACCCTAACCGCAAGCTTTTTAGCCCACAGAACTCTTGCCAAAGCTGGAACATGCGAAAGAAGATGCCGTTGCATTGTCCAGCTTGTCCAAGAGCTCAAAGACCATCCAAGGGCAAAATTCACCCCATTCCTGTGCTCCGAGGAGTGCTTGCAGAGCTTCCAAATGCAGTCAGACACCTCTCTTGCTTTTTCCAAGAAAACTTCATAAACGTCAAGAGCTTCTTTCTCTCTCTACCTGATCTCTTGCTAGTCCTATCTGCTGGAGATGATCATCTTTTTTTTATCTGCCCCTGCTAAGAGCTTTCTCAGCATCCTTGACCTCGTCCAGAATGCGATCCCTACGCTTAACAGGAATGGGATATGTAGGGCCAAAACTGATATAATGCCCGGCAATGGCATTCACAACAGAGTACATATTGCTAAACGACGGCTTCCCGGCCACTTTCTTATCGCGTCTGTACTTGGCAACCCAATCGTTGGAGATGTGTCTGAGGTTAGCCACTGCCTCTGCCTTTCTGGGGTCCGTCTTGTCCAGCTCCAGCGTCGCCTTCACCTGGTCAATCACTTCCTGCGTCTCGTTCTTATAATCCTCCGCCCCATCCGCTACTGCTGCTCCCGCCTCAATCAGCGACAACACCAGCATCAACCCGGTCGTTGCTCCTCCTCCCAACAAACTCATCACTCTTCTCGATACCCGGCTGCTATGCTCGTCCCCCGAGCTCGTCCTCCTCGCTCCACAAACCGTGACCGGGCGAGCAGGACAGCTGGTGCGTTTGCTCAAACTCGGCACTAAGGAGGAAGGAGACGATGATGACGACGACGATGATGATGATGAAGAGGCGGAGAACGAGGAGGAGAAACTGGACACCAAATTCGCCGGGCAACTGCTGCCGGTGAGCTGAAGAATCGCTGACAACGACGACGCCATCGCTGGAATTTGGACGACAACGCTCGAGCTTCTTCGGTATCGCAAATTGGGGACCAAATTTTGGACGTCCAATGCTCTCCGGGAATAGAGAGCAGGAGAAACTTGGTACAAAAATCCCCCTCCTGCGGGAAAATCTGACGTGGCTCGATGCAATTGGATAGAATCTATTTTCATCCGACGTGGCCTTCACCCATTCGTTCTTACCGGATAAGCTGCTCTTTGTGATTTTCTTGTGTCCGCATTCACACTTTGTAGTCAAATTAGGTAACATCATTCATTCCATACACTCTGGCTGTGTTTTACTTCGCCACGTTTTCTTCACTCCACGCCGTTGGATGCCAGTAGATCTGACGTGTAGGATCCGAGTAGACAATTATTTCTCATAAGTTGAAGCCTGTTTTTTAAATTAAAAAAAACATTATTTGCGAAAATTTGGAAACCACATGTCATTTATTTATATAAATTAATGGAAAATGAAATTTATGAAAAAAATAATTTTAATCCATATTTTTCCTTTATTTCCAGTATGAGGAGAAATATTTATTTATTAAATATCCCCCCCTCCCTTCCTTTTCTCTGATTTTTGGGGGAAAAAAGAAAAGAAAAAAAAGAGCTTGCATAAAGAGTTGTAAATGAATGTGTGAAAGGGAAAATTCTCCAACTGATCTTGCATATCACAATGTGACATTTCAAGTTGTGTATAAAACTCTTACTTAGTTTGATATTCTAAAGTTTAATTCAAATTATCATATGCATTTTTTACTTTAAAACAATGCTCCTTATTTAAATTTTCTTTTCCTTGAGTTCTAAGAAAATAATTTCAGTTTGATATTTGGTTATTTAATTTATTACCTCTATTCTCAACAACAATAGCCTATATCAACACTTGTGCTTGTCGAATTGTACAAATTAGGTCAACTACTAATGTGAACCAAAATTTGATACTACGTGAAAATAACATTTATGAAACAATGTGTAGTTTCATCCATTGTTGTTGTAGTATTTATTTATTTTTGTGGTGAATTTTTGCAATGTAATGACCAAACCATATATATGTGTATATGGAGCACATATTTAAGAAAATTCACCATTTTAAAGATTTTTTCACCAATTTTTTATTTAAATCTTAAGTAGGGTTAAAAAATAATGCCAATAACATTTTGGCCCTTATTACCAACACTAAGATTGAAATGACTACATTGTTTGAAATGTCATTGCTAGGTGATATTCATTTTTTAGTTGGC
>Ga0209208_10010734_pt1 | contig 11833 bp, 9 predicted proteins | sample S1TSphfallax_3_FD_187694 | JGI IMG/M metagenome (GOLD analysis project Ga0209208, IMG submission 187694) | Host-associated microbial communities from peat moss isolated from Minnesota, USA - S1T2_Fd - Sphagnum fallax MG (SPAdes) (version 2) | ecosystem: Host-associated > Plants > Peat moss >...
AAGAAACAAGCATGATGAATGGATGGATGCTGAAAAGAGACACAAGGATAGGGATTAAAAATCTCAAAACATTGAAATATTATGAAAAGAGTTCTAAAAAACAAGCATGATGAATGGATGGATGTTGAAAAGAGACATGGGAATAGGAAGCAAAAATCTAAAAACATTAGAATATTATGAAAAGAGTTCTAAAAAACAAGCATGATGAACGGATGGATGTTGAAAAGAGACGTGGGAATAGGAAGCAAAAATCTCAAAACATTGGAATATTATGAAAAGAGTTCTAAAAAACAAGCATGATGGATGGATGGATGTTGAAAAGAGACATGGGAATAGGAAGCAAAAATCTCAAAACATTGGCATACTATGCATGAGTTCTTTAAAAAAAACTGATGAATGGATGGATGTTAAAAGAAGACGTGAGGATAGAGTGTAAAAATCTCAAAACATTGGAATATTATAGTTAATGAAAAAGAAATAGCATGATGAATGAATGGATGTTGAAAAGAGATAAGAAATAAGAACCTCAAAACATCGGAATATGATAAAAGAGTTCTCACCAAGAAGCATGATGAATGGATGGATGCTCAAAAGAGTTTTGGGATGAGGAGTTTTCTTTGAGGTGGGAAATGAGCGTTCTTCTTAGTGTACCACATTTTGGTATTATAAGTACGAGCAGTCAAGTACATGAAAACGGACACGAAAGTGACCAACGCCATCACAGTTTGGGCGATCATGAAAAAGCCCAAGAAAACAAGCTCCTCGAAGACGTATTGCGGACACACCAAGTACTCAAACAAACCGCCGTGCGGGAAATCTTTCTTGTTTTCCGTGCGGATGCGCGCGAGCATCGCGTGATGGTACAAGTTGCCCACGATTCCCACCAGGAAGACCAGCACGCCAGGCCACATCAAGTCCGCTTTCGGCGACGTCAATCCGTTGGCTTGCATTTGTGCGTACAAGAGATTTGTTACCATCGTTACGTACATCGTCGACAATGCAATCCCGTGTGATGCATCCATTGAACCCGAATACGGTTCGAGAAATAGCACCTGTAGAAATTTCAGTGTTTTAAAAAAAATAAAAATTAAAAGAAAATCAAATTTGTGTAGTTGCTGGGGTTGGCGACCAGCCATAAAAGTGTTTAGCCAAATTTGGCTACATTTTAGACAGGAAAGTCAAAAGGTTTTAGGACAGTGATTTTTAGAAAAAATAACTGGTGGTTTTTAGTACTTTGAAAAAAATTCAGAATCAAAGAACCGTCGGTTCTGGTTTTTTTAAAGAAGCAAAAATCAGAATCAGAGAAACTGCCTGCTCCGGTTATTATTTATTTCAGAAACATCAAAGAAGCGACAGTTTTCTTTCAATGAAAGAATTGATAAAGAGCCGGCCAGTTAAAAATGCGAGTTTTGGAAATTTCCAATTTTTTGAGAAGCAAAGTTCTACACCAGAACTTGTTTTTTGGGGTAAAAAAAACAATTCATTCCCACTAGGTAAGTGAGTGGGTATATACCCGGGTTATAACCGACGTGTATTTGTAGCACATTCTACATAACCGTGGAACACTGGGTTAGGAATCCTAGTACATGTTGGCGGCATGTTAGAAACTATTTGTCTGTTTCATATTAATTAGTTGGGGGTGCCTCACAAGTCCAACTTTTGTTTCTGGCAATGAGCCAATTTGATTGGCCCATTGCAAAAAAAAATAAATTGAAACTATGGAGGCTCCCCAAAATAGAAGATTTTGTGGAAAGGAGAAGTGTCTAACCCTTTGGCCCCACTATACAGGTGAGAAGGGGAGGACTTTGGGCAAAAAATATGGTATTAAAGCGAGGTGCTATTGGGAACACCTTTGGGGAACACATTGGGAACCTAGGGAGCATATTGAGAATGCGATGAGAACTCATTGGGAACTTGAAGGGAACATGATGGGAACAAGGGAAAAATGAAAAAAATCCCCTCTCAATCCCCCAAACAAAACTTAAAAATAAAATAAAATCAAGGCACTTTTTGAGTAAATGCTGAGCCTTCCCATTGGCTGCATGAAATTTCCCTTTCCAAAAACTGTTTGTCACCATTTTTGGCCTGAGATAATACCCCCATTATAAAACTGGGGGCACTTATTTCATTGGCGCCATGGGCCTATTCAACAGGAAAAAAACCCATTTTACCATCGGCAACCCCCTCCAAATTTTTTTCGCCCAGAAATAGATCAGTGCTGTAAATAGGTGATTTTTTTCCTCAATCAGACTTTTATTGTTGGCCAGGATATTGTGTTTAGATTCATTATAGAGTATAGTAGCTTAATGGATTTTGGCCCATAGGTAATAAATAGGTCTATTTTTATATGAGGATTTTTGAAAGATGATATGTTGGCTTGTGTTGAAACTTGAGATTAGTTATAGAGTCACAATATCTTGAAGGGATTTGGTCTCTTTTAGAGGATTTTTTTTGAAGATTATATTTTTGCATGGTGAAATATTTGAGTTTCCATAAATCTTCTTTTACCTTAAGATACTTTTTAATGTAAATGGCAAGGCCACAACAGTGTGACACACTCCTTGTTTTGGTTGTTTTTGGCCATGTCTAAAGGATATTGTGTTTAGATTCATTATAGAGTATAGTAGCTTAAGGGATTTTGGCCCCTAGGTAATAATAATAGGTCTATTTTTATATGAGGATTTTTGAAAACTGATATTTTGGTGTGTTGGAAACTTGAGAATAGTTATAGAGTTCTGATATCTTGAAGGATTTTGGTTTCTTTTGGAAGATTTTTTGAAGATTATATATTTGCATGATGAAATATTTGAGTTTCCATAATTCTTCTTTTTGCCTTAAGATACTTTTTAATGTAAATAGCAAGGCCACAACAGTGTGACACACCCCCTTGTTTTGGTTGTGTATTATGGAGGGATTTCGGAAGTGAATTCTTGCAAGGAATTTGTTTTTAGATCGATTGTTTCTGGCAATCTTGAAAACAAAGTTGGGGAGAAAAAAATTTAAAAAAAAAAATTCTGCAGCGATTCAGGAGTGCGAAAAATTGTTTCCTTACCTCGAGAATTCTTTTGCAGAAATGCAGGGACAAGGCTGTTGCAAGGATTAGACTGCGATTGTCTGGGGAGCTGGAGCTGCAGGAGGGACAGCTGAGGATGGAGGCCAGTGATGTCGCGCCCAACTCCTCGAGCACTCGCTTCATCGTCGTCAAGGAAAGTAAGTCCAAGCTGAAGGCGACAAAACTGAGAGAGATGAGAGCCGCAGGGGAATACACTCCCAACATCGCGCGTTTGCTCTTCATCTTGAACTTGAACTTTTCGCCTAGTGAGAAATTGGTATACGATAGACATGTCCCCGTCTTTTCTTGGTATGCTGCAATCGCTCCTGCCATTACCAGTGCAGCTTGCACTCCCATCAAGTAATGCCCTGCATTAGGGTTGTTCTCATACACTACTACGTCCATGATTCTTCCTTCGTCGCACCAAGTAACCACGCACGCTTTCTCTAACTGGGTTTTGTTTGCTAATGCTTGTGGATCCGGCACGGTATGTGAACCTGGATCGGTGGATGCTGCATCGGATTATGAAACTTTGCTTTTTGGTCCCCTGGAGACATCTTCACTCTTATATTGGAGTTGAAATTGAGTTGGTGACGACAGATCTCAGATCTGGAAAGGAAAACATATGTATTGTCTTTGGGGCTCAGGTGCCAATTCTTGCTAGGCTTTCCTTGAACTAGTGATGATGTTACTTGATGTGAACTCACAAGAACATGAAGGAGAAGAAGAAGAAGAAGAAGATGATGATGATGATGATATACTTAGAAGAATCACGAGAGTTTTGGAGTTAGTCTGGGTTCCTTAGTTGGGCTTCAAATGGATCTACTCGGTACTGACTAAAAGCTGACACATGAAATCACAGTGACAAAATGAAGATACTTAGATCTGCAGCAAAAAATCTTGGGGTGAAGACTTCTAAGATCATTCAACCCATAGCTATCATGTTTGATTCTTGGAAAAGGCTGTTAAATTTGCTTGACTTTTGTCTAATTTGCTGGCTCTCCAGGTGGGCCAAAAATCAGCAGCAGGTAAGAGTACTATGGCAGCTGTGGAGCTGATAACTGAAGATACATTTGCCTCTTGGGGTTGCAACCAAACATCTTGTGCCTCTTCAAATCTCATCTATGCACCATGAGATTGATTCGGCGTCCCACCTGGCAGCTTGTGACATGAGGCCCCATGGCCCTAGTACTAAGCTTCAAGGTAAAGAACCAACAAGAATCTCTCTGTGCAGGCAACTCTGTAAGCATCTTCCCAATTTAGATTTGAGGTTTTGTTTTGTTGCAAGTACAAGAAAAAAAAGGAATTTGGGTTCTGTGAAATTAGAACTATTAATTCCATGAAGTATCCAACTGGGATAATCTGATGAAATGGGAAGCTTGTGCCTTTTGCACTGATCAAGGTGGTGGCTATGGGAGTGCTTAATCTGAAACATCAAACAAACCCTCTGAGAGTGCTGGTGAGTTGTACAATGACAAATCATCTTATCTCAGCTCAGCCTGCAAGAAACCAAGTCAGGTTTGATGATTGAAGAATAGGAAGTCTGGAGTGAAGGAAGATGGATTGACAGAGGTCTCCAGGAGTGCAAGTCATTCAATGCCATTTGAGCATGAGCTTGAAAACTTCAGAATCTGAAAAGTAGATTATTCTGCATCATACAGGATAATTTAGCAGTATTGGATCAAACTGACCTTTGGAGGCTTTGATCCTCCAGAATTCGAGTGATGTCATCGAGATCACTTTTTATGGAGCCAAGACACCTGACATTGAGTATGACAAAGCTTCACTGAGATCACGGTCAGATATCCCATCCTTTGATGGAGGCTCTGCAAGATTTGAATGCAACATCAAGCTGATATGTTCAAAAGTTGATACCAGACCAACACTCAACAAACTCTTGTTTCCAAATCAAAGTGCATCATGGTTCCACCTTGTAATCTGCATGTGGCACCATGTGTCAGCAAAAGAAAGAATAACACACAGTTTGCAAGTTAAGTGTTAACTGAGTTTCTTCAACATTAAGGCTACTTAAGGCCTTTTTTCCATTAGACGCATGTGATGATGTAGTGTTATTTTGTCAATTTTGTGATGTAGCCAAAATGACAATGACCCATAGTAAGATTTTGACAGATTTGGCTACAAGATCCATATGAAAGTACGTTTTAAGAAAACATTCTTTTATATTTTTGACAATATACTTGAACCATGTATAAAAATTTGGTGATTTTTCTTATATTTTGGCTATTGAAAATTTCAAAAAGCACTTGAATTTAGCACTTTTTATTTTTCATATAGCTTTTTGGCTATATATATATATAGCCAGCAAAAGAAAAGGCTGATGTGAGCTTAGCATTCCATTACTTTGTTCCATGTAGTTGTGCTCACAGTTACCTCACACCTCTACATGTCAACCATTGATCAAAAGTAGAGCTGTGTGAGTTACTAGAAGGTGACACATCTCATTTTCTAATGAGGACATGTGTTCCTTTTAAGTTCTTTAGAAAGTTGTTTACCTATGAAATGTTCGTAACATTCCTAACAATAATTGTCTGTACATTTCCAGCCCAGGTGCAGCTCTTGAATGGAAAGCACTTGTCCATGTAACAAGAAACAAGGCTCCATTTCAGTAGCTTTCCACCAAGCTCACCTGGATGCTTTGTGTTTTGTGATGACATCAGCCTAATGGGAAGAGACCCTTTGTCACTTGACGTAACCCCATTGTCATGTGAATGTACGAAGGCTTATCAGCGAAGAAGAAAGTAATTTGTCAAAGGAGTGGACATCTACTTCCCCAACAAATTCCTTGGCCAAAATCTTCTATGGAAAGATTTGGGGTGACCTACAAATCAACAAACGTGTGTCCTCGTCCCAGCAGTTGGAAAGTGCTGGACCCCAAATCTTTGTTTTGGTGAAAGTAGGACCAATAACAATTGGGCAACTGATTCGTTACATTGGGTCTCAAAAGCAATTCAATCAAACAGATTTGCTTTTTCATAGCCCAACAAAAAAAGAGGACCAAATCTGATTATGAGTTCTACTATGGAGTCTGGAGTCTGGATCCATTGAAGAGAAGAACTGGTCCCATCCCATCCTTCTCAGCAGAATTGGAATGAACTCTATTGATCTTAGTATTATTTGAGTATCTAAGCAATGATAAGGATGATGAATTGGATCCTCTCTTGCCCCCACCACCATGTTGACTTTGACACAAGTGGAAATCAACCACTTTGTCCCTATTTTTGGTTTGTGTTTGTTTGCTTATTAGTCACTACAACAAAATATGGCCTTTCTTATGGCAGTAGGAGGCCTAGACTCATGACACATGTGCAAGGTAAACTTTGTGGTCATTTCATCCATTACAATGTACTAAATATATTGGCTTTCATATATGTGTGACGTAAATTACATGATTTCATCCATTCCAATGTAAAAGATATGCGGTATCTATTGCGGTTTGAATTAATGTAATAAGTGCCACACTAATGTCAGATCTTACACTAAATGACAAACTATGGTATATATCACATACATTTTACATTGAAATGGATGAAACCACGTAATATATGATATTGCATTTTACATTAGAAATCACATAATTTTCCTCACACGTGCAAAAAAATAGGTTTCTGTTGTTGTAGTGATTGCTTGTAGAGTGGAGAAGATTAGCCAAATGAGCATCATTGCAACATCATTTTAGTTATCCTGGCATGCTTGCACTTCTTTATTTGCATTGCCAAACATATGTCAACAACCCAATTGCTAGATCCTCTCTTCTTGTCTTTCATTCAAGTTCTGCTGAAGCAGTTCTCTAGAAACTGCCTGCAGCACCATGTTAATTGTGATCAGAAGTTTAACACATTGAATGCAGTTGTTTTACACTGCTGTTTCTGATCCTTTTGCTTTTTGTATATGTGATGAGTTTAATGGGCTCACCAGCTGCCTGGGTGAGCGCTGATCTTGGTTGTCATGAAGTTGTTGCTGTTTTCTTCTTTGCTAAATTTGAATTTGGAGTTGTCAAGCTTGTCTGATGCATGTTATTCCCTGTGGGGTGCACTTCTTGTGTTCAAATTTCCAGTTGTTGTTGGGAAAAAAACTAGGTTTTGACAGGAGTTAATTTTTTTTGAAGTCTTTCTTCTTCCCCTTCCTTCTTGGTTCCTCATAATCCAGCTACAACGAAGGACAAATCTAGTTGCAGATTGTAGACTTGTTTGGAAAACCAATCTAAATCAGTGAAAGCACAAAAACACCCATTGATGTCCTCACAGCAAGCAAATCCTGTTGCAAAGCACAAGCACCGAAACTCCTTGCAGCAAGTAAATCCTGTTGCAAATTCTGTGGCGAATTTTGTAAATTCTGGTGAATCTAGTGCTCCTAGTGTGAGGTTGTTCCCTGCTGAGTCTTTTTATCTGTGTTGTATTCTCTCTCACACCTAATTTGCACCTTGTCAAGATCTGGGTCACACAAGCTTCTAATGAATTCTAAATCAGCATTTAGTACTACAAGAAGAATCCAGCAATATGGGAGCTAATTCACAAATCAAAGACTCAGTCTCACAAGTGTTACTATCATCTGCAAGGACAAATCCAGGCAAGAACAAAGGACCAGTTTCAATCTGTGGACAAATCCAGCAGGCCCAAGAAGAAACTTTTGATCTCTGGAGAAATCCAAGCTGAAGATGGAGAAGACCAATTGAATGTACAGTTTTATTTTGTGAAAAAATTCAACAGTAAAGCCCATTTGTTGTTGGTATACAAGTGATTCACAGACAACAAAAGCCTAGTGGCAATGGCTACTGTACAGTTTACATACATGATCCAATGTCAAGCTTCCAGCTGATTCATCAGCAACTTGTAGCTGCAGCTTTGGATTGTTGGGTGGGTTTTTGATATTCCTGTGAGAAGTTCATCCTGTGAGAAACTCAAGTGTTTGAAGTATGCAGGTGCTTGGACAAGGAGACCGCTGATGAAGATGAAACCTCTCTAGTCAGAAAAACATGCATTACATTAATTCTGAACTAAACTGCTAATTCTGGACCTTTTCTAACCTGGTGGCTGAGATCAAGTTTTCTACTGAATTGGAGGCAAAACATTATTTGTATCTATTGTTACATCATTTGTCAGGTGATCCTGAAATCAAAGTTTCTCTCCAATTTTCCAACTTCCCAATGATCAATTGTTAATTCTGAAATTTTCAAAAGATGTACAAAGAGTGAGGAAAGCTCGATCACCACCATGATTGCCAAGCCATTGGGAGAAGACTTCAACTTTTGTTGATTAAGGTTCCAATCGAACATCGGTTGCAAAGCTGGTAAGACAGATGGAGAAGCATCAAGTGTAGACAAGGGCAAGAAAATGTCCTATCCCCTTGCCAACTTTTCCCAAATCAAAGGTTTTTCTCCAATTTTCCAACTTCCAAATGGTCAATTGTTAATGGTGGATTTTTCATAAGATCTCCAGAGAAAGATTGAGAAAAGCTCCACCATCACTGCCATTGCCAATCAGTGGGGAGAAGATTGTATATAGGCCTAGTCATGAATACCATGTTTTGGCGAAGACTTCTTCTGTTGGTCAAGGTTCCAATCCAACATTGGTTGCAAAGCTCGTGAGACAGATGGAGAAAGCATCAAGTGCAGACAAGGGTGAGAAAACATCCACTAGATATATCCCCTTGCCGACTTTTCCCATCTGCAATACCACTCTCTGATGATCTGGATTTGCAGCAGCTGAATTCGAGCTGGTCACAGAGTCTGATGATGAGACTAAGAGCTGGAAGTTATGGATTGATGCCATGGTTGCTCGGCCCTTGAAGTCTAGTGACCAGCATCCTCTCTCCTGGTTCCATTCTGGTGCCTTGCTCTTCAATGACAGCCTTCCAGCAGGAGCTGGTGCAGCTTCCCAGTCCTGATCCGCTTCTTCTGCTGCAGCATGATGCTCAGAAACCAGGAGCTGCTTTTCATCATGAGCTTCCAGATCAGTGGCGCTGTGCACGCGTGATCGACTAACTTGTCGTGATCTCGTGTTCAAAAAACAGCTCCATGGCGCAGTGAGAAACGACCTTACAGTTCTTGTTGCAGAAGACGTAACTGCGGCGTTGCAAGGCAAACTTGGAGCTCCTTGACTAGTCATTGCAGTAGTACGAGATATCCTCGACTTGGAGCTCCTGGACTTTGTTGTTGAGGCGGTTCCGGAAGAAGAAGAAGAAGTTGCTGGTGATTTCAAGCCGCAACTGAGCTTGCGCTGGCGCGCGCCCCCCACAATTTCTTCGCTGTACTTGACGCGCAGTGGAGATTTCTCCCGCGCCGGATCAGCAACTTCGTTGTTGTTATGTAGGAGGACGACGAACTCCGACCTGGAGAAGTTGGACTTGACAGACGCCTGCACACTGGAGCAACCCGAAGCTGCTGCTGCTCTAGTAGTACTTCCCTTCTGCGCCAAGCCTTTGGTATCCGTGCTGATTTCGAAGGAGGAGCAAGAAGGCATGTAACGCTTACGAGCTGCGAGAAGAAAATACTCCTCCTGGCCGTCCACTGCACCTGCATCATGATCCTGCAAGCTCTGCAAGCTCTGGGAGAAAAAGAAGGAGTTTCCCTTCTTCTTCAGCACGCACTGCAGCGGACAATCCGTCGCCGCTTGTCTCTGGATGGAAGCAGGGAAACGAATCAAAGAAGAAGAAGAAGAAGAAGAAGTAGTACTCCTATAACATGTCACGGATTTTTGCTGCATCACTGGAGCAGAAGCAGGAGCTTCCTGCTGCTGCTGCAGCACCACCTGACGCCAACTCCTACAAACTCCAGCTACCGCCACGATGCGTCTCCCCTCTCCCCTCTGTCCACACCCAGCTTCCAACACGCGTTGCAACACCAAAGCCAAAATTTCTGGCGCCAAACTATCCCAATCCGATCGCAACCCCATTACAATATTTTTTCCCTCACGTCTCTCTCTCTCTCTCTCTCTCACCCGCGTCCTCCTCTCCTCCACCAAGTTCCAACCAAATCTCCGTAGGAAAACTCTCACAAAACTCTTCTCTTTCTCTGGTTCTCTCTCTCTCTCTCGCTCGCTCGCTCGCTCGCTCGACCGACACTTCCGGACCTTGGAACGATCTTCAAAACACACAGAGACGGACACTAGTGCGGATTGAAACTTCAAAACTGCAAACCTTGCTGCATGCTGGTTGGGAAATCAAATCAGCTGCAAAAAACCATCAGGTCTGAATCTCTCATTGCTCTGTGTCTGGCCTTGAGCAGCAGCAGCGAGGGGCATGGAGCAGCGATGGTGCAAGCGCGTTGATGCGAGCGATGGTGCGAGCTTTCGTTATATGAGAGCGCAAGCCAGGGCAGGACATGGCAGGGAAAGGCAGAGCAGGGCAGCAGGACATGTCAGGCGAAAGGCAGGGCAGGGAAGCAGGACATGGCAGGCAGCGGGGCCCTTGAGGACCGGCACGCGCACAGGAACAGTGGCGAATGTGCAGCTGGACGGAATCAACTAAATCCAAAACACGGCAAAAATGGCCACATTGCACACGCTCACCTGCCCCACTTGCCCCCCTCCTCCCCCCCCCCGGCCATAATAAATCAAAAACAACTGGGCCAGGGCCCAGCCTCCAGGACTAGGTATTTAATAATTTTAGGTGTATTCTCCAAAATATCAAGAATGGTGGAATATATTCAAATATAATTGAAAATAATATAAAATTTAAAAAACATCAAGAATGAATTTATAATAAACCATAGTTGATCCAATTTTATTTTCCATTTTTTTTGAAAACAATGATATAGTCGAAAGTAATTTGAATATGGTATAATCAGAAAATTATAAGAAAATTATGTAATTAGAAATGATTATTATTATGCTTTAGAAAAAGAATAATTAGAAATAATTTAATAAATAATAATCACATTGGTATTAATCCTCACCCAACAAAACTAATGAATGAATGAATGAATGAATGTGGGTGGGTGGAACTTATGAGTTCCAAGAGACATTACGAAATTCATGGAAATCAAATTTTGTTTCAAAAGATGATTATAGTAAAGAATAAATAATCAAAAATAATATCTAAATCTTCCTCCAACAAACTAATGAAGTGGATGAAGTGAGCTCATGGATGAAAGAATGTGGAATTTATGGGTTCCAAAACATAATCAAAGTTCCCAAATAGGGTACTCATCCCCGACCAAACTAATGAAAAGAATGAAGTGAAGTAATGAATGGATGAGTGTGAAATTTATGAGTTGCATTTTTGTGCCCATTCTCATACTACTTTGCACAGGTGGATCCATTGGGCTTTTGGTGGGGGACTTTTGTGATGATGTGTTGGGTTGGGATTTTCTCTCAAGTTTTTTCTTTTTGGGGGACACTTACGAAATTTGATGGATTGGGTTTCAATTTTTTGACCTTGAAAGTTTTTTTTCTTTTTGTGAGCACACTTATGAGTCATGAGATCATCTATTATGTTGAGTTATGTTTATAGTTTTTTTGGTTTTTTTTGGTTTTGGGGCTTGGGGAGAAGATGGAGGGACTTCTCAGATTTGTAATGCGGTTCTTTATTGAGTGGGTTGGGTGCATAAGAGGGATTGATTCAAGAGATGGGGTTGGCTTTTCAGCTGCTGAGTAGATGAGGATATTTTCAGCACAACTCTCAGCACAACTCTCTCTGAGGTAGGTCTGACTTTATGAGCACTACAATGAGAATCATGATTCAAGGAGAAAAAGCCTTTGAGCTAAAAGTACATCCTTAAGAGACCATAATCGCATGCCATATGACACAACATGTAAGAATGAA
>Ga0209208_10010735_pt1 | contig 11833 bp, 6 predicted proteins | sample S1TSphfallax_3_FD_187694 | JGI IMG/M metagenome (GOLD analysis project Ga0209208, IMG submission 187694) | Host-associated microbial communities from peat moss isolated from Minnesota, USA - S1T2_Fd - Sphagnum fallax MG (SPAdes) (version 2) | ecosystem: Host-associated > Plants > Peat moss >...
TCAAAACATTTCATTTGAAAATTCCTCTTTAGGAAAATATGTTTTTTGGGAAAAAGGACCCCAAAAAGGACAATAAACCTAAATGCAAAATAACCACATTGGCTCAACCTATATGTTGTTTGGACCCATAATCTCGTTTTGATTGCACTAACTTTAGGGTTTCATTAGTGATCAAAATAATCAATTTTAATGAAATTAAGAAAATGGCCCATGTAACTATGCTTGTCATCTTTTATGTGGATGTGATTTCTTGTCAATTTTCAATTTACCACACATTTATCGCATATTTGTTGAAAAAACTCATTTTTTGAGATGAAAATTTTCAAATTAGTTACATGGTATCCAAACATGGTTCATATTATGTGAAATGACATGGTTCAATATACCTTCACTTTCATAAAGATTAAAAATCATTTAAATTAGTTTTGGAATATATTTGTGTTTTTAAGTATATAGGTACATTACATTCATTTCCACAAATATATTCCAATCTCTCACATTATAAAATGAAACGAAATAGTTTCATTTCTATTATCTTACCTAGTTTATATTCTAGCATAATATGCAAAAATATCATGAATTTTTCTCAAAAGTTTAAAATGGAATACACTCAAACATGCTCATCCTTTGAAAGTAATATAATGTGACACCCTAAAAGGGGTCATTGTAATGTGTTTTTAACTTGCACCAAACCCCACATTAGTAAATCAAACAATTTATAAGCACATAAAAATTTGCAAATGCATTTGATGAATAACAACAATATTACCACCATCAACAATCAATACACTAATAGAACCAAAATGTAACCAGTTCGTTTGCAACTACATGCGACTAACTTTGGGAGTATTTACAACTATAAGATCAAAATTTCAACTATTTTGGTCACTTTTATAACTATGATGCGACTATTGAAAACTTCATCTTATCAGTTGCATGGCTCCTAGGTTTATTTTTGTTCATGAACATATTTATATGTCCCATTAGTCGCAATAGTCACCAAATTAGTCACATCCTAAAGGTATTCTACGGTGACATAGAGGTGTATTTTTATGTATGTATTAAAATTATATTTACAATATATAACATATATCATAAATATGTATTTGTGTGTATATTAATTATGTGTATGTATGTATATTGTTCATAGAATGAATTTAAAAATTAATACTTGAACTCTGAAATTTATTATTCATATCTGAAAATTAATATTTTAGTTATGAAATGTATATATATTTCAATTTCAAATTTGATGTTTTAATTAAGAAATATTTATGTGAATTTGAATTTTTTATATGCATTCTGATTTTTCTGTTTAATTAAAAATCATTATTTGAGTCTAAAAGTTTTTATTCCAATTGTAAAACATTGTATTTGAATCTAGAAATCAATATTTGAACTTTGAACATTGTTATTCAAATCAGAAAACTGATATTTCAATACTGAAAATTAATTATTTAAATTGTAAAACTTATATTTGAACCTGAAAATTGTTGTTCCAAATTTGAAACATTTTATTTGAATCTAAAAATCAATATTTGAATTTGAAGTTTTAAATATGAATTCTTAAAATTGTTAGTTTTATTCAAAACTATATGTTTGAGTATAAAATTATAATTCAAATTATGAAAATTATATTTAAACATTAAAATCAATGTATCAATTTTGAAAATTCCTACTGGAATTCATTTTTCATATATAAAACTAAAACAAATTTGAATTTAAACATTTTTACTTAAATTCTAAAAAAATTTATTGGAATTCTTTGTTTAATTATTTGAATTTGAAAAAAACTATTTGAATTTGAAATTTTATATTGCAATTCTGAATTTTTACATTTAAGTTTTCTTTAAAATATCAATCCTTAAAATTATATTTCAATTCTGAAAACTACTATTTCAATTCTTTAAAGAATTAGTTGAATTTGAAATTTGATACTTGAATCTGAAATTTTCTATTTCAATTCCTTAGAAAAATATTTGATTTTTTTAAAAAAAAATTCAAAAAGCTTATTTGATCTAAGATCTTATATTTGAATTCTGAACTATTATTCTTGATTCTAACAATTAATATTTCAATTTTGAGTTTTTAAATTTAAATTTAAAAACTTATTTGATTTGAAACTTGAAATTGCAATTCCAGATTATTATTTTGGATTCTCAGAATTAATAATTGAATTCTGAAATTATGCATTTAAATTCAAAGACTTATTTCGTCTAAAAAGTGATATTTGATTTCTGATTTCTTTTTTGAAATCTAAATTAATATTTCAATTCCAAAAAGTATTGATGAATCTTAATGTTTTTCTCTACTAGTGTTATCCATAATGAATCACTTTAAAAAAAAATTAAAAATGACTATATTTTGTTACATATAAGTTACACTAAATAAGTATTTTTAAAACATATATCTTTACATTTTATATTTTATATTCTTACAATAAAAGAAATTAATTACTATAATTACTGATATATTGTTTTAAAATCATTGGAATTACTTCAGATAAGAATTAATTATAGTATATGCATAATCATTTTTTAATTGAACATAATTATTCACAATCTATAATTTATAACTTTAAATCTGAATTAAAATTTTGGAAAGATTATAATGTAGGTAAAATAATTATTATAATGAGTGTAATTTCAGGAAGTATTATAAAGTAATATATATATATATATATCATGTATGAGTTTTTTAAATAAAAATTGTTCGTTAATTATTTATAATTTGAATTAAAAAATTCTTAGAAGTTATTGAATTATTTCTACATTAATCATATTATCTATAATTCAACTAGACATAAAAAAGAAATAAAATATTTTAGTTATTTAGTTATCTTTGAATTATGTACTAACAACTTGTGAGAAACTAAATAACCAGTTAGTTAAATATGAATAAGTTATTATTTATTTAAATAATTGATAATGAATATTTAATATTTGTAGTGTATAGTTTATATTTTAAAATTATTTAAATTTAATCATTATTGATTAAATGGTTACTTAATTATCTAGTGAACCATGTACTTGAATTGTTTATAAATATAAAAACTAAGAACAAAAGGCATGAGGAAAGTTTTGGAGTTACAATTTAGTTTGTGGAGAAATTAGGACTTCAAAACTTATCTCATATTGTTTGTTCCCCATTCCTATTTTGAACACTATATAAACAAGGGGTGTGGTCATCAAATTTCACATTTAAAAAATTGTGCACATGAGATGAGCTAATTAAAAGGCTTGACCCAAAACAAAAGGAAAAGTTATGCACAATTTTAAACTATCAACCTCCCTAACTATTTATTTACCTAGCTAGATAGGTACATAGTATGACCTACCCACCTAGGTCAACCTATGTACCTACCTACCTAAATACCTACTTATATGAATCGGTATTTAGCCTAGGAAGGTAGACCTACCTACCTATTTTTTAATCTAACTAGATAGGTAGGTATGTAGCCTAGGTTTGTAGGCACCTATTTATGTACCTACCTAAACACCTACCAATTTAATATTAATATTTTGTATTAAATTCATCTTAAGGTGCGACATGGCATATTTACATTCAGTCACGTGTCATAATATAAGATCATCCAAGCATTTGAATTGAATGTCCTAGATTATTTAAAAGTAATAATAATAACTATTTTTAAATACCTCAATATTCAAACACATGGCAACACATAACTTGTTCAATTATGACCAAAATAGTTGCATTGTAGTCACATGTGACAATATGTAGAGAATGGAGTAAAAGGATGAACTTTTATTTGTTGATTTTTTATTTCATCCAATAACCCCTTGTCGTTTGTAACTAATGTCTCATGCGATTTGTCCAAGACGACTAATGAGATTTTAGTTGCAAATGTTGCTTGTGACTTAATTTTAGTCAAAGAGACCAATTGAAAATACATATTTTTCTTCTAACGATAGATGTTGGAATTTTAATAACCCCATAGTAGAGGTAAAAGGTAAATTCAGCCATTGAAATGTTGCCATATGGAAACCAAATATCTTCATTGTTGCTCAGTACAGTGTTGGTGTGAAACCAACAACATGAAGAATTAATAACAACTCACATTTGAACTACCATACCCTTAATTAACAACACATATCCACGCCAAACTTAATTAAACACCTTATAATGCATTGGTTATCTTGCTAAACTTTCAGTGTTGCATTAAAAAGAAAAGTACCATAATCATAGAAATCATGGGTCATACATCTGAACAACTAAATCGAGGTGAATCATCAAGCAGTTACAAAGCTTGGTCTTCATGAAAGCAAGATTGGAGAATGTGAATGAACATCCTCCACAAAACCCAATATCATGACCTTGCAACATTTGATCAGCTTGTACCATTCTAAAAGACAATTATTTAAAATTTTGCTAAATCTAAGCTTTTCGCACAAGTGCATAGTTGGGTTGCAATCATGGGGAGGTGCCATTGCACCATTACAATGGTTTCTCATTATCAATTTTAAAAAACAAGATTGTTAATCAAGTAGCATAGGGTCTATCAATGGCCCAATCATGTTGCTAAGGTTCCCCAATGGTTTGGGGTGCCCAGAATGTGCTTGTAGGATTGCCATGTGACTTGAAAATGTAACCTTTTCCTCTAGAGCTAGCCAATACTGGGGATAAATCACACCAAATAACATTCAACAATTATTATGCAATAAACCATATATTATGTTTCTGTTATCAAACCTATAACAAGTGAAGAACATTGTGCCTTCACAAATTCTACAACCTTTGCCCAAACCTTTTTGGTTGCCATGCCCATAACATTAGTGATTAGATTTGTCTAGGTCTTGGTTTGCTTGAGTGTCCAACTTTTGATCCAGTAGTAGGGGCATTTTGTATCACACAAACTAATGTTGGAAATTAATTTTTTGATGATACTGTTATGGGAATTAAAATTTGCTAATCATTCGTCAACTTGGCATGCTGCTTAGGAGAATGTGCAAAATAGTTATATGTAAAAGAGAGCAAGGACTCAATCTTGGTTACCAAACTCAAACCACCCAAGGTCCGAACAACCAAGTTTGTGTGGTGTGCCATACAATGCACACTTTTGACATATGGAGCATGCTTTGTCATCAATTGAGTGGTGACACCAACTTTCACACCTTGAAAAACATTAACCCCATTTTCTCCTAAATAAACCAGTTTGTTTGCAATCTCCATCTCAATCAAACCCCCATACTCAACAAGATTTTTCACAATTAAGGAGTTTAGATTGTTTGAAGTGGCAGCATTTTCTAGCCTTTGCAAGTTCAACAAAATTGGGATCCTCTTCCAATTTTTTGTCACATACACATCCACACTCAACCAACTCTAATTATCGATGGTGGTAACTTAATCACAACTCATCGAAATGTATGTAGCTTTCTGAACTACAACTCTAATGGCTTAAAATACAATGTTGTGCATTGTTTTAGCCATTGTCGAACTTGTAGAGTTAGACCAATGTTTTTGTGGACAATTTTAGAAACTAAAAAAATACCTTGAAGTCTTCAAAATTTGTCATTGGACATCTTTATTTGAGCAGATGCCAAATTGCAATGAATTACACATTTCTTCTTCTTCTTAGCCTTCTTTGCCTTCTCAATTAAATCAGCAATCAGGTCTTATCATGTGGATGCATACAACTTCTCAGTTTTCACATAAACATTATTAAGGGTCACATAATATGTATGCACAACAACTCCAATTCTAGCAGCAATAAAGTTAGGCATTAAAAATTTCTTTTTTCTTTCGATTTTGGAGCAAACCCATCTTACCATCCTCATCCTGCCATCCCCTATAGAAATTGGTTCAAACTTGAAAAACCTTGTAGCCCAATGACCTTGATAAACTTTTTTTACCTCCTATTTTGACTTGTTTTGCTTCTTCTTTTTAGATCATTCACTATGGCTTTTATATCATCTAGAGAACGAACTGTAACAACTTCTTCATTGATTTTCTCCTTTCCCTTCTAAACTTAGCAACAAAATACACAATAGATAAAGGAGTCCCATTGACCATGGGTGACAAACTAAGAAACAAGGTAGGTTCCAAAAGGTCTACATAAGCATGATTGACAATACTAGAACTAAAATCATTTGGATCACTTAGTGTAAATGAAAAAAAAAAAAAAAACTTGAAGTTAAATAGTGGCTAAATTATGTTTTTAAATGATGATTATCTTTTGTTAAATATGAAGAATTGGAACAATGACTAAATGATGTTTCAAAATAAAGGGTATATAATGTCAAAGGCATGAAAACAACCAAGACTACAAGATTTTCTAACCAAAATGAAAACAATGGCATGCCTAGTTCCAAATCTAGATCATGAAACAAGAAAAACATGAACAAGAACATAACAAATGTAAACAAGTATCCAATAATATTTTATTGTAAAGAAGAAATAAAACAATGTTATAACAAAAATATGTACCCAAAACTAGTGTGGAACAAACTAAAGGTAATGGGGAATTTTACTTATATTTATACCCCTTGGACATCTAGTTCAAAAAAGTTTTTCAAGAAGCTTTTAATTTACATGTGGCCCATGTTCACCCATATACACTCATTTGCAACCATGTGTGAACTATGAGTGAACTAAAATTCCATTAAAAATGAATTAAATTTCAACTAAGAATGAATTAAAAGTTAGTTGGAAGTAAACGAAAAATGAACTAAAAGTTAACTAAAAGTGAATTGAGAAAAGTAAAATTGAATTAGGATTTAATTAAAAATGAACTAAAAGTTAATTAGAAATGAACTAAGATTTAATTAAGCATGGATTAAGAGTTAATTGGAAGTGAACCAAAACTTAAATAAAAGTTAATTAAGAATGAACTGAAACTAAATTAAAAATTAGGTACAAGTTCATTACAAGTTATGGATGAACATTTAAATGAATGAATTCCATGGCATTGGCATTCATGACATCACTTCCTTTTCTAATAATGAGTTCCACAAGCAGCAAACTTGGGCTTGTTTATATATCATCAATGAAACTCATGCACCTTTTCCATGGCATTTGATAGGTTCTTGAATGGTTCCCAAGTGCACATGCTCACATCATACCCATGCCAATGAACAAGATATTGGAGTTGAGAATTAGAAATCCATGAATCCAAAATGTCCTCCATTGAAGTCATATTCTTATTCACCATTAACTTCAATAGGTGGAGGGGGTTCATGGATTTTTCTTGGAATGGTAGATGCATGGTAAGGTTCCAACAAGGAAATGTGAAAAATAGAATGGATTCTCATAGAATCTAAAAACTTCAATTGGAAAGTCATGGCATTGATTTGTTTCACAATGAAGAATGGACCTAGCCTTTGATGATTTAACTTCTTTGATGGCCTTGTTGTTTTGAAATGTTGTCATTGAAGTCAAACCCAATCCTCGACTTCGAAGCTGGGTTGTTTTTTCCGATGTTCATCAACATTATCCGTGTATTGCCTTTATGCTTCTTCAAGGTTAGGTATAGGTTGAATTTGAACATCCATTAACCACATGGCTCAATCCTCAATGTGTGGATTCACAACTTTATGCACACTTTGAATGTCAAACTTGGGGTGCAAACCATGATTTGCAAATAAAGGTGTTCATTGGGTTAATGAATGCATTGCGTTGTTATAGGCAAACTCTACCATGGTCAAAAGTTCTAACCAATAATCTTGATGATAATTGGTTGTACATCATAGATATTATTCCAAAATTTGATTGACCTGTTATGTTTTCCCATCTATTTAGGGGTGGAAAATTAATGACAATTTCACTCACACCCAAAAATTCAAAAGTACCTTCTATAATTTGAATGTAAACTGAGGCCCACAATTAGAAATGATATCTTCAAGAAAACCATGATACTGAAAAACATGATCAAAGAAGAATTTGGTTATTCCTTCATTAGTTGTTGTTTTGGTAAAGGAATAAAATGAGCCATTTTTGTCAAAAGGTCCACCACCATTAAGATGGAGTCATAAGAACTAGAAGGTGGAAGGTCTATGATGAAGTCAATTGAAATGAAGACCATAGGGATGAAGGGATTGACAATGGTGGAAAAAAACCATGAAGGTAATGACAAGGATTTTTGTTCAAACATAAACATCACAAAATTTGAAAAACTTTTTCACATTCTTCCAAAGATGTGGCCACTAATAAGTTGGAAACATTAACTCCATGGTCTTGTTAAACCCAAAATGACTTGCAACCAAAAGCATTGTGCTTAGCTTGGAGAACTTGAAATCATGTAGGGTCATCAAGAATACACAAAAGACCATCACCATGTAACAGACCATCTTGAAACTCAAATGTGGGATGCTCATTAGAAATATCTTGGATTTGATGATGACTCCTTAATTGGCTTTGGATGTTAATATCAAAAGGGTTTTTTTTCAAATCTTCATGAATTTGACCAAAAATGGTTGGGTCATTAGGAATTAATTATAACGCTTGAAGTTGAAGATGTTCAAGCTTGAGAATGACATCACATTCTTGTTCGTAGGTTGCATCTCCCTTTTTAAATGCAAAGTACAAGCAATAAGACAATGCATCTAGTTTATTTTGCTGGCACCCAAGGTGATATGTGGTGATGACAAATTGAAATTGACATAAGAACAATGCCCATTGAGCTTGGCGTCAATTCAAAACACTAATTGTCATGAACTATTGCAAATTCTTATGGTTTAAATACATAATGATTTCTTGTTGAATTCTTTCAAACAAATGATGCCACTCCTCAAATGCATCCATAATGGCTAGAATTTTTTTATCATGAATCTCATAGTTAATCTCCATAGGAAAAACTTATGAGATTAGAAATTGACAAGATGAAGAAAATTATCTTTTCCAAGTTGTGAAAGTACGTCGCTTGTTGCAAAGTCGGAAGCATCCATCTCCAAGACAAAAGGTTTGGAAATGTATGCATGAATTAAAAGGGGTAGTCATGAAGGAAGCCTTCAAAGATTGAAAAAATTATTAGCTTCAACTCCCCAAGAAAAAGGTTGATCCTTCTTAATCAATTGAGTATGAAGGGCCACAATTGAAAAGTAATGAGCAATGAAACGTCGATAAAAGTTAGCAAATCTTTAAAAACATTGGACATTTCAAACAAATGTTGGAATAGTTCCCAATCAATGGTCTAAACCTTTTGAGGATCTTGGCAAATGCCATCTCTAGAGATGACATAACCCACGAATTCCACTTCAAATTGATGGAATTCACATTTTTCAAATTTAGCATAAAGTCCAACCTTTCAAAACTTCTCCAAAACCAAATGTACATGGCGCTCATGGTCTTTCATGTTCTTTGAAAAAATGAAGATGTCATCGATGTAACAAACCACAAAATCATCGAAGTATTCACAAAAGACATCGTTCATTAAATGTTGAAAGATAGTAGGCACATTGGTAAAGCCAAATGGCATCACAACATATTTGAAATGGCCATAATGGGTTTTGAATGTCATTTTCCATTCATCACTTTTTGGAATGCACACCAAGTTATATGCTTCACATAGATCAATCTTGATGTACACCTTGGTATGATTTAGTTGGTCCAACAACCCTAAGATCAACGACAGAGGATATTGATTTTTAATGGTGAGTCAATTCAGCTCACAGTAATTCTATACTTATGAAGCTCAAGGAAAAACACAAGAGAAAGGTAGGAAAGAGGAATAGTGCAGAGATAATCAAGAAGAAGAAGAGGTAATAGGAAAGAGGTAGAAGAGAAGCTTGTTGTGAAAAGAGTTAGACCTTCTTGAGATTTGAGCGCTTTGGTTGTGACTGTTTTGTAATTGGTTGAAATTGTGCAAGTGACTATAAAAAGAGAAAGAGGCACTAGATCAGTCATTGGGAGTAGATAAATAAAAAGCCATTTAAGTGTTTTATGTTTTTCTTAAAAGGCCCCTCTGTCTGGGTAACTAGTCCACAAAAGGAGTTGGTTTAGAAAATCCCTTGTGTTTTTTTTAAAAGGCCCCTCTATCCAGGTAACCAATCAACAAAAGGGGCTGATTTAGGAAATCCCTTGTGAGTGGGTTTTTTATATTCTCTATGATGTATTTGGAAAGTGAAGACAAGAAGAAGGGGAGAAGGGGTCATAGGGATGTAATAATTTAAAGATTAATTGTTTTGTTTGTTTTGTTTTTCTTTGCTATTGTTTGTTTCTTGGGGTGTTTTTTTTGTTGTTGCTCCAGCGTGATCCTTTTGTTGTCATCTACGGCTCGAATGACCCAGCGCCCATGATTGCACCAGTTCCATTTGGGATGAATTGGTGTTCATCCCAATTATTGAACCTCCCATAGTCAAAAAGGTTGGGTTAAAAAAAAAATTGTTCGTCCACCAATCAAATTTTTTTCACCTCATATCACCTTTACTCACCCAACTACCTTGTTTACCCACCTACCCCACTCATTTTGCAATGGCAAAACTTATATCTCTTCTTGGCTAAACTTTTCAAATTATATATTATTTAAATAAAATTTTATTTTAATTCTGAAAAGTAAGTCAGATTTTTTTTTCCTTTATTTAATAATATGTTAAAATATGTTTATAACAAAAGAAAAATCAAATTTTGCTATTTTTAAACATAGAAATATATAATAAATAGTTTATAATGTATCATGTGTATATAAGATATAAAGTCCATGACACATAAAATTATGTATATTATTATATATAAAGTTTTAAACTAAATAATATTCTATTGTGGGGTTCATTTGATAAAAAAGTAAAACATAATATTCATCCATGAAAATATATATTTTTTGATCCAATAGTTTTATCATATAAAATCACTTATATATAATATATGATAATATTGATTTATTATATAATATATTAATAATTTTTTTGAATAAACTGAAAATAATTGAAAAGCTATTTATAATTCATAATATATATTTCATTTCTTTAAGTATTTATATTTTCAAATTCAAATCATAATGTAAAAATTAAAATGTATGTATTTAATATACCATATTTATATGTATTATATTTCTTAAATACATTATGTTACATTGAATGGTTTTGGGAATAAAGCTATTATATGTTGATACATAATATTTTATGAACTAGTATCAAATTTCATAATTAAAATGTTCTATGTAATACAAAACACATTCATATTTTTAATATTTACTTTCATTTCGACAAAGTATGAAAAAAATAATGATGGTTAAAAAAAAAAATCTTGCTGAAATGTATTGAAATGCAAGATGTACATGCAATTTTTTTCAATTCAGGTATTTTAAAAATTATTTATATACTTCTTGTGTGTAGAGTTTTGAAAAAAAATTAGAATGAATTTAAAATCATTTCATTTGGACATAATATGAGAAAGATGTTAGTAATTAAAGTTGGCTTTTGAAAAAGTTTTAATTGCATTTCAATTTTAATTGAAGTGCAACTAAAAGGTTTAACCCATATTTTATTTTTGAATCTCATTTCACAAGTTATATATAGAACATGTTTTCCCTTGATTACTCACATAGAAATGCATATGCCAATTTGAGATGAGTGAAGAAATGCTCGACCTTAAATGGAAATTGCAACATGAATGAAATAATTTGAATTAACTAATCACTATTAAACAATTTGGATTCAATAATTAATATTAGATAATCTGGATTAAATTATTAATATTAAATAATTAGAATATTCAAAAATTTCTTCATTGTTCATATGTTAGTGAGTTTATTTCTCTATATCAAGTTGTCCTCAATCACCAAGCAATTGACAAATTTGTTAGGAATTCATTAGGACCAAAATTCACCTAATTCACTACAAAACCTAGTGAATTCATTAGTGGATTTGGACTCTTTATGTAC
>Ga0209208_10010736_pt1 | contig 11831 bp, 9 predicted proteins | sample S1TSphfallax_3_FD_187694 | JGI IMG/M metagenome (GOLD analysis project Ga0209208, IMG submission 187694) | Host-associated microbial communities from peat moss isolated from Minnesota, USA - S1T2_Fd - Sphagnum fallax MG (SPAdes) (version 2) | ecosystem: Host-associated > Plants > Peat moss >...
CCATGTGGCAACAACCCATTAGTTAATCGGAAAAAACATGGTCACTCCTTACCCACACGATCAGGATACCATCGGATGAAACCGTATATACTACATTTAAGCTCCATCCACCATTTGGTGACGTCATGCTGATGTAACTGGTTTTTGCGACTATTTGTCGCTTACGACTTGTCTTATGCGACTAACAACAAAATAGTTGTAAAATGTTGCTTGCGACTAAAAACTAGTCGTAAACACCAGTCGTAAAATCCTAGGTTTTCTACTAGTGCTAGTAGATGGTTAACATCAAGTAGCCAACAAGTACTCAACATATACAACACAAGTAGCCACGTAGCATTGAAATGCTCACAAGGAGGCCTTTCTAAAATGTAACAAAAATAAGTATTCAACTTACCTTGCAAGTAGGCAATTGACATTGCACAAGTAAGCATGTGTTAGTCAACTAGCAATTAGTACCTACAAACTAAAACTAACAACTAACAATTGGAGTCCAATAGGCACAACTTGATTAGATGTTAAAACTAATGCAAAAACATAACTCTAATTACATAGAGGCGATAAAAAATTGAATGTTAGCCGGAGAAAATGAACATTAAAATCAACCCTAATAATCCCAAAAAAAAACAAAGAGTCAACACACCACCAAGTAATAGTATTAAAATCATTTAATCACATGTGAACCATCATTAGAACCCAAAGTTATCAATTTCCTACCAACTAGATTAAGCAAATTTTTTTGTAAGGAAACTTACTATTTGATGAAATCAAGCCTTGTAGGCTCCTTGTGGTGTTGATAACATTGCAACCCTTCTCTTGTTGAAGCCTCTTCAACAATATACTCTTTTGTTGAAAATTGGAACTAACAATATAATCATTAGTTATGGGTTTCCCACAAGTAAGGTTCACACAATGGGTGGTTTTTTATTCTAAATGTAAACCTATGCAAAACTAGTGATACATACAACCACAAGATAACATTGGAATGTTGTTGCAAGCATAAAAACTTAGGCAAATAGGGCAAACTTTAACAATGATGGCATTAAGACTTTCAACAAACATGGACTTAGGGTTCTTCAGAGGCAATGGAGTAGTTGTGGCATTGGCTCCATTGGAAATAAGGTTAATGTTTTTTGCAATACCCTTTGCCCACAACACATTGCACGAGATTTGGAATTCTAACACCTCTAATTAAGCAATTACATCTTTGAGCCTTGAAAAAACATTAGCATGTTTCTTTTCAAAATCATCAACTCTTTGACATCCCCTTTTCACTAATTTTTTTTGCATACCTAAATCTTTTTCAAAGACCCTAAAATCTTCAGTCAACTTTTCCACCAAATCTTTCAATTTCTCTATAGTAGTTAGGTCAATATAGGCACTCAAACTTTGAAATTGTGTTTTTACATCATAAACTTCTTATTATTTTTCCTCCAATTTTGTTTCCATTTTGATGAGGCTAGATTTCTCTTCCTTTAATGGTCCCTTCTGGTCCCACAAGTTTGAAGAAAGTTCAATGGCCTCATTTTCCAATTTCTCCTTATCATATTGTAGAACATATTGTATGGGTCTTGTTGACTGTTCAAAGACTTCTACTTCTTCCAATAGTTCCTTCACAATCGCAACTTGGTTTGGTAAGAAAACATTAAATTTTTGAAGTCCCTCCAACACTACGTAATCCTCATTGTCACAAAATTCCAAGCCCTTTTCAGATTGCATGACTCATCTACTTCAAATTTGAAATAGTGCTACAGTTCCCTTTCAAAGAGAAAGAAGGCCCTTTTTATTTCTTCATTTGCTCTTTTGTGGTGTCACATGCATATTGTGCCCAATTAATTAAACATGTTGTATATCAACCAACCAACCACGTAGGAAAATTGCAGGATAATCTTCATTGGTAGGAATGTGTGCATACACATCAATGTATAACTTTAAAAGCTTGTCACATTCAAGCAGATTTAGATGCTTGTTCACTCACACCTTTCAACCATTCTACTATCTTTTGCCAAACACACAAACCACTTCCTCAAATGTGGGGAAAGAACTTAGGTTTTTACAAAAGTCTAAACCTTCAACTTGAAAGTTAAATTTTAATGCAAAATTAGTGATTGTCCACTCAAAATGATTGAAAGTATGACTCACCTTCATAAGTTTCTTTTTCTTTTTTGGTCACCTACTATTTTTTCAAACTCTCACATTTGATAACAAGAGGTTCTTTTTTTACAAAATTGGGGGCTTTCAATGCCATCTTTACAAGCAAAACCTTACACAACCAAAATCAAAATTTGAAATATAGAAAAACAAAAAAAAATTTGTATAAATTCATAAGTTAAATGTAGTGGCAATGCATAGCACATTACTTTGTAACTATTCGCCATTTTGCACAACAAATGTAAATGTGCACAAAAATTGAATGTTTAAAAATTTGACTTGGAAATTCAATGAGGAAGTTTGAAACTTATCCACTTGCACACATCTTTTGAGCTTGATCTTCCTATATACAAAGAAAGAAATTCAAAAAAACTAGTAATGAAAATCTAAAAGATTCAAACAATGTCCTTCAATGCAACTTTAACCTAGCAAAACAAGTTACCTATGAAAAAAAAGCTTGAACTTTTGGAGGTCGATGTAGTAGTTCCTTGGGAGGGAAGTGTGCAACCAATGTCAATGATAATGGCGGTGACGGCAAAAGCTAAACCCATATATTCCTTGAAACCTAAAAAACTACTTAAATTGGACCTAGATAGAGATATAAACCCTACTACGGCAAGAAACTTAATTTGAATTTGTGAATCCCAAAGATCTACTTGTATTTTACTTGTTGGGAAAATGCAAGGATCAAAAAATGTCTACTTTATTGTTCTTGCACCCTGTGGAACAACTTCCTTACTAGGTCCATGTGTTGAACCATAATGTTTCAATTTTAAATGTGCACAAGTTTTGTGCAAAGTTGCATGGAGATAAAATTTCATACTTTTTTTTTTGTAATTCTATCACACATATTCTCTATGCATGTTGGCAACTACAAATGTACTCTCAAAATCACTACCCTAAACATGGTCTTTTTCAATTTTATCCCTAAACCCTAAAGCTACAAATTTGTTTTCAAAATGTAAACCATAAACATGGTTTCTTTTGATTGTTGTCAAACCTTAATTAAAGATATCAAACCTTAAGCCCCTATCCTTTGTTTTATTTTTTGGATAATTTGGATTATATCATTTTTTGTTTTAGTCCTTTTAATTGTAGAATACATATTATTTATGCATGTTGGTAGCAATAGATTATGGTTTCAATTGATTAACTTCAAACCCGATTTCTTTCAATTTCTATCAAATCCTAAAGTTGCCAAACACTAAAACCTTCTCTTTTGCTTTCTTTTCTATACACTGTGGATAATGTTTTTATGTTCGTGTTTTTAAAATTTTGTAACACATTTATTTTTTTGTATGTTGGCAACTATAATTTCTAGTTTCAAAACATTAACCTTAAACCTGGTCTTTTTTAATTTATGTCAAACCTTAAAGCTACCAAACCTTAAATCTTTGTCCTTTGTATAGAGTTACAAATTATGTTGATTGTTTTTGGATTTAAATGCATTTCATGGTCAACAAGGTATGGAAGGATTTGACCCTAACCCATTCATGATCCAAGAGAATGATTATGGAATATTGGCTAGTGAAAGGCCCACAAAGGCACCTTAAAAAGAGAGCCTTGAAGTGCATTGTGGATTTTAAAATTTTAAGTTGCCTAACCAACTCCTAGAACCATCACTTCATGTTTTATAATCAAGATAGAAAAAATGTGACACAATTTATACCAAATGAAGTTTGGAAAGTAGTTTACATAGATTAGAAGTTGAAGTACCCTAATTTTACTTTCCAAGAAGATATCTTAAAATATAAACTATGAGATACATTGAATCTAAATATAAACACATTCAATGAAAAAGGTGCAAAAAGGGTTATTTTGTAGAGTGATCAAATTTTGGCACAATTCAAATCAATTGATGGACATGCAACATAAAATGTATTGAAAAGGCGACATAATTTAATGGAAAGTACAACTAATACATCTCATCATTCCTCTCCTAGCCCTTCTCCTAGCCTTATTTTTAACCTTACATAAAATGAGACAACAAAGCCATCATCTATATTTCTTACCACATCTACGAGTATATCAATTGAAAGGCCAATGATGAAGTTTGGAGATGTTGCAATTACAATCAAAGAGCTTTGCCACTATCACCAACAAACTAGAATCCAATGTGAAGGGGAAGTTCTTTCAAGGCCAAAGGTAGATGTTAACATAGGAAAAAATGCATTCAAAATAGTCAATTTAAGGGCAATTAGAAATTATGGTCATTACAAATGCAAAGTTCAAAATTAGGGTCAAAGATTTGTTAGAATTTCAATCAATAGTCACCATCCCAACCATGTTTTATTAGGTTGTTATGGTGTTTGTTAATAACTTCAATTGGGTAAATGCACGCTACAATGGCTCACTTTTGGAAATTGTAAAACTCCTTACAAGTCTTTAGAAAATTCATTAAAAAATGTTCAAATGGATATGGTTGTTACTTTTTAAATTGTCATTGTTGTAATCTTTGACTAATAAATGTTCAAGCACCTAAAAATCCTTACAAATTTATGTCAACACTTACATTAACAAAAGTTGATGTCATTTTTCAATTCAAAAGTCCTAAAAGATAACCCAAAAAGTCCATATGAATAATGCCCCGAGTAAAACTTTTTAAAAATATGCTTTTGGGACAAATAAATTGTAAAACAAATAAAAATTACAACTCATAAGGACTTACGAAAATATGGTCCATTTTTAATCATTCAAAAGTTCTTAATTATTAAATGGTTAAGGTTTTCAAAGGAAAGATTCCTCATTTGAATTTATCATCTCATGACACATCATATATTGAGTCCCATTAACAAAAATTTGGAATGTGAATCAATATAATTTTTTTCAATTTGTGATGTTATGGTCAAACAATCAGTCCATATTTTTTTTCTTCAAAAGTCCATTACTATTAACACTTTTTTTTATATCAATAAATAACCACACAATTTTCTTCATAATAAAGTTGTTACTCTAAATCCAAGTCCCAATTAATAAATCTAAGGGTATATTAATCACCATATGCATTTGAATGAAGGGTACCCAAGGACAATTGTATGTTTTGTTGTAAAAATGAAGCATTCAACCATGCATTCACCCAATTGTGAAATTTTGGTGATACTTTTATAAAATGTTAATTAGTAATGTAGTAGCCCTAAATAAGTGACTATATTTTTCATTTGTTGAATCAAAATGTTTCATTGGCCTTTTCCACTTGGATTTCAATCCCCCAATGCCCCATTCCCCTCTAACTTTGAAACCTACAATATTTTGATGTAAGTCAATTTGACCACCTTCCAAAAAAACCAAAATCGTAAAACTTGAAACACAATTGTAAATTTAACCTTAAAACCTTAAACATCCAAGTTTACATTTAACTTAAACCCTAAATTTTACATTTAACCTAAAATACTAAACCTAAAACCATAACCCTAAAAACCTAAATTTAAAACCCTGAAAATAAACCTTAATTTTAAACCTAAAACCCTAAACCTAAAACCCAAGAGATAAACCTAAATCATAACCCTTAAACTTATTCCTAAATCCTAAACCCAATAATTTATGTTTAATTTAAAAGCTTAAACCCTAAACCTAAACTTAAACCTAAAACCTTAGACATAAACTTTAATCCTAAATTAAAAACCCAATAACCATATAAACCTAAAACCTTAATAGCAAAACCCAAACTTTAAAATCTTAACCTTGAAGTTCATATTTAATATAAAAACCTTTAAACCCGTAAGTTTAATGCCTAAACTTAAACCTAGGACCCTAGACATAAACCTAACCTTAAATGCCAAACCCATATCCAAAAATTTATATTTAACCTAGAAACCAAAAAACCTACACCTAATCCCTAAAACCTATATTTAAAACCCCAAACAAGAACTTAAAACCCTAACATAAATTTAAACCTAAAACCTAAAACTTAAAACCCTAAAACCTAACCTTAAAATAAAATGAAATGTCAAACTTGCATGCATTTTGTTGTATGCCTTAACAACATCCATAGGAATTTTAGGCGCCAATTCACGCCTCCCAATGCAACACATCATGAACATTTCCTCGTACATGTAACCAAGGTCACCCAATAAGTACTCAAAATATTCATATGTGTGGATAAAATATTAATGTTATGACTTGTGAATTAAGATGATTGGGGAAATATATTAACATCATGGTATGAAGTTGCATACTTAGGGTCCAAATTTATGAATAAATAACCCATGGTGGTCTGCCACAATTGTGTTGTTCATGCAATACATTTGTTTTCACCCATTACACCAAGTATGATGGGATGGATTGTTCTAAGGTTTATGGATTTTGATAAGGGTCCCATCAATAGATCCAATGCAACTTTAGAATTGTGGAACTTGTGTTGCCAAAACTTGTCATTACTCAATAGTGGGCTAGCAAATCTTGTCAACAACTACATAATTGATGCAAGATACAATAAATATGCCATCATCATTTATTGCACTTTTGCTCTAATTCCACATGAAGGGACCATGCTAGTCACATTATCATGTTTCATGAATGAAATGAAATTAACCAAACATTGTTTTAGGGCCAACTTGGATAGTCACCCTAAAATGCAATGTGGTTCCTTTGTGAACTTTGCATGACTAATAATGGTTAACACTAATGTTGGGCAATTTTCATTTTTTCATGAGAATCACTAATTTCGGTTGTTTGAAAGGGGTTGAGAAAACTACCCCTATTCTTTTTTAAATTTCAGAGTTTCATCTTTTAGTAGTTGCTTTCATTTTCATAAATTCCAAAAAGATGAAACTTGGCGATTTTTAAAGTAATCGGTTGTCAATTTTTTGAATTGTTGATTTTCAAAGGCGGTTTTTGCGAAATGATTATCACAATTATTATTCATGAATAAATAAATAAATAAATAAATAAATAACAATGTTAATAATTTTTTCAAAAAAGAAATACAATTTTCAATCTCTTTCACATTCATCATTCATAATTTTCAATATCTTTTCTTTCACAATTTGCTTCAAATTCTTCCCTCTCTATACACTCTACCAAGTTAGATGCCTCATTATAACCTATTTTAGGATCATTCAACTAGTTTTTGCTAAAAAAAATTAAATTCTCTAGGTTTTTTTATTGCAAAAAACATCTTCTAAGGTTTGTTAAAAACTTTGCAAACAAAAATAAAATGTCATGTCTTTATTTGAGAACCTATAGTGCTAAGTATTTGCCTTGTTAAAAGCCCTTCAATTGGAAACCTAGACTAATATTTTTCCTACCATAACAAAGGGCATTTAATAATGTCCTTCAAATCTACATGAAATCTCCTAAAGTCTAACAACTCTCTAGTCACCAACTATTTCATATGTTCACAATTGGTGTTGGTCATTTGGAAGACGTCTAATTTGCTTAGTCGTCATCTTTGTGATATACATATTTCTCCCACAAGATGTAAGTAAAGGTAACACTTCAAAAGCATAGGATATATTGTTTTCTCATCATGTTTTTCCACAATAGACACTCCCTATTCATGCCCAACAGAAAGACACAAGACAAAGGCCCTTAAACCTTGCCCATTTAACATCAAAGAGAGCATGTTATAATTTTTCTTTTTTTCATAGCTTCATAAGAATGTAAGAAAAAAGTCAAGAATCCCAACAACCTTTTTTTTAAATATTAGAGGCCAACAAATAAAACTCAAAGGTAATTCTTCCATCATCCATTAGAGGGTCAAAGGTTGTTTGTGTTCTTGCTTCTTCTTTCATTTCTAGACTCCAAGTTATAAAGAGTTCAGGGCATCATACAACAACCAATGACCACTTGATTGATTCAAAACACAAACATTCACAACAAATCTTAAACAATGAACAATAGACATGTTAGGTTAGAGGAGGTGGGACACATCCAGAAGCCTGGAGAACAATCTATTTGTTGTAACACATTACCATGGCTTCACAAAATAGCAAAACCTCTTGAAATAAGTTGACTTTATTTGCAAACCTATAAGAAACAAAAATAATAATTGCAAAAGAGAGAACTTCAAATTACAACAATTATAAGACAAATTCAAAATGAAATTTAGTTTATATAAAAAAATTAAGCTTGTTTTTATTGGTGTATTTAACTTTTTGGGGTGAATTCTAGCATCCATACGTGCCTTGTTCCATTTTTTTTTGCCTTTACCAAACTTTTCGACTAAGTAATGCACTTTTAAATGTTAGATTGCACATTCTTAATTGATACAAATCTCATGTCTTTGCAAAATTTCTCCTTGGTAGTCCCATATTAACATGCCTTGGAAAAAACATGTCCAAAGCAACTTCCATTGAAACTTTCCTCTAACACCATAATATCATAACTCACATCATACATTAGTGCTGAAATCATTGCATTCAAATTAGTCCCTTCATTTTTAACAAATGCAATGGTTCAAATAACCCAATAGTCACTTGCTTGGGCTACCAATGCAAAAATATCATGGGCTCCTTTAAACATCCATAATTCAAAATTGGTAATGGTCAACAAACACTTAGCTAATTGAGGTACTTGACATACAACTCTTTTGTCTTTTCCACCAAATTAGGAAAATTTATTGGGAAAATAGTTTTGTGGATGGGATAACAACTTGAAGACACAAATGTAAGGTAAATTTTTTGAACTAGGAACTATCCACAAAATGCATAGGAAGATGATTTAAAATACTACACATCATCCTTTTAACAAGATCTTTAGTAGAAAAAACTCAGAGATTTCATTAGTAGACATACTAGGTATTTTCTTTGTTGGTTTTTCTCCAAACCACTCTTCATGGGACTATTTATTTCATCTTTAAATTTCTTTGCAAGCAATCTATGTCTTACATCCACATGTTTTTTTAAGCAATTATCCCATTAGATTACAAATATGATATATATTTTAAAAAATTGGTTCTTGTAGTAAAAGAGACCTACTCTTTGTGACATAACATATAGTGCATCACTTTGAGGTACCTTGCCATCTACTTGTGTATTGTCATTCATAACACAAAAGGCCATAGTGCATTTTTGCCATAAGGTTTCCAAAACAACCTTTGAACATGTAAAACATGAAATCTTTGATTCACATTCTCCTAATCACTTTTGGAACTATATTCAATTGGGTTTGCAAGCTTTCATTTCCTTGTGATGTTTCAGGAAAAGGTTCCCCTTTTAAAGAAACATCATTTTGGAATATTTCACAAAGCTTTATTTCAATTCTCATAACATTTTCATTTCAATTGGAATGGGCCATTACTTTATTAGTATTTAATTCATACAACAATTTTTTTTGTAAAAGAAGTTACAATTATGAGACTTGAAAAAATAGGTAAGGAAGAGGATTTAAGGTTTGGGGTTGAAAACTCATTTACAAGAATTTGCAAATCAAAAATTTCATTTTAAAACATAGTTGAAATGAAAAATGTATAATAAGTTGTCCTTCCAAAAAGATAATTTTCTTGCACCATCCAACCACAAAAATAAAACTTTTTGGGTTTTAGGGTTAGGGTTTGATTTTAATGGACAATACCAAAATAAGCTAACTTTAACCTTAACCTTAAAAAGTAAACAAAGAGAAAAAGACACAATTTTTTTTTTCTTTTATAAGATCAATATTTATTAAAATTTTGTTGATAGTTGAAAGCACATTACAATGGTATATTTAGAGCAAAAAAATGTACTCATTTTGTAGTACATTTTGTATTATTTTGGGGGAATTTTTTTTCATTTCATTTAGCGTTTTGAGAAACATTAAAAAAGGATTTTTGACACAAATCCTCCAACACAATTCTTGTTATCTTTCAAATGACAATGGTTTTTCAAATAACTTTTATGTATTCACATACTTATGCTTGATTGAATGAAAAACCTCATCTAGATTTGGAATTCTTCATATAGAATTGACATGGGACAATGAACTCATATGTAATACATGATTGAGTACTTCATCAAATTTGTTAATTGTTTGAATGATTTTTGAAATATATTTGCACTTTGGAATATGTCGGTACAATTGTATTTTTTTCATTAATATACTTTTCAATCATTTAATATCAACTTCAAAGTTGGATATTTTTACAATCTTTTTCTTTGGGTTTTGAAATACCTTGTTCCAAGTATTATTTACAAAAAATCGTTTCAATATTAACTTGGTAGAAGTTAAAAACATGTAGTTTCAAAAGTAATATTTGTGATAATAAATTTTTACTGTCATAATGTGTTTTCACCCTAATCAAAATATATAATGTTTTTTGAAAAAGTAAAAGTTGATTCCAAGTTTACCTCAAAAAGAGTTTGGAATCTTGACCTCCACCCCAAATTGGCCTTGGAATCTTGAACATGCAAGAAAAATAGCAAGCGGGAAGTATTAGTCTACAAAAATAATGCATCCAATGCACGTTAGAATGTAAGCAAAAGCCAAAAGTGAAAAACTTGAGCTAGAGTAGAAAGGTACCTTGATATATGAAGTAAGTTATCGTATTTGAATCAAGAATCGAAGCCTGAACCAAGGTAGAACCAAGACTTAAAACAAGAGTTAGAAATAATTAAGGTTAACAAAAAAATAAAGAGCAAGAAACAAGAGACAAAAATGAAAAATAAGAGGCAAAAGTGAGAAATAAAAGCCTTGGCTAAAAGTGAAAAGCGAAAACAACATTGAAAAGTGAGACACAAAAATGGAAAGTAAGAGCCAAGTAAAAACTAGAAGTAAGAAATAAAAGATAACAATGAAAAACGAAAGCTAGTCAAAGGCCAAAAGTAAGAAGTGAAAAATAGAAATAGGGAGCAAAAGCCAACCAAGAACCATAAGTGAAAAACGAAAGACAAAAGTGAAAAACAAGGAAAAAAAAAACAAAAGAAAACAAATGAGAGCCAAGCAAAAACTAAAAATAAAAAACAAAAAGTGAAAGTCAGATAGAGTTAAAACCAAGAAATGAAATATAAAACCAAGAAACAAAAGCTAAACAAGAACCAAAAGCGAGAAGTTTGAAACATAAGCGAAAAGTGAGAGCTAGGGAATAGCCATTAGGGTGAAAGCACACTAGATAATCCATTTTTGGGTGTCACATTACAATTTTCACAGGGGGGCATGGTGTTAAGTTATTGGCCTATACAACTTTAAAATTATGATCAAATGTTGCGAAGGACTTATTTTTTAAAAGTAGGGTACAAGTCAAAAACATTGTAACAATGGAATGACAAATAATGATATTATGAACTCAATGTGGACATTCTAAATTAAGGCAATTGCGTTGTCACAATCAATAATTTGTGTTATGCACTAAAAAATGCATCATGAACTATACCAATAAATGCTTTTTTTTTGGGTGGAACGATATCATGAATGTAGATTTTGAATGGATTAATTCATTAAAAATGAATATTTGAAAATTTTATGAAATTTTATGATTTAGTTGTTAAATTTAATCCTTGAAATCCACACATTGATCAATTTTAAGTTACATTTCAATATATATATAATATGTAGGATTTTCGAGGGAGGCCTTTCTTGAAATCCACAAATTTTTAGTTTTAGGAAGGAATGTTTGTGATTTTGAAATAATGACTCTAATTTTACATTGTGAAAATGATTAATTATAAACACCACATCCGTCAATTTTGGTCCATTGTAGTGTGCTTTCACCCATAAGCAAAAAATGAAAGATAGGAATGAGAAATGAGAACCTGACAAGAACCAAAAAG
>Ga0209208_10010737_pt1 | contig 11830 bp, 7 predicted proteins | sample S1TSphfallax_3_FD_187694 | JGI IMG/M metagenome (GOLD analysis project Ga0209208, IMG submission 187694) | Host-associated microbial communities from peat moss isolated from Minnesota, USA - S1T2_Fd - Sphagnum fallax MG (SPAdes) (version 2) | ecosystem: Host-associated > Plants > Peat moss >...
TTCTCTCAAGCATGGTTAACATTCGGATTCTTACCTTATCACAATTAATATGAATACCATGTAGACATATGAGTTACGACATTAATTATATGTATATTTAAGTTCTAACAAGGATTAGCCTTTTTTTATCAAACCTTGCTAAGTTACATTAACTTAGCATTTTCAATGCATGCTAAAATTCCATTTTGAAATTTTCATCTTTTAATATATTATAAAGGTATTTTTTTTAAAAATCCAAGAATTTTTTTATTTTAAAAAATTCAAAATTTCGGCATTTTCAAAAACAACATGTTTTGTGTTGAAGATGTCGAGGTACTATGGTATCTTGATTTCAGAACTACATAAATAATATAAGTTGTTATTTTTTAAAAAATACAAGTATGAAAAAAATTTGTTTATTATGAAGGAAGATAGTTTGTTAATTATTTTAATTTATTTTTCTTTTTTGAAAAATAATTAGCTTCCACCTAAGACAAAAGTATTAAAAGATTGAATTGTAAAAAGTTAATTAGAGGAAGTTAGCAAGATAAGCCAAAATTAGAAGAGTAATTAGATGATAAAATGCAAGTTGAAACGTAAAATATAACAAGCCAAGTAGTAAACAACCCATGAACTCAAGGCTTTGGATAGACAAGCCAAAGAAAAATTAGACTAAGTATGGGAGGTAGTTGACATAACCACCGAAGGTTACACCTAGGGAGTTTGTTGTAACCCTCAAATGTATATAGAAAAGGAAAATTAAGGAAAGGGGTTCTTCATTTTTTGAGGAGATAATAAAAGCAAGACCAATCTTGTAAAAACAACATGTATTATGAATTACTTTTCCCCACAACGATGGTGTATGAGAGGTGAGAGAGTGAATGAATGTGGGACATGTCAATTGTGTTATATATTGTTAGTTATAAATACTCAAAAGTTAGTTTAGTTAGTGGAACTAAGCTCGTGTGGGTATGATGGTAAATTGACCATGATGTATGATGTCTAAAATTTGTGAGAAAAAGGGGAAACATACACAAAATTAAACAAGGATGAAACATTAAAACAATGTAAATAAAACTTGGTTCTACCAATGTAAGATCACATTGGTTCTGCCCATCATGTATGTGGTACTTAGATGGATGGAAGGGGCAAGGACACAACAATTATTAGTAGAAAATATAAAGGGAGCACATAATTAAATAGTTTACATTATTTGTCATGTGAAGATTTCCCAACCCACAATGCCTTTTACCACATTTAGCTTGGATTTGGTATGTTGACTTATTCATTATCGATTTTGTTGATTCAAAAATACAAACAATATGCAGCATTCACAATTTTGGAACATTTTATCTTTCATAATATAGAATGCCAACATTGCCAACATTTTGTATAATTTTATTACTTACCTCCATTACTCCATCCCACTCCAATTCCACATTGCTAGAATGTTGAACAAACCATTCATCCAAAAACACCTATTACTCACCTATTATTCCTACTTAAACAAATTTTGGGGATGATTAAGGTTGTGCATTAGCATATCAATTACTTCATTTATGGACAATGTGTTTTCATGTATACAATACTTGCCATTGCATGCAAGGCAATTGTTGTATATCCAATATAACAAGGCAAAAATTTATGGTGTTGTTGAACAAGCTTTACAAAGTTCCAATATGGACAATTGCAATTTGGTTCTTGGGAAATAGTCACAATGTAATCACCTCCTTCAAATTGCAAATGATAAGCTCACAAAGTTGGAATCCTCCAACTCTTCAAACATTAACATAATTACGTTCAATCTCTAAGCACACTTTTGATGTTGTTTATTGAAGTTATTCTCATTTTGTTGTTTCGCTTTGATTCCATTTCACATTGTTGCATGTTCACCAAGGGCAAGTATATTCTTGGGGTCCCATGCTCAATGTTGGTCAATAATTTCACAAATGATTAGATTTATCATGAGCAATTTGAACCCTACAACATTAAGATTGTTAACTTTTTCTTGGGTCAAGTTTTTCCCTTGAAAACAAGCCACAACTTCGACCAACATGGACAAAATTGATTTCATGCAACACTCAATATTATCCAGGCAAAAGATTTTTTTATAAAAGTAAGGTTTTGCCATGAAGTCAATTTTGTATGTATTTTGAAGCATGGAGCTTAACAATCAATAAAACAATCAATGTTCCATATGAGTTTCACAATGCACTTGCGAATCGCCGAATCATGCAAAACACAAAATTCTAAAAATATTTTTACACCCTTCAAATCTTGTGCAAGAAGTCCCCGAGCTTGTCTAACTTCATTTTGATAATTGGATGTCGCCCTTAGTTCAAAAAGGTAATAATAGGCGCCATGAATGGTGGTGGACATGGCATAGAAGAAGGATTTACAATAGTTACAACTTGATTGCTAGATTGGTGGTGATCAAACCCACATTACATTGATGGTGGGACAAAAATTCTTGCAATATCTTTGATGGATTCATCCACAACTTTTTGGCCTTTACGAAAAAAGACTAAAAGTAGTAAGAACATGATCATTGGAAACATCAACCTACTAGTCACTCCACATATGTGATGGGGCGGTGTTCTCACACAAAAACCTCCCACCATGTGATGATTGGCCATAGCTTGTTTTTACATGCTTGGTTGAATGATTCTTGTTATATCAACTTAACATAGAATATGGGTAAAAACTATATTTTTTTGCTTAGAAAAGTGGATCAAGATGAATCATCTAAAACTAGTGATGGGCCATAAGCAAGTGGAAGTTGTTTAGACAATTCTATCAAACATTCTTCTTTATGATAAGTCAAGCCTTATCTAATCAACTTGTGGCCCAAAAGTTGACTTGGCGCCTAAGAAATGCATATTGTAGGTGTTGCACTCTATGTGTTCATGGGAATGATGGGTGAATGGTGCATGGACATAGATGCAACAATCAATAAATCTAACACTAAAGGAATGCCTCATGTAGGTGTTACATGCTTTCTGCGCATGGGAACGATGGGTGGATCAAGAAGGGATGCAAACATGGAAAGTAGCAAGTTTGGAGTTGGTAGAAATGGTGTGGGAAGAACATGTTCAACTTCTTGAATGGACATTTCCACACCCATCAATTTGGGGAGGATAATAAGCACAAAAGATGGCCAAGAAAATCATGTGCCTCCTAAACTAGCGGATTAATAGAAGGTTTATTGGTGCACACCACCCATGATGATGAAAAATCAACAAATGTAATGTTGGAACATTTTTGCCTTATTTATCCATGAACTCCTATTTAGGTGATGGGAATTGCCATCGTACAACTTTTGTTTAATAATACATGGACAATCATCACCTTCTAACCTTATTCCCATTTCCATGCATTTTTATTTCATCCATGATTTGGTTCACTTTGTCAATGACTTTCTTCAAATCACCCAATCATTGCATTTTTTTCAAAGTGAATTCTTCAATAGAAAATCCTTTGCTTCTCAACTCAGCCCCCAAAAGATTTCTTACCTTGTGTTTTAGAAAACAACTTTCATGAGGTCATTCAAGGTGATGGTAACAAAAATTGTTTTTACTTTTGGACTATTGCTTATAGACTTTGGCTAATTCACATTCTTGTCACACCCAATCACCCTAATGACTAAAATGGATGTGCCACCATGTTAGCCACTAATCAAGCTTGGAAATGGGAAGGGACAACACCAAATTTAATCCACCATTCACAAATGCATTGGTAATTTGCCTTTGTTTTTCATCATTTGTCTTGTTATTTTTCCAAGCATAAATTAATGTCATGTGTTCATCTTGAAATTTTGCATGTACAAGGTTGTAAGTTGGTGTGCTTTCAAAGGTTGTTTTGCCTAATGGAAAATGCATGTAAAATCACAACCCCTCATTTTGATCATGTGATTGTAAATGACCCTCACTACTTTCTAAGTTGCAACAACAAGATTTGCTATAAACCCAAGGAATTCCATTTTTTTTACTCCATCATTTTGGCCAAATTCATTCAATTTTGTCCAAAATATATATAATTTGTGTATTCCCATCCTCTATCTTCATGTCACATATTGCCAATGTCATCATTTCGTGATAAACATGAACCACAAGGGTTGTCCAATTAATGATGCATTTCATGTGGTCAAAGAAACCCAACATTGTTGCAACTCCCCTTTTGGCATCTATTGGACATATTCCATTCTTGAAACATCCCCACAAGTGGACATCTTGAAGACATGACATAGTTTGAAAGAGCCTTGACTAGGGAATACAACACTTTGGATGTAGTCATAAACTAAATGACATTTGATCTTGAAGACATAAAAAAGAAAGCTCCCCTTGAAGTTATGAATGGTGTTTTTTAATGTTAGGACTATAAATAGGCTCAAACTACCTAAGCACGTCACTCAATTTTGATCCCCTTAGACATGAACTATTATGATTAATTAATATCCTTTCTAGAAAAGTTAGGTGTTCACCAACATGTGGGCAATTCTTGTTAGAGATGAACATGGTTTTGCTGCAAAAACTATTGATTTGAAGAAAACTTTTATATCCTTGTCAAAGACCATGATGTTTGGACTATCAATTGTATGAGTGTGAACCCTAACATGAATGGTAACTTTTGTGAGTTTGGGATTAAGGTTCATAATGAGGAAAAATGTTGCCTTAATGCACAATGCCATGCACACTAATGGATGTTTGCAAAATGCACATCTGAATTTTTATTGCATGGTTGACCAATAAAAAAAATAGTCACATGATCCTTTCCAATATAATTTATTCTTTTGTATTAGGTGCACATCCAAATATCCACAAGTGGAATGGGTGCAACAAAATGAGCCCATGCATCATCTTTTGCAAATTTTCAAGTCATGATGCCTTACATCTTGTAAAAAAATGTTAATCCATGAACCTACAAGCATGAGCAAGCAAGCATGAGTGCATGAGTAGGACTAGATCTTTTTTTAAATATTCTAACCATGTCGACAAAATATTAGGAAAATATTATTTAACATGTAAGATAGAATCTTTGTTAATGTGTAGGAATATTTTACCACATGTCCATGGATTAATGATCTTTATAGATGAAGTATGGATGAAAAAATGGGTTAACTTCATTTTGAATGTTGGCAAGAAGAAAAAAATTGCGAAAAATTGAACAAAAGAAATAGGGTCGAAATAATTTATGTTGGTTTATTTCAAAACAATTTGACAAATCAAATGTTCAAGTCACACTTCAAAATCATACTTCATATTTCCTTAATATGAATTGTATTCAAGTTTTGCAACATTCAAACCATACAAAATGTTGAATTAAGTCCCATAGACCCACCAAGAGGTATGTGCCAATATGAACATTACATGTTCACCACCTAGAGGCATGCCCATTAAAAACAAAAACAATATGAAACAACCCATGACATTTCACATTACCTACTCTAGTTCAAGTTATTTCTATTTCATACACTCTTTCAACCTCTTATGTCTAACACCATTTTTGCTACTTACAGAATCAATTTGCATTTTTCTTCCTATATTATTAATTTGCCCGATCTATACAACAAGCCTTTATTTTATAATGGCAAGAGGAAAATTGCCACCAATGTTAACACCAAACACATGGGAATCAATGATTGAATATACATTAATCTCAAGCATATTGGATAGAATATGTGAGAAAACAACAAAACCTTTGGAATATTTAAGAAATGACACTCAGTTACTCCCCTTCCAACATTTGCTAGAAATCATAACATGGGGAATAGAATGAAAAAGAACAATTCACAAAATAGATGAATGGGCGACTTGGTGATGGACGAATGCAAAATTAAACAAAGAAAATCTTGCATTGCTAAAACAAACTATAAACATTTCGAAGGAGGATACGGAAAACTACCACTGGGCAATGTTTACACATGGCATGGATTATTTTCTTAAACACACAAGTTTGAAAAAACCGATTTCAAAACATTTTTTCACATGTTTACTCAACAATTTGTCAACAGAGGATTTAATAACCCTTGGGAACTCGACATCAACATGATTTTTGAAACCTTGAAAATGACTATGTAATTTCAGGCAAGCGAGCTTGGTTGCCACATGATTTAAGGAACAAAGTTTTAAAACAACTAATGAGTTGTCAGATGATAAGGCTGGCCCCAAAACCACAAAACATGTATGATAATCGAAAGAAACAACAAATCAACAATTGAAGGAAAAAGAAAAATATAATTATTTTAAATAAATAATGGAACAATACACATGTTAAAATGAATAGTGGTTAAACTTGAACATTGAAATTGCTTAATGAAAAAATCAAATGTTAATGTTGAAACAAATAATCATAAAAAATATGATAAACATCCACTTAAAACACTCACAAGCACCACCATATTTGGACATGTTCCCAACAATGGAAAGGGAAAAAATCAACACTATAGATGTAGAGATGCAAGCATTCATTGAATGATGGGGATTTTCTAATTGCTTACAAGATTATAAAATATATAGGATTGTGATGAAAATGTTTATTACAAAGTTTTTGAGCAACCGACCACGAAAACAATGTATAGGTATGGAAGATGTTCACATGGAAATGGACCAGGCCATAAACCTAGCCATGACGTGGATTTCAAAAAACCAAAAATGCATTAAATTAAATACCTCCAATATGTATAATCTCGAGTTCCAACATTTATAATACATATCAATTAAAATATATACATGTTTAGATTGTTCACATGATTGTTTAATTAATTAATCTCATTACATATTTAAAGACCTCTTGTACATCCAAATATCAATTGAAGCTTGGAAAATGTTTTGAATGTTTCACACTTGATATGAGGGTCTATGTAGGAGTGCAATGAAATATAGCAATAATAATTGCCAAAAGGCATGAACTGGACACATGGCATGTAAACAAAAATGCAAACAAAAATGGCATGAAGTCACATTAAGGTGAAGGGGCAAAGAAGTGATCACAATTACATGTTACACAACATGCATGGCACGAGTAGGAAACATAATTGTTCTACAAATTACAAAAAACTTAGTGTAATTAATCCCATCCCAAAGTCTAAAGAAAGTTAGACAATTTTGAAGAGGCCATTGCATGTAATAATTCAAAAGTGACCCTATACAAATCTAGATTTTGGGAGATGTTTACAACTTTGTGACATTGCATGAATAGAATGTAATATCTTTTAATGAGCTTCCAAGTAGCAATCAAAGAAAACAAGTTTTGAATTAAATTATTCATTTGCACAATGTCACAATATCCATATCCTAGACACTCTTGTCGAACACCGAAAGATTTAAAATTTTACCCATTAGTAGAAAGAAAAGAGTTGAAGAGTATAGATGTAGAGTTATAGGCAGAGGTTAAGTATTGGGCATCTTTTAACCATTTGCAAAATTACAAGATATATGGGATAGTGATACAAATGTTTTGCCTAGAGTTTCTGAACAACTTCATGTTCAAGGGATCCACGGGAGGCAGAATGCAAATTTTTTTGTTCAGCCTCCAACTTCCAATGTCAAAAGTTAAAGGCCGAGTAAAAAAATTTGCACTTGGTTATTATGGAGCCCTCGAGCTTCATACTTAAGGATTCTATGAGAGGCTAAACACAAAATAATTTGTTCGAGCTTTAATGTTTGGCACCAAATGTTGGAGTCCAATCAATAACATTTACCTCGAGCTTTCCTGAAAACTAGAGCTCCCAAGCTTACGACTTTCAAAGGTCAAAAAAATTCCTCAAATGAGTTTCCTCAATGTAATTTTTTATTCTTGTTTAACCTTCTTTACCTCATTTCTTTAATTTGCAAAATTTTGTTGAAATAAAAAGTCCATCCATAGAGGTATTTTTTATTCTCTTTTTCAAATTTTGTTATCAAATTATTCATCTTATTTTTTCCATCATTTAATTATTTCTTACAAGTTCCTCCATCTATGGAATGTGTTGAGTTGATTGAACAAATGTTGTTGGAAGAGAATTTTGAAGAGGTATTTTCACTCTTCATGATATTGATGTTTTGTAATTTTTTTGGATTCATCTAGTTGATTTTGTCCCCACTTGTTTGCAAATGAAAAGCTTTGACTGACAACAAGGCGGAAATATGGATGTCGATGAATTTCAATTTGTGCCAGAAACCACTTCTACATAGGTAAGTTGAACGAATATTTACATCTTGTTCCTCTGTTGTTTACTCTTGTGAATTGCTTCCAATTTAACATAATTCCATCATGACCTTGTCTACACCGGAGGCTAGCTTGACTTTTGGGCCTTTTATGCAATTGGAGGTAATCAATACAAGTGCAGATAAGGGCATTTTCTAGGTCCAGATGGATCATAGGGTCAAGATAGACAAGGTGTTGGAAAGGCATAAGATTCATCCCAAGATCAAGGCTTGGATGAACATACCACTCTGCCACATGATATCCATGCTAGTAGTAAGGCCAGCCCTTAAGATCGATGTGTTCAAGATGGAATAAGTGTTCCAAATGGGCTATTGAAAAGGTGACAAAATGTTCTATGTTTTTCCCACAAATTGGAAGGAAGAGGAGGAATTTACTATGGATCACATCCATGAATGGGACTATCATTAGAAGGTCGTGAATACATCATTTGAGGAAATGCTAAATGCAAATGAAGATTTGTAGAGGTTCACTAGGAGAATGTTTTGTGTGTGGGATGACAACCATTGACTATAAGCCTAGATGCTTTATATCTCAAAAGTTTGCCCATATGACCTCTCTTGGCACATTGTAGTGGATTCCATCATATTGGATATGAAAGAGGGCCATGTCGACCTCCTCATTACAATGACAAACATGAACAAGTATAATTAATATTAAACATTATGAATTTCAAAATTCTAGTCCTTTCCTTCTTTCAATCTTGTTCCTTTCAACTTCAGTCTTTGTGCATTGAAGTTGAAGTTTTCTTTCAATTTTGCTTAAACCCCCTAAGTTTGTTGAATTTGATCATGTCAAGCCAAGTTTGGTGCATGATTTTTTCCACATCCAAAGCATTGGCATGATTCCATTGGTCCAATTCAATGATATCATTAGTTTTGATGTCTACAAGAGATGTGAGAACAAGTCAAATAATACTTAGTACTTTCTGACACAAGAGAACTTTTTTGACTATATGTACAAGGTTTTATTCTTGCTCGGTCTTTCCATTTGAATTAACTTATTTTTTGATTTAGACATGTGAGTTACAAAAATGATTTCTTCTTTATGTAGTGTGAGCTTTTGACTATAATGAATGTTGTTGTAAAGCTTTATTATAAAGAAAGTTTTGGATGAGAAATTTAGGTCAACATCTAGACTGCAAGTACTCATGGACAAGGCAATGGATCAAGTCTAAAAGGATCATATCTCCGCCTTCACAAAACATTTGCCAATTTGTGACCCGGTTTTTGGTCCCAAGTTTTTGAAATAAATTCAGGTCCATTTTGATATGAATTCGGGCCTGGAAATTCTTACTAAGAAGTGATAGATGTTAGCTTTTGCATAGGTGACGAATGAGCATAAGTTATCTTGGTTGAGACTCTATAACCAATCCAGTGTGTTATGGGAGGCAACAAAATTTCCAAAACATGGATTTTGAAATGAAGCTTTTGATAAGTGACTTCACAAGGTGACTTTTTGGTCTCATGTAAATGCTTACTCATTTGAGCCTTTAAATTTATTGTCCTTGAACCAATTATACATTGACATTTTGCATATTATAGTTGGAGGTGGAGGTGCATAAACTATTCTACCATTGCCATCTCCATTTAGCTTTTGGAGTTTGAATATTTGCCTTCATTATCATCTACATTCAAGAATGGAGACTTTCTTTTTAGAATATTTGTTTCTTCATGGAGTTCAATTCCAAAGATGGGATTCAAAGAAATAAGTTGTGGGAGTAGCACATCAATGGGACAAAAGCCCTTAAATGAGTGGTTTATAAGCCATTCCACATTCATATCATCCATGTTGTCAACTACAAATTATTCTTCCAATGTCATTTTGATTTCATTGCCACTAACATTTTTATTGTTTATTGAGCACTATAACTATTTCTATTTTGTGTTTTTTTAGAGGGGAGCCATATCCGGAATTGCAAAATTCTTCAAGATATGGAAAGATCCAAAGACAGATACCACAATGTATAGGAAGGACATGTTGATAAATTGGACATCTACACATCTTTCATATTGTGCTTGGTATCTTGATTACTTAAAGGGGAATGCTCCTACATCAAAGGTGAAGATTTGGGAAAAACATTAGCCGATATTTCTTCAAGGACTTGTAGCCTTGGAGAAGGAGACACTGAACAAGAAGAGATTGCAGGGGGGCAAAAGGAGGGGAAAGAGACAAGTTCAAGAGTTTGGATCAAAGATGTAGGACAAGGAAAATGTTCCCACTTAATCCCAAAGAGAAGCAGAGCTTGGCTTGGCCATGGCATTTTTTAAAGAAGTTATAGTGACTTCCATTCAGACCATCCCAATTGAAGTAGACAACTTAATTATAGTTGTCCAGGAGTATCGTTCTCCACAACATGAACATAAAAAAAGATGACATGAATTGACTACCCTTGGTGTAGGAGCATTAGGTATTGGGAAAAGAATTCCACTGCTCACCCCTTTGCTAATTCCCAATTTTGTGCATTACCATTTAACTATAAGATTGATGAATGTGTTTTGGGCCTTAATTTTTACATCTCGTACCTAAATTCACATATGGCCACTTGAACATTCAAGCATGTTTATCATTATATATATTTTACAAGTTAACTCATCCTCCTAGGTTTAAATTTATTATTATTATTATTCATGCAATGTTTTATTGTTCCTTGTACATGACATTCAATTTTTTTTATAAAAAAATATTATAAAGGAAATGAAATGAAAATTTTGGGATATCACTTTTGTCAAATATCTCAAAATATGATTTTTTTTTCAAAACCAATAATATCATTTATTTCAATTAACCTATGCAATTTTTACAATTATTTTCTCCCCAAAACATTTATTCAAAGATAATAAACATATTACTTTGTTAGTTAAAAAATGCATATGGGTTCAAAAAACATTTTTTTCATATAAAATATATCTTTTCGTGCATCATAGCCTTGAATAACCCTTTATACAAAGAAAGTTGGAGGTCGAACGCATTTTTTTTGCATTCGGTCGCTCCTTCAGATCTCTTAAACATGCCAAACACACACACAAAATTTGTCGCCCTCTTTTGAAACTCCCGAGCTTGGAGCTCAAAAGATTCAAGAGAGGCCAAAGCAAAGTTTTTTGCCTTGGTCAAATTCCTAAGAAACCTAAAAAGCAACAAGAGAAGATATTTAAAAATAAGAACTTAAAAGCAAGGAAACATAACAGAAACAACTTGAAAGAAAAAGAACTCAAAAACATGAAATTGGAAAAGCTTGGAAACTTACTTCAAGTTGTTGTGTTGTTCGTGTGTCCCCCACCTCCTACAAGAACAAGAACACAATGAATATATATGTGAGAATCTCAAGCAAAATATTAAGGTTTCTAACACACCTTTTAAAAAAAACCAAGCATGGAAGCACAATTTCAAGCACAGTTCCATCTTTTCTTCACACAAAAACCATCGTTTCACTCATACTTGCTGCATAGTCACTACTAGGAGATGCGGCCCAAGTTCACTAGGCTATTTCACTATGCAACCATAAAAGTGAATTAAGTTCACTGTAATTTCACTACCCTTACCTTCATTGGTGAAAATGGTTCACTATATGGTGTAAATGTTTACTAAGGGTGAAGTTTGTTTACTAGGTTTGTTTTTTTAACATTATTAAAATAATTATTGAAAAATC
>Ga0209208_10010738_pt1 | contig 11828 bp, 9 predicted proteins | sample S1TSphfallax_3_FD_187694 | JGI IMG/M metagenome (GOLD analysis project Ga0209208, IMG submission 187694) | Host-associated microbial communities from peat moss isolated from Minnesota, USA - S1T2_Fd - Sphagnum fallax MG (SPAdes) (version 2) | ecosystem: Host-associated > Plants > Peat moss >...
GAAACTCAGGATGCAGATTGTGTATAATGGTTTGCCCAAGTTTTTGGGAAGATTATTATATGCTTATCTACACCCACTGTTGGGAGCTGATGAACTCAGTGGGTAGTCATGGCAGCTTGTCACTGCCGTTCATGATGAAGGTGATGGTCTGTCACTTTGTGAGCAACTCTCATGAGGTTATGACTGCACTCATTTTTGTGTTACCTTAATTGTTGTTGTGGAGATTTCTCTGCAACTTCATCAATCTATTTGTTTAATACACTGTCCACACCCACCCTCTGTTGGGACCTGATGAAGACCATGGGGAGTAGTTGCAGCTATTCACTCCCATTCATGATGAAAGTGATGGTCTGATTCTTTGTGAGGGACACCACTCACAAGGTCATGACTGCACTCATTGTTGTGTTTGTTTTGGTTTTGTCAGTACTGACATAACCATAACTGTCAAATTGTTATTGTGGAGTCTTGTTTGCAATTTCATTGGTATATATATGCTCTTTGTTTTGTCTTTGATCAGTGATTTCACCTTGTTTTGTTCCTTTTTGCAACAGTCAATCTGTTGTTCTGCATTGTTTCTAGACATTCTGGAATTCCTTTGTATTCTTGTTGTTTTTGCAGTTTTCTTTTTTGGAGGTTGTTTTCTTGTGACACTTAATTGGCAGGTTTTTTTTAAAGGGGCCACCATGTTGTCTGAGGCCTTTGTAGGTCTGTATTTTCTTCTGCTGTGTCTGATATTGGTTCGTTTTTTTGACAATCCTGTGCTTGTTTATAAGGCATGATCATTAAAATTAGGTATAGAAATTGGCACACTAAGTATCTGGATGCACAGCATTTCCTCATTTGGAGTCCCGTGTTCAGCATGTTTTGTTATTTTCTCAAGTGAAGGGGCAATAGGACAGGATCAGTAGTTTAGGTGAGCTAACTTTGGAACTAAAGTCTTTTAAGTGCAAGGACAGGCATTGTGGCCTATCTTGTCAAACATGGCTTCCTACTGAAACAGTTGAGAGCTATTTGAAGAGGAGGAGCTCAACATTCTCACAATTCTGAAGTATGTGGTGAATTCCTGTGCTGTCTATGTGCTGTGCATACCGACCATGCTATAAACCAATTATGTGGATGGCTGGCCCTTCATTGGTGATGGTTGATTGTAGGGTCCTTGTTGGTCATGAGGATACCTTTAAGTGATGTTGTGAACAGGTTTTGTTGAGAGTCATGCTTAAGTAATATCAGTTCTCTTTTTTCAGGTGAAAACAGCCATGTTCACGCACAATGATGGACGAACCAGCAATTTATTACAAGCAGATGGAACTATCCCCATGTATTATCAAGACGTAAAATATAACATCCCTATCACTATTTGGCTTCTTGAATCTTACCCCCGTAATGCCCCCCTAGTCTATGTTACACCTACCCGGGACATGATTATTAAACCCCGACACCCTTTTGTTAACCCTTCTGGTATGGTTTCAGCTCCCTACTTACAAGGATGGGTTTATCCACGCTCAAATCTGGTTGAATTGGTAAAAAAGTTATCACTTATTTTTGGTGATGATCCACCATTGTACTCTAGACCAGCTCAAATGCCAGTTCGACCACCTCCACCAGCACCAATGAGTCACCATCCACCACAGTCTCCCTCTCCCTTCATGAACCCAATGCACACGGGAGGGCACATGGCACCAACATCTCAGTCATCATCCAGTTCTCCTGCTCAGCCATCATCGAGGCTTTCATATCCACCATACCAGAATCTGCCTCCCCCTCCGAGGACCAATGACCCTTCTGAGGCTTATAAGCAGACAGCCATCAATGATCTCTCCAATCGTCTGCACCGTGATACACAAGCACTAATGCAGGAGCGAAACATTGAGATGGATGGACTATTTAATACCCAGGTCTGTGTTTCTTTCTACAATTGCCATTTCCCTCCATTCAAAGTGTATTTGCACAGGGCAATCTCAAGAGGGTTGAGACTTCCTTTGCCTTATCACAAATAGGAATTCAGACAGCACTGTGAGTCTGTGTGCTTTAATTACCCTGTATTGCAGGACAGTTTCTGTTCAACATATGTTTCATCTCCCAGATGGTTCCAGAGATTTTATGATATCCTGTGACCTTCTCTTCTGGCTCAGTTTTTTGGACAGATCAAGTTGATGAGAATCTTGCCTGATGCAGAGAACTTGTGAACTCTTGAGACTTTTCCTACATGGCTACAACTTTTGCATTTATGATAATGGAATAATCAAGCAGGGATAAAGATATCATTAAATAACAACTGCAGCTGGTTACAATCTTATTTCATGTTGCTTACCGTTTGTGATGATTAATCATTTGCTTCTGGATGTGATGGATGAGTGACTGAACAAAATGACTAGTTCCTAGTATGACCTTCAAATTATAAGTTCTTCACCCTTTTTCTGAATATGTATTCCCCTAAATTAGGACTGTAAGACTTAAGAGATAATCAATCCACCTCAATCTGAATGTCCTGAAGTGTAAATGAAGTTGCTAGTTCCCAGTCTTGAACCTTACCTTAAAGCCTCCTGTTTCCTGAGGTTTGTTTTAGTGACTGCAGGCTTTGCTAAGTCAGAGAGCGGAGCAACTTGCGAAAGGGGTATCTGAACTGGTTCAAGAAAAGGAAGGCCTTGAAAACCAGCTTCAGCTGATATTAACCAACACAGATGTTCTTGAAACTTGGTTGAAGGAGAATGACAAAGGAGTCACACAAGTTGACATTGATGATGTTTTTGAGCCTGCTGATGCTCACTCAAAGCAAATGTTGGAATGCAATGCAGCTGATTTTGCCATTGAAGACATTCTCTATTCACTTGATAAAGCAGCCCAAGAAGGTGCTATTCCTGTTGATGCTTACCTGAAGCAGGTGCGGGCGCTGTCTCGAGAGCAATTTTTCTTCCGTGCCACTACTATGAAAATTCGGCAGGCCCAAATCTCGTCACAGGTTAATTCTATGGCGTTACATGCACCAAATGTTTCTACGTAGGATTTATGAACACCCTTTGGGTCCCACATTTGTGGAATCCTCACAAGTCTCCCTGAGTTCTAATGTCACAACAATTTCACCCTGTGCACACAGGCTTTGAGAAATCTCTTGAAGTGTCTTTCAGATCATGTAAGTTGCCATTCTCATCAGCTCCACAAGTATTCATAAGTCAATAAGTCTCCACACTTATGCAGAGTCTCCCCTAGGCATTCCCAAGACTTGCATTGGCTTTCTTTGCCACATGCTTGGTTTAGAAGTTTTGGGTTTAGCAAGAATCCTTAACCAGTTAGTTAGTCAGTTTGATAAGTTTAGGAGCAAGATTCAGCGGCATTGATTGAAAGCATGACAACAAACTAAAGATACCTAGAATCCAGAGGGCTCTATAGGCTTTGTCGCAGTAAAAGGTATGTGGTAGAAAGAACTGACGAGAGAGAAGACATCAATTGCTAAGTGTGTGGGCCTCCTGGTTGGCCCAGATTTCCTCTGTGTGTGTATGTTGATTCCTGACAATGCTCTGTGCCATCGCTGTGTCTGTTTCTCAGGATTTACCCATTTTTTCACTTCTTGTTTTGCTGGGATTCTTAGTTGTCTCAAATGATTTTGGTTGGTCCATGTTTATACTTTATACTAGTGTTTGCTCCCCAATGCGTTCATTTTCCCTAGATCATGTGAGTCAAATTGCTGTAGCATAACAGGACCATGTATTACATGAAAATGATTTATAGCTCTCATGCTGGTCTTTATCTGTATTGTTGGAACTCTCAGTGCACAAAGTCAAGAAGAAAGTTTTTTTGTCTTATGATGTTTGCTTCAGGAGACAATGAAATGGAGCATGGAGCTACCATATACTGGTCATGTTTCTTCCTTTGTGCTGTTGCTTTGTTGCACTTTCCAGTTGGACATAATATCATTCTGAAGAATGAAAATTGTGTTTGTAGTATTTGTGATTGATTGCTGTCTACAATCTTTGTATAAGTTGGGCTGTCTTCCATCAACTGATGAGGTGTGGCATTAGTTTCGTTGTAGCTGCTCTCTTTTGGATGGTGGATGGATGGTGACTCAAGAGTCTGCTTTGGAAGCAGACCAATCTTTTGTTGAGTCTTGCCCAGCTTTCTTTTCCCCCAAAAGCCAAAATTTCCATACTGTTGTAAAATGAGCAACATGTGCTTTCTCTTCTTGCCTGCATTGAACTAAGTGCACAGGCAGTTTGACCCTGACCTCCAGAGTCTTAACCTCCAGAGACCCAGAGGTACTGGCTCCACTATATTTTGAGATCTTGGGCTTTGCTGCCCTGCTCCTGGACCTGCATTTTCAGGTGTGCACGAGAATGTGGATCCCACAAGATGAAGCCTGGAGGAGAACATGAATCCACCAGAATCAAGGCTGGATCGAGGACACAGCAGTTCACAAAGTACGAAAAGCTTGATCTGAGAACCTAAAATTCTTTAACATTTTCTCCATTCAAGTGTGTGATAGAAACAGGGTATATCCCTGGTGATTTCTATGCACTGTGGCACGTACCCTATTAGGCACAAACAATCCCTGACATCTTATTTGGCTCAAGAATACTTCCACGGGCTTCTACTTTTCCAGTAATAGCAAAGTGAGATTGTAAGCTCACTGGTGTGTGTGTGTGTGTGTGTGTGTGTATGGTTGTGCTTATCACGTTTCTCCACAATTTGTCGCATGTGTATACAATGTTTCTTTCTTTGCCTGTATTTTGTAGAAGTAATAATTGAAGGCATCAACTTAAAGGTTTTTGGTTCTCATTTCATATGGTCATCAGCAACATCCATAAGAATAGTCAGCTCCAAGAAGGGAAGGTTTTTGTAGTGACAAAAATATTTCATTGTTTTGTCCAGGCATCTTACTTTTATGCTTGCGAGTTTCACACACACACACACACACTCACACACACACCCATTGTTAAGGCAAGCAATGGTGATGAAAACTTGTGAAAGTGTCCTTCACAAACAAACTAAAACAATAAGATTGTATGCCTAAATCTGATAAAACCGTAACCCATGGATCCAAAGTACACACACCAAAATGCATGCATGGGGCTGGGTACCTTTTGTCACTCTTACAAGATCTCCTCTGGGATCAATGAATCCTAGACCCTCTTCAAATGCCTTGATTTATTCATGGTTGCTCCCACAATCCAGATCTTTGAACCCGATCTTTTTGTAGTGAGAAAACAAAGAGTACCTACCCCTACATGAGGATCAAATTACTACTCGAAAGCATGATTTGCACTTGGTGTTAGGGAGTTTTTGTTGGCCTTGCATATCAAGGCAAGGATATTATTGTGTTTAGATTCATTATAGAGTATAGTAGCTTAAGGCATTTTGGCCCCTAGGTAATAATAATATATTAGGTCTATTTTTATCTGAGGATTTTTGAAAGATGATTTTTTTTTTTGGGCTTGTGTTGAAACTTGAAATTAGTTATAGAGTTGTAACATCTTGAAGGATTTTGGTTTCTTTTAGAGGATTTTTTTTGAAGATTATATTTTTGCATGGGTGAAATATTTGATTTTTCATAATTCCATTTTTTTGCCTTGAGATACTTTTAAAATGTAAATGGCAAGGCCACAAAGTGTGTGACACACCTCTTGTTAACATAGATGTTATATTATTTAGATTTAGCACATAATGTTAGGTAATAATGAAACTTTATACAAACCCATGAAATTTTGTGCACTCACACTCAAAGACATTGCTTATGGGCCACAACTTAAATGGCCATTTTTGGCCTTGGTACCCAATATTGAAAAAAAATGTTTGAAATCTAGGTTTTACGCTAGATTGAATGTTAGCTACCACCAATGCTAACACCACTTGCCACCTAGGATGCCACGTCATTGGTATTGTTAGCTAATGATCCATGTGTAAATGCACTTGAAAATTAAGAAAACTTAACATTGACTTACCATTGATTTAAAACCATGTGTGAATCATATGCTTAATTGTAAGTTGTTAGGGGGTGCAAGACAATGTTTTTTCCTAAACCTTTTAAGACCTTCATAACATTAGTAATATAGTATTGTGGAATTTACTTTCTTTCCTCTTCTTTTTCCTTGTGTGTGTGTGTGTCTATATATATATTAGTGTAAAGCACCAAGGTGGGGGCATTCCCGAAAGAAGGCCCTAGGATGATGAGTAGGCCCTACATCCCCATTCCTTAAGAGTGGGAGGAGGATTTTCATGCCTACTTCTTACACCTACATATAAGTAGGTGTAAGATCCCTTGCACTCCAAATTAGTAGGCATGATATTCCTCCTCTCTTGGAGGAAGGATATATTCATAGATATATATAAGGTGCCCTCCAAATAATACACTACAAAACCTCTTTGAGTGCTCTACAAGGTATGAGGAGATCTAGATAGACAATTTTGTTCCATTTTGTCCAAATCCTTAATCCCCAACAATTCTCTAGAAATCTCATTTGTGACTACCAATTGGCTTACAATGAACATGACCCATTTTGACAATTTTAAATTGTAAATTCATGTCTAAATCTACAAGTTAGACATAAAATTTCAGTCGGAGATTTTATAGTCATTGCTATAGAAGCTGTCATGTTGATGACTCCCTTTTGGGGATAGATCTCTAACAACTAGGTACAAAATTTCTCTTGGGTTTTTTTGAAAGGGGGTAATTTTTTTTCTCTATTACAAGAAGGAAAGGAGAAGAAGGAAGGAGGAGTTAGTAATTATTGTCCACCCATAATATTTAATATGATATGCTAGAAATTATCATGTTTTTGCATATGTTACCATGGCATCAAGGTTTTTTTTTTTGAATTTTTTGAATTTTTTTTTTCCCCACATCAATCCTATCCATGATTCATGGGTACCTCAATTTGATGATGGCAAAAATGATGTACATTGTTGTTAGGTACCAGAAATTATGGAGATTTTTTTTCTCCCAACTTTGATCATATCCATGAGTTCAGAGCAGATCTCAATTATGGCAAGCTTCAAAACTCTCACACATTCTCAATTACTCAATCTTAATGCTTGAAGATCTGTCCTTAAGAATAATAGGACTAATTTTCTGGGATTGCCAGATTGTTCACCCACCCTAAAGATCCAAAAAATGGTTTTAAAAAAAATGTTTTTAAATGTTTTTAATAATATTTAATATTTAAAAGTTTACTTATTTATATAATTTATGAATAAAGTTAAAATTTCAATTTCAATTGTATGAGGTAGCCAAACTGGTGAACATCAACAAGAAGACTTAGCCAAATTTGGCTACAGACCAAATATGAAAGTAATTTAAAAAGAGAATCCTTTCATATTTTGGCTACCTGCTGGAAGTTGGAACCTGTAGTAGAAATCTAGAGACTTAAATTATTATTTTCCCCAATATGTGGCAAATTTGAGCCATTTTTTTCATAGAAAATCCTCTGTATGTGTTGAATTTTATTTTTTTTCAGGTGGGAAAAATGCGAAAATTCAACCCAAAAAAATCACTGGATCCAAACCCTACTATAATCCTAACTAGGCACAATCTTTGCATACTGATGTGTGTAATGAGACTTCCTGGCCATTTTGTAGTTCGGGGATCAGCAATTCTGAAGATGAATAACATCACATTGTAGTGTTGAAAAGCTGTTTTAGAATTGAATCTCTAGCAATAATTTTTGGATCATATTGTGGCAAAAATTTGTCAATTCAATGTCAAGAAAGACTTGCATTGCTCAACAAGGGTTGCTTGAAAATGCAAACTTCAAGCAGATTCGCCAAAATTGGATTTGGTTGTAATTGTTGTCATCTCATGATTTTAATTTATGGCATTAGTTGCGGATCCTACACCACAAGTAAAAGCACACAAGAAGAGTGCAAATCTAGAGAAATGTTGCTAGGTAGTTCAATTTCTTGCCTAGAATAATTCAAGTTGGACCTCAAATTGTAGTACAAAACTTGGCATGATTCATTCATTCAGAAGTTATATATATATTTGCAATTTAGTGTGAGCATTCTTACATGCATCCAATAGGTTAATAGATGGAGTTTCAAAACCAAAACCCACATCAAAAATGTTGTGGAGCTTAGAAATCTTAACATAAATGTTTCTATTGATTTAGTTCTAGAGAAGTTGAACATGTGCGATTCGTGGTTTTACTAGATGTAGGGCTCAAAAAATATGAAATATGTTTGACAAAGTTGCATTGTTGAATGTAGACCTATTTGTTAACAAATTGCAAAACAAGGGGGAATTAGGTGATTGCCACTTTTTCAAGGTTGTGCTTGAGTTTCCACATTTTTGACAAAACTCTTGTTGTCAACTTCAATGATACTTGTTTTTGTTTATTCCTTTTCTTTCCTTCTCTTATTAATTGATACGTTGTTGATTTCTACATGTTTATAACCTTATTATCGAATCATCTTTCAATTCTATTTATGTTGATTTGAATTGTAAATATGAATGTTCAAGAAAACACAACATTTGAACTTTTGAACTTTTAGTAGGCATTTAATTACTAGAATAACAAGTTTTAAATTATTTCTAAGGTCAAGAGTTCATAGTTTTAAGGATGTTAATCTCTTGAAATAGATTTTGAAGGTTTAATAATGGTACCAACCAAATAGTTTGGTCAACACTACCTTTATCGAAACAACTTCAATACATCTTCAAAAAATGATGACACAAATTTTGATAGGGTACTTAAACCTAATTTCATAACATTGAGGACCTTTTTTTCCTTATACTCCTTAGCCAATTTTAGCAAATTATTTTCTTAGACTTATTTTTCAATACTTCTTTTGTGTGTTCCCTTATTCCATGATGATTTTTGCCATGCATGTCATTATTTTTTGATAGATTGGATATGTGATGTTTTGATGTTTGTGTGCAGTTGGACTTTTGAGTATTATCAATTGTTTGTTATGAATCTCTATAAAATAAATAAATATTCAAATTGATTAAAATCACAATATCTATGAATAATTCTCATTATGTATCAAAGTATTTTGATAAAAACCAATCAAATTTTACAACTACATACTCATGTTTGGAGCTTTAGGACTATGGTTTATCCATTTGATTTTCTCTTGTATAACTTTACCTAGATTTATAACTTCAAAGTTATTCAACAACACAATTTAAAAACTTTTACATCCAAGATTTTTACATTCCATTCAAACATTTTCGGAGTGGTTTTGTGAATGGTTCTTGATATTTATAAAATTACTTGGGCTCCACGTTGTTGCGCATTACTAGTGAGGTTCAACCTTTTTTTTTCTTATTATGTTCTCATTTGGATTTCAATATCTTGTTATTACTTGTATCAATTTAAAATTTAATTTAATTGTATAAAACATTATATCCATGGTGGGTAAGGTAAAAGAGGGAGATAGTTATTAACAAAAAAATGAGGTAGTTATTAGTAAAGGAATGAGGTAGCTAAACTTGAAAATGAAATACAGCTTTTTTTCATATTCCTATGTAAAGATATTCAATTTGTTGAAAATTGTTTTGGATAGTAGTTGGATTTAATATTAGTTTTGAGGACGATTTTTGTATGTATCATTCCAAATAAGATCACTTGTTGGAATCAGAGTATTATATATGTATATCATATATTGGAAGATACAATCTTGAAGTTAAATTTGAAAATTGGGAAACTTTGAATTGAACATTAACCATATTGCTCATGACAATTTAAATTTTTTATCATGAGCAATATGGTTAATGAAAAATTGGGAAAATTTCCAAAAAAATCACCACATTTTAAGGAAAAACATTATGAAATCATCAAGATTTTTGGAAGATTTGGACTTTTTAATTTTAAAATCATCATATTTAGTTAATAGTTTCTAGTGGGTCACCAACATGTAATAGGACTCCTAAATTTTCTATTTCTTTATTTGTCTTGTAGCCATATTTGGCTAAATCTTGTGGTTGATCGTCATATTTGAAAATAATAATTGTGGACATGTATTAAATAAATAGTAAACTTTGAACATATGTATTAATAGTCAAATTTGTTAATATTGCAGGTTTTTAGTTTAAAATTTTAATATCAATATATGCATTATATTAGTAAAAATATTTTAAAAACAATTCAAAATTTTAAGAAGAAAATATGAAATAACATTTAGATTTGTAGAATATAAATTATTTTTAATTAAAATATTAATATTGAAGATTGAAAATACATATGATAATACATTTTTTTAATAATTTAGGTTTTTAATTGAAGAACTAAATAACATTTGAATATAAACTATAATAAGATATTTAATACTAGAGATATTTTAAAAAGAATATTAATAAAAAAATGGTAAAGTTCTGTATTATGAAAAGTTGTATTAATGTATTATAAGTTGAAAAATCATTCCTTTTAGGAAACCGGTAATTTATGTCAACTTACAAAAAATTCTACATAAAATTTCAATTAGGTAACACATATAATTAATCCATTGGAAGAAAAAATTGCTAGCACAAAACTAAAAAAATAGAACGTGGATTTTGAATTTATTGGAAATTTTTTAATTCATTTGAAAGGTAAACTAAAAACTTCAAGTTAACATATAATTAAATATTTGAATTTGAACATGGATATAGAGATTTAATTAGGTGAGATTGGTTTTCAATATTATTAATTTTCACCATAATGTGGGAAATTGTTTATTCAAACAATCTTCTAATTATTGAGACATTCAATAAGTTCCTAAATGATACTAAAAAGAAATTGTTTCATTAAAAAAAAAATTTAGCATTGGGCACATCACATGCTTTACACATGCTATAAATGTGAGTTAATTTTTAAAAATTTACATGATTTACATCATAGGCAAACAAACAATGAACAAAATTGTATATGCAAAATGTTAATATTTTCTTTAAATGGTGGATTGTGGTGTGGTTTCATTGTAGTGCATTGGATAGTTGAATATTTATAACACTCCATTCATGTTTCAAAATTAAAAAAAAACATTAAATAATGGTAAAAGTTGGAAATGAAAACCCATATGGAGCTTCAAACATAATATATGGAAACATTCATTTTGAACTTGTGAATATACATTACGGGGTTAGTAAATCTCAAAATAATTTTAATCATAATATAAAAAATAATTTATTTCACAAGAAGAATGTGAGTGTAAAAAATTGCCTTTTGAAACAATTGTTCATCAACCTTATGTTTATTCTATTGAAAAGGAGGACTTTTATGATACCATTCATCAAATGGTTCTAAAAATTCAATCGAAAATAGTCATATTGGAAATGATTTCGTTGAAATTGATATGAAGGATGGTATTATTATTAATGTTAATGGTAATCATCTTGAAAACAAAAAAATTTCAAATATTGTTTCATTTGTTTTGTGAACTAATGATGCGACATAAATTGTTAATAAAAGTATCATAAAACATAAAAATGATATTGAAAACATTGCTAAACATGTTTGTTATTGTTGTGATTCAATATGTTTTGCATACCAAATTTGTTTTACATCAAAATCATATATATTAAGAGACTCCTTGATGTTTTACAAATTAAAAAACTAACAAATCATGTATTAATGTGTAAATCTTGTCAAAAGAAAATTGATTATAATAAAATTTTAAATTCAGAACCGAATAACATTGGTTTTAATTCCTTATACTTTTAGGGCTCTATGTGAAATAAGATGATCGTGAATTAAAAAACAAAATAAAATAGATTACATTTCGAATGAAGAATGTAAAGTCCCCTCTTGAAAGCATTAGGATTGTAAGTTATGAGCCTAGAAATCATTTGTATTTCTTAATGGCTATTAAACCCTTGACATGGAGCTTGACCTCCATGACCCCACCCACCCCTAATTGTC
>Ga0209208_10010739_pt1 | contig 11828 bp, 11 predicted proteins | sample S1TSphfallax_3_FD_187694 | JGI IMG/M metagenome (GOLD analysis project Ga0209208, IMG submission 187694) | Host-associated microbial communities from peat moss isolated from Minnesota, USA - S1T2_Fd - Sphagnum fallax MG (SPAdes) (version 2) | ecosystem: Host-associated > Plants > Peat moss >...
TGGAAGATGCCTCCAAATTTGAGGAACACAAGTGAAAGATGGGGCTCTGAAAGCTGTCCTCGTGTGATTTTCTTGGGTTGGAAGATGGGTTGTTAGTGTGTGACGTTCACTAGTTTTTTTTTGTTTTTTTTTTTTTTTTTTTCAGTTGAAATTTTGCAACTTGGTGAATTTCTTTTCAGAAAATGAAGAAAAAATATGAAAATTTTGGGATTTCTTGGGGGCCATTTTTTGAAATAAAAATAATTAAATTAGTCACGCCTAGACCTAGGCACTTCTTAGGTTGCCACTTGTGAGAGTACTTTTGTAAAAATGCTACAACACAAGTAGGAGAATTGCCATTTTAATGCTAATTAATGTTGGGGACTCTCCTTGCTAGTGGACCTACTTGAGGAATTTGAAAAAGAAAACCTTGATGCTCGCCAAGTGTTTTATTATTATATTCAATGTTTTTTTCAGCCAATTGTGCGGTTTTAGAAACAAAAACAATGGAAAAAGTGTTTTTTTGTGTAAATTCAACTAATTTTTCTATTTAAAAATCCAATTTTCTATATCACAAAAATTTAATTAATAACACTGATTTGATTAGATGTGTGAAGTAGCTTCCTAAACAGGGATGTGCAGAGTGAGGTGTTTAATGTATTTTCAGCAGATTTTCACCAAATGAAATTTTAAAATTAAAATGGCAAAAACAAATTCTGGGCTTTTTACTTGCCAAATTTCTAGTTTTTGAAAAATAATTTAAAAAATTACCAGATTATAGACTAAGTTGCAATAGGTAGCCAAAAATATACAAGGATTCTTTTTTTGAAATTTCATTATTATTGCCAAATCTGATGAAATCATCTTATGGACGGTCATCACAAAATTGGGAAGAAAAAGAATATGGTAAGGTTCTTAGGCATATGAGGTGCCCTCCAAATACACTAGGAAATTTGTTCATGTGCTTTAGGGCGAGGTTTGTATACAAACATTCACAAGCCACACACATTTGGCAAAGTTTAGCCTAACACAAGCTTTATTCAATGAATAACCCAACCTACTTAAATGGAAGACCTTTCTTGCAACTTGAAAGGGGCCCAACCCTCACCCATATTGTATGCTAAGTTGGTATATATTGTACTCCTTGATTGGATTCAGCAACAAACTGTCAACTAATTAATTAAATTTAAAATTTAAAATTTTAACTTTAGCATTTGGTTTTTTAATTCTGAAAATTTTGGCAGGTAATAAATATAAATAATAATAATCACATTGTTGTATGTTAATGGGACAGTTTAGTGTTTCAAAATTGTCTGAGTCTCAAATTCTGCAGTTCAAACCTGACAGTTGAAAACTTGCAGATTCTTAATTTATTATAATTACAAAAAATTCATCACAAATAATAAATATTTTTTCAAAAATTTGACAAAATAAAAAAATAATTTATTTTATGCCATAACCGTTCATGTACTATGATATATAACCTATACTTGTACAATGTGACTCATATTAATTAGTTTGGTGGGGACCTCAAAAGGTGTTTTTTTTTTTTTTTTTTTTTTCTTTTGTGGTGTCATAATTATCATTGATCACAAAAGAAAATTATTCATGCTTTGAACAATACCCAAATAGATATATTGTAGTCTCCTCCTTTGGGGTTGGTTACATAGGTTACAAGAGTAAAACTTAGGGCAAATGATATGAAATAAAGTGAGGTGCTGTTGGGAACATGTTGCAGAACACATTGGGAACTTGGGAAACAAAGAGGGGAGGGAGGAAACAAATCAAAAACATGTTCATACTTAAACAAGTAAAAACCAATGTTGCCTCAATATATCAAAAATTCTGGATATGAACCTGGATAGTACTCGGATATGCATGTAGTCATATCCAGCTTAGAACGATCATGCAATAACTGGTGTTCATCCATATTTGGGCTAAAATTGCCCATACTAATATGCACATTTGGGCACTCACGGATGGATATGCCTAGATATGCATAATATGAATATGCATATGCATATTCGACATGTAACCGGTGCATTGTGGCATATGATTGGTTAAAGATTAAGGATAGGGTTAGATAAAGATGGAGCTCGTGACATTTAAGGTTTAGTGTTTTACATTTTGTGGAGTGCAAAGTGCCAAATGCATGTCATTTGTAAACATTGGCAAAGTTTTGAGCACAACATGCAAAATGCATGTCATCTATAGACCTTGGATGGACTTGTGATTTGTGATCTTTTGCAACAAAATTTGAATGCACAGTGTCTTTTATCTTTTTGTCTTCTCTGTGTGGTCTTCTTTTCTTTTATTCTCCTTATTTCAAGTGTAGCTTTTCAGCAATGCATGCAATGCTTTTTGTGAGGTGAGATTGTGAGCAGTGTTTGAGGTATGAATTATGAACATTTTCTATAAGGTGTGAGTGTGTGAGGTTAGAGGTTCCTTGGTAGTTGTTGCAATCTCAAAGGCCTTCTCTTTCACAAATTCTATTGTCTCATATGTCTTATCTTTGGTTGTTTACAATGTAGACCCAAACCTTTCCTTGGCAGCTCCTATAGTTTCAGAGGTCATTGTAGATTCTTCTATCTCCAATGTCTTGATAGTTCTTACCTTCTCCTTGGCAGCTCCTGCAATTTCAGAGGCCTTTCCTTTTGTAGATTCTTCTATCTCCAATGTTTTGATAGATCTTACCTTCTCCTTGCAACTCTTGCAATTTCAAAAGCCTTCTCTTTTGTAGATTTTTATGTCTCCAATGTCTTATCCTTCATTGTATTGATAGATCTTACCTTCTCCTTGGCAGCTCCTGCAATTTCAAAGGCATTCTTTTTCATAGATTCTTCTGCCTCCAATGTCTTATCCTTAATTGTTTTAGTAGATCTTACCTTCTCCTTGGCTGCTTTTGTAGTTTTAAAAGCCTTTTATTTTGTTTCATCTATCGTTGAACCAACATTTTATTTTGCTTTTCCAACTTTATATTGAACATTTTCAACTGTCTCACTAGTCTTTTGCTACACAATTCCAAAGAATTTAACAACCTTCTACTTTAATTGTTCCAAAATCGAGCCAACACTGGAGTCATATTCCTTTTGAGCAACATCATATTGAACTTTATCTTTTGCAACTTCATCATCCTTGTGTGGCTTTTCATATGATGCTCCCAAGGTTGAAGCAACATGGTCCTTGACTTAACTAACTTTTTCTTTTGGGAGCTTAAGTTGTCTCATTTGTGTTCCTTTACTTCATTTGATTCTAAGGTAATCATGTTTAAAAAGGTATTGGAATTCAAAGACGCCATTCTTTTCTGTGATGGGTAGTAAAAAACAATTGTTTTACAACAAAGGGTTTTAAAAACTGAAGTATGGGCAATTGCAAAAGCATTCACATTTGTTTTGAATCATGTTGTCACTGCCTATCTGGTGAACCAATCATGAAGGCACGAATTATTATCTGATGTTTATAATACATGTATCAATTTGACACTAACTTTGGAAGCTAAGGTTGGGCATGTTACTAATGTTTTTGATGCTTTGGATGCATTTGATGTTAAGCTTATCATATTTCAAAACAACATGCGAATAGAAGTTCTTAAGGTCATCAAACCTTTTTTGCAATTTCTACAAGCCTATGATTCACATCAAGTGCACAATACGTTAACCGTTATGCTTGATCCTAGGTTCAAGTCTTTGAGGGTTGTGGAAAATTATGTAGGACATGGGGCTTGTATTTGTCTTGTTGCAGAGTATGATGCTAATGCAGTAATCCCTATTCTAATGATTATGTTTGAGGTATTAAACCCTATTGTCCAAGCATGTGTAGTAAAAGTTGTTGGATTTGTTGTTGGATTTGGTGACTCTATTAAAAAAGATAATATATTTAGTATGGGCACGTTTATGGAAAAGTCATCATGTGCACTTGTTGTTGTCGAGATGTATTTGTTCAAGAGGTTTCTATATCCCTTGCTACATGTGTTGATCCTTTAGTTTGGTGGTGAATTCATGAAACCCAATTCACAAATGTTAGTTTCCTTGCTAAACAAATATTGGGAATTTTAATATCATAGATTGAAACTGAACGTGTGTTCAATCTTGCTATTGGGTTGACAACTTTGTGACATAGGTTGTAGGTGGATAATTTAGATCGAATCATCACCATGGTGAAGAATTGGCTTGATGGTCCTTATCTGAATTGTTCACAACATAAAGATTTGACATACTTTCTAAAAGTTGAATCTATATTGGCTAAAGACAATTATGATTTGATCAAGGAATCAAATTCTTTCGAGAAATTGGAGCTAGATAGGGATTAATTTTGCATTGGCAAGGTGAACTAAAAAATTATTGTTGTTTTTGGGATTGCAAAACTTGAATGATAGTTTGCACTTTACACTTCATTTGAACCAACAATTTGGTCTCTTTATTCATGTAGAGGTTACTTGTGGAGCTCATCAATAATAGGGATGGCTTTTGTTGTGTTGGGTGTGTTTGTGGGTTAGGTGGGGTGTGGTTGGGGTAGGAAGCTTGTGCTGCGTTGAGCAAGGTTCTTTAAAGAACTAGGGTTCAACTCCCACACAAGTTATTGGTTATTTAGATGTTTTCTAATGCTCTAGTGGGGTAAGTCTATGATTGGAAAATTAATTCCAAAAGTTGGGACATATTCCTAACCTTTATACATATCTTATGATTAGTGTGAATTTGAAAAGTGGAAAATAGATATTTGCCAAAATGAAAAATAAAAATAAAATACATATCCGTTCGGTCAATTTATATTTGTAATTTTTTTATTATGCATATCCTTATGTTATAATTTTTTGAAAAAATTCCATATAGATAACCTGAGAAATGCTTCAAATCTTCATATTTGGGCAACACTAATAAAAACATGGTGTTAAAAATTGTGACCCCTTTTAATTATTGTTGCAACAAAGTTTGAACTAGTGTTGGAAGCTTCCTTGGTTTGCAATGTTGAATCTAGAGGTTGAAGTTTTTGTGTCCTAGATTCCAACAAGCACCTATTGGTGGAATTAGCTATTTTGCTAAAAGTAGAATCAAAACCAAGACCATGAAAACACAACATTGAACACAAGTTCAAATCCTTTAGGTGGGCAAGTTGAACTCTTTTAAAAACTTGATAAGTATGTTGAACTTTATAGGTAAATGATGAGTTTTAATAAGTTGAAGAACCTATACAATTGTCAATTTTAATTTGTTGTAACATTTCATAACCACCCCATATTTGGTCCTTGGGACTACGTAGTGTCCATGGAACCAAACCTAGTCTTTACAACAATCAAGCTTTTGGAATTTGAATTATTTTTTGGTCAAAACTAGAATTTCAAGGTTTAGAAATTTAAAGAATTGAACTCAAACTCACACTTGGGAAAATTTATTATTTTTTGAAAAAATGTTTAAAAAGAAACAAGCGCCAACATTGAAACTTCCAATCTTGGTTTTGACATTTTAAATTATTTGGAGGTTTTAGCATTGTGGGTTTGAGCCTGGTTTCTCAAATTTTTAAACCTTGTGGTTTCAATTTTGGCACATTTTTTCAATTCAAGAACTTGTGAGCTTGGTTTGAAAACTGAGTTTGATTTCATGTACACATAACACAATCCATAAATCTAAAGATTATATAAGCATTGAGTTTTACAACAAATTAGAACTTGGTATTGCATAGGTACAAAAACTACAGCTAAATAAAACTGATCACTTATAAAGCTCAGCCAACTTCCCAACTTTTCAAAAAAAAAAGGTTTGGCTTCTCCAAGAACCTCAAATAACCTAAACTCGTGTGTTCAAAAGTTTTTATTTTAGGGTTCTGATTTTCATTCTAGATCCAGCAAAAGCTAGTTCCATGGTCTAGTTCTTGGGCCAAACATGTATTGGCTTGAATCCAAGTCACAAAAATTTGAACCTCAGGTTTAATCCTGCAAATCGAGGAATTTGCCAACTTTAGTTTGAACCAACCATTAGACCCTAAACCATATGCAACCTTCACAACCTAACCCAACATATAAGAATGGGACTGAACAAGCATTTTAAGGAGGTTGTGAATAAATGGTTTTATGAAATAAGGAACAAAATATTTCAATGAAGTTGTAGATTTGGTTGCATTGCACAAAGATTGAGGACATAATGATTTTGTGAATCTTTAAAACCAATTAGTCTTCCAAAGACTAAGAAGCCCCTAAGATCCATAATCTTGAATGACTAGTTATTTGACAATCTGTATTACAATGAATTCCGCTTAACACTGGTAGCATTGTGTATACCATGGTTGTGAAGTGAATCACATACATTCATACATAACTATAATCTTGTTTGCATATGCATTTGTTTTACCATCCTTTTTATAGTTATGATCAAAGAACATGCAAATCAATCTACCAAAAAAAGAAAAAAAGCCCTTGTTTGATACCACAAAGGTATTGGGTTCAAACTTGCTAGTGTGCATATGAAAGCCCTAACATGTAAGATTTAGGGTTTGATAAACCCTAAACCCTAAACCCCGACTAGTGCACAACAATGAAGGACACACTTCCTTGACCTCTTCAACAGAAGAAAACTTCAGACCCAATAATAAGAACCATTGTAACATCAATTGCACATGAGTCACAAGAGGTTATATGCTCCAGACTGTACTCAGTTACATAAGAAGTCCACATGAATTAGTCAGTAACCAATCAACAAAATTGTACTTCCAAAACTTTTCCAGCAAACATGCAGCAAATTTTGTCCCAAAATTGTGTGAAAGACACTAAGGTTCCTGCAATTCCCTGCATATGCTATGTCTGAAGAAGTGTGCCTGCTTTCAAACCTACCTTTTAATATTTGATGGTGTACCACAGCTCATGCACTAATACATAAAACCAGTCATATGAGTATCCAGCTGCTTGAAGCAAAGGTGTAGAGGGACGTGAAAGATTTCATGCAGTTGGGCCTGCAAGAAACTTGCCAGGATACTGTAGCAACTGCATCAGGATATCCAAATAAAACTGACCAAAGGTGGTGCTCAATGTTATCCATCTAGTGGACAACAGAAGTCACAAAAACACAGAAATATGGATCTATCACTCAGTAAGGATGATAGCGGCGTGTCCCCCCAACCCCAGATGCTGGACCACCACTGCTGCTGCTGCCACCCTGTCGATAAGGCAACAATCCATGGCCAGCTCGACCGCCTCTGTAAGGTACAGCTCCTCCTTGGAGTCCACCCACAGGTTGTTGTCTGCATCCACCCACCATCAGAATTAACTCCTGACATGAACTCATTCAAATGATGGCTTGAGGCAACTCATCTCATCCTACAGCATCTGATTTGGCTTCAACTTTACATGGCTAGGGGGCATGGGTTGTCTTGAGTTGTCTTGAGTTGTCTTTACGTGCACAAAGCCAGAGCATTATGACAGCTTCTCACTAAATTCTTTGCAGTTGTACTGAGAAACACTGTAAGAACTTCAACCTTAAAATATGCTATATTCACCTCACATGCTAAGGTGATCAATCATCAGTTCAAGTCCCGGCATGCGTGGGGGCAATAAGCATTAACTCACCTCCTTATTCATGCAAAAGTCAAAAAATCTGATCATTGGAAGAAGATCAAGAAGGATGTGAAAGAAAGATCCTTACAAGACATAGCCTACACGACCATCTGGTAGCATCATTGGCACCATTGTCATGCCTGCTGGTGCTGGTCCACGACCATAGATCATTGGCTGCAACAACATTCAGAATGGTCACAAATTCAGCAGGACATGTAACACTAGGAAGTTCTTTTAAAAATCTTGGTGACTGCACCACAGTTGGCAACATAGGAGCAATAGACATGCAGTGATAGTAGGCCAAAAGACTGCACCATTTAACTATCTATAACCAACAAGAACCTGAAAACAATTGAGGGTACAAGAGGACTGATGCAGACCTGATTATAGACTCTGGCTGGACCATAGGCAGCATTGTTATAAATATCAGCACCATAGCCATAGCCACCCCGAGCCTGGTACTGAGGGAGGAGTCCTGCCCGGTGTGGAGGATAGGCAGGTTCCAGCCCCAATGGCCTCTTGTCAGCTGGAGGCTTTGCTAAGGAGGTCTCAAGTACACGGCCTGTAAGACACAAACAGAATATAAGGCATGTATTTCCTGTGAACTGTTAATACTAACATGGAGTATGGGCACAAGAAGATGTTTACCTTCCAGCTCATAGACCTCAGTTTTTTCAATTGCTTTGAGGGCACTGGCTCGGTCACTAAAATGCACAAATCCAAAGTCACGCTTGGCTTGCCCAGGCTTGCTGGAAGGTAAGACAACCTTTGTGACTTCTCCATGATGTTCAAATAGCTTCTGCAACTGCTCCTCAGTGACAGAATCTGGTAGGTTGCGAACATAAACCACCTTTACCTGGAAATGCATCATATCTGGGTCAGCAAATACTGCAACAACATCCTGATCCTCGTATAAAAGTGTGGGATTCATATGCTGGGATGTCAAGCTTCTCAATTCCCCTAAAAGTACCAATCCTAAGAATGCTAATTTTCAAGGTCCAAATAAAGAGGCCTGGCAGATATGTGAAAAACAAAGGCTCATGCCACTAAAACAAACCTAAGACCCTACAGCTTCATCACATCAGGACCCAAAGACCTTATGTATTGCAGATAATTGCAGCTCAAATTCAGCATCACATATGTCACTCTACTCCCACTAAAGTTTAAAATCAGGGGATTTGGACTCATTGCTACCAAACCAACCTGCACTTGATTGAACTAAAAAACTGAGTTACTTGTCAAGGTGTGCAGATCCAGAGGGTCTAAAACAAATATTCCTCCTAGCAATGGAACCCACCTGGGACATGGTAGAGGCATCAAGCCCACTACGGGGATCAGCCCAACTGATAGTGGGGGCATTACTTCCCAGCCGGAAACTTGGCTTGGACATGACTCTTCTTGCATGCTCTGCACAGGCATGGTTGTAATACTCCACAAAAGCAAACCCCCGATTTCTACCAGGATTCTTTGGGTCCTGCCATTCAGTTGCTTCAGCAAACAAGATGATTTCAACCAAGAAATACTATTACCATGAGGATGCTTGATCTTATTTCTCCCAGAACAGATCTGACTACTGAAAATAGAACCAGTAGGGTCCACAAAGCAGAGCAGGGAAGAAAGGTTGTGAGGGGCCATCATCACCCTCACAAAAAGAAGGGAGCACCACTTAAGAAAATCCAAGGCTAGGCATCTTCAATCTGTGGCTCCATTGAAAGCAGAAAAATCTCAAACCTAATCTATCTGTACCTTCAGCAGCTCCACACTCTGTATTCCAGGTCCTTGTTCAGCAAGGGTTTTCTCAAGCTCCTCCTTTTCCCAGGCCTTTGGAATGTTTCCTACAAACAACCTGTGCTTCGATTGTGAGTGAGAAAATCTCAGCTTTCGGCCCTGCAGCAACCATCCAAAACATCAGGCTCCCTCTGGCAACTCACTATGGTAACTCAAACATTAGAAAAAACCAATATGCCACAGCAAGTACATAAAGGGATATAAGGGAATAGCTTATCCTTCAACTACACATCCCCCTCAGTTTGACTGGGGAAAGAAACTCTCACACAGCAATCTCAAGCAGTACAAGATGGAAGGTGATACAGGAAAGCATACACACCTTGACTTCTGAATCATTCAAAGTCTCAATTGCTTTCTCTGCATTCTTCTCATTAGTGAAAGTCACAAAGGCATAACCCTTGTTTTGACCAGTGTCCTTGTCCTTCAAAAGGCGAACCTGATCAATGTGGAATGCAAATATTAGGAGATCAACTTTCTCTTAAGGGTCATCCACTGGCACATGGCAGGGAAGGCTTCTCCCTGTATTTTTCTTCTAAAGGGATGATCTGATAGGCTATCAAACAACACACATCTGAAGATGATGACAGAAATACTGGATTCTCTGGAGAAAAGAATGATTGAACTTGCCACTCAAGAAACTTGATAAGTGCCCACATGAAATATGCAGGCTAAAAACAGATAAGGGACAGCATACTGAACCTGTTTCAATACAAGACAACTAATGAGTGTTTACAGATATTCAACAAAAGCAGCCCACCTCATAGATGTCACCACAACATGAGCACAGATTGCGTAAGTCTTCCTCGGTGGTATCCCTAGTAATGCCTCCCACAAAGATTTCAGATCCATGAGGTGGGCGTTTCAGCAGCTCACCACTCTTCTCTCCCTCTGTGTCATCCTTGAATTCATCCTTGGTATCATCAATGCTGATAGGCACATCCTCATCTGCAGCAGGAGACTCAGCTGCCATGTGATGCTCACCATTAAGAACATCAGCATCCTGATCCTGATCGTCCTGGAAGCCACTGTGCTCTTCATCATCAGGAACATCGAGGTCTAACCCTTGGGTCTTATCATCTTCGTCAAACTCTTCATCTTCAATATCCGCACTTGCATCATCAACATCCTCATCAAGGTCGATAGCTCCATCAATGTCAACCTGTTCCTCATCATGCAGCTCCTCCGGGGATGCACTGCCATCTGACATGGTGGCCTCCGAAGCAAGAATCGCGACCGGTCACCTATATGGAGCTTGCGGTGCAGCTGAGGAGGAGGATAAAAGGCACAAAATTTTGGAAAAATAGGCAGGGCAAAGGAGGCAAGAGAGGACATGGGAAAGGCCACCACAAGGTGGTGCAGTGTGAGAATCTTGCAGGCAATACTGTGAGGGCCATGAGAGACAGGTGAGAAGTATGCCATGATAAGGCAAGGGATGCGGACAAGGAATTAGCTGACAAAAGGCCCTCAAGCAGCTATGTGTAGAAAAAGCCTTCAGAATAGTGGATAAAAATTATAGAGGATTGGCCCACAAGTGCACAGAGAACACAAAGCATTGTCTTATAAGTAGATTGAAAGCATTCCAAATGTCCCAAACCACTGCAGGCTCTTAGAAGCATTAGGGGGCAACTCACCTGCATTTCAAGCAGTCATGGTGTTTCTCTTCACTGCTGTAGACAATCAGGTGTACAGGCCCAATGCAATTGTACCCAGAAAGTCAATGGTCTAACACAAGGAAGGAACCCTCTTGACAGAAAACCCAGGTTCAGTCCTACAAAAACTCCATACCCTCACTCTAATGGACAGCACCATCTATCCTCTCCCAAAGACTTGTCTCCTGAAGATTTTGGGAGCTAGCTCAATAGTTCAACTCATTGTGCGGCATGGTTATAATCAGAGTTTAGAACAAAGAAAATTGATACCTAATGGAACAAAGACAGTGGGGAGAAAACCAGTCTGGGATGCAGCGTTTGGTAATCTGCTGAGTCAGATGACTGTCATGGTTTGACAGTTACCTACAGAACTCTGGTGGGGTTTGTAGTCCATCAATACCGAAACATTAAGGGTTCCAACGATGGAACTGAGGCAGAAAACACATGCTGGAGAAACCCTATAAAACTCTTCGCCCTCTCTCTTTATACAACTACAGCTCAAGGACTCTGAACCGCTAGAAACAATTTATACCCCATCACTACCGATCCAAACTCCCCCCTTCATCAATGCCACCCACCATGGAAGAAACTCTCTACTGACAACTTCCCATACCTTCTGCCCCGCAAAATATGAAAGAAAAACAAAACAGAAAACTCCATATAATCCCCAGAAACCAAAGTAGGAGCTTCGCACACCACGACGACGGAAAACAAGAAAGCAAACCACGCCACCGAAATTCTCAAACAAAAGATGATATAACAAAACGGTCTACGGCAGCAAAACATCACGAGTACGGAAAGAGTTGGGATACAACCTCGCGGCCGCAAGGATCAAAATAACGAGGGCAAAAAGAAACCAAAAAAAAAAAAAA
>Ga0209208_10010740_pt1 | contig 11827 bp, 13 predicted proteins | sample S1TSphfallax_3_FD_187694 | JGI IMG/M metagenome (GOLD analysis project Ga0209208, IMG submission 187694) | Host-associated microbial communities from peat moss isolated from Minnesota, USA - S1T2_Fd - Sphagnum fallax MG (SPAdes) (version 2) | ecosystem: Host-associated > Plants > Peat moss >...
TTCCAGTTGTTGTATTAATTAGTCAACAACCAAAGTAGATGAATTTTACAATGTTATGATGGACTAAGGTGCTAGGGAAAGTCACTCTTTGTATGAAACATTTGACATAAAAGGGTATTTTGGTATGTTATGAAATAATAGAATATCAAAAGAAGAATCTATTAACATTAAGAATATTGTAAATATATTTAAAACATATTCTCATAATTCGATTCTAAGCACCTTATTTATATTTATATACTTTGTTTCAATAAGTTGTATCCTATACTTTTTTGCATACATGTCCGAATTTGGAAAAAAAATGGAAAAAACTTCCCTTGGCACAGGTGCTCACACCATTGGAGTCGCACACTGCAGTGCATTTGCAAACCGTCTCTCCCCAACAGTAGACTCAACACTGAATCCCATATTCGCAGCCTTGCTGGAGACAGAGTGTCCCTCAGGAAGCACTAAGACGGTGAATTTGGATGTCACCACACCCACCAAATTCGACCAATTCTACTACTTGAACTTGAGGGCCAACAAGGGACTTCTTACTTCAGACCAAGAATTGCAATCCGACCCTTCAACCTCCGGATTTGTAAATGCAAACTCCTTTTTCCCCACATTTGCTGCAAACTTCAGGAATGCCATTATTGCAATGGGTAATATCAATGTGCTCACTGGAACTGCAGGCAACATTAGATTGAATTGTCGAAAGTTCAATTCATAAAACTCCTAATCAATGATCAAGCATGGGTTTTCATGATAAAATAAACACAAAAAGTGAGTCCCTCCACTTTAATTGTGTAAAATGGATACAAATTTTTCAAAATAGCATCAAAATGGGTGAAAGGAAATATTTCAATAAAAAATCATGTATTGATTGTCTACATGCATGTGTATTGTTGCACGATCCTAAATCTTACTTTATTGTGGAAAGAAATTAACAAAGTTTCTTACTGCATTTGCAATATAAAACCAACATCTGAATTATAAAAAATGGGCAAAAGCTTGAACTCATGAGCTGTGAACTCATAGAGTGGAGAAAGTCTAGACACAAAAGTATTGTGCATCGTGCAAACGCAGTGGAATTTTGATACCAAGATCCACAATTCAAGGTCCAGCAGTGTTGACGTAAAGTGTACGTGGATTTTAAGTACAAATTACTAGCTAGCATGCTCCTTTGAAAGCTTGCTCTGATTATCCTAGTTGTGTTTGAACTGTTGTAGTTATTCTGCATCAAAACCTACATTATGTGCAACTCATCAGTCTGCATTATGAACAGCATATGCTGTATTTGGATGATATTGTGTTGAATCATTGATTGCAGTGGTAGTTCTTTTAGACAGCACTTGAAGTATGTGCAACTAGTCTTGACATCTCTTTGCCTTGATCCCCATTCTGCTCTATCTGTGGCCTCTTGAGAAATCAATTAGCTTTCAACATTTCAGTTTGAGTGCCTTGTTGGAAAGCTGTAAGATTCACAGACATACTCTTCTAAAGTAATTTTGGCCCTTTGTGCTTCAACAACTGATGTACCCCAATACAAGTCTTAATGGATCATTCTATGCAGGATGTGCTGAGCCCCAATATAGAGTTCATGTTTTAAAGTGCTAAGACCAGCCAGATCATCATACTGACAGTTGAGATGTAGATAGTTGTCAAGAGATATGAATGAAGGTTGTGAACCTTCATCATCAAGCTACCACAGATGAAACTCTGCAAACGACCGGCAGCTGAGCACACATAGAAGATATCTAGTTTGTAGGCAAATACTCCTTGTGAAAAGCTTTACTAACTCTCAGCTGAATCCAATTTAATGCAAGGTGAAGCCCCAAGGTAGGGGCAGGTCCAAGATAAAGGGGCCTAGGGTGATTGATACTATTACAATACACATATTGTAAGACTTTAAATGGTTGTTGTAAATGACCCCTGTACTTCTCCAAGGAGCACAGACCATCCTCACATCATTTATGTCTTAAGTTTTGATGTTTCCAATTTATCAGACCATTTGTTTGCCTGCTAATAAGCTGAACTGTAGACAGAATATCCCTCAGAAGAATCAAAAACTCTCCATTCCCATACTTAAGAAAAGGCAAAACTGAACTGAACTAATACACAGAACTGCAGACAAAACCAAAACAGGAAAACATGAGTTTGAAAGCTCATTGGTGAGAGAGGAGGAAGTCAGTCATGTAAAAACTCCTCGAGTAGAGAGAGACTATGCCTTTACACTATTGTCTTGCTGGGCTTGGTGATTCACAACCTCATTGCCTGCATGCCCAGTTTGCAATGCTAGAATAAGTATTTACCATCAACCTCACATGGCTTACATGGGAGTTCAATAGTTTGGGATCACCTGCCAATCAATCATCAGTCTCCATTGACCAATAATCACTGACATATACACCAGTGTCCCTAATAAAATTCAAAATTGCTGCTTGGATACACCAACAAGCATCAAAAATATCAGGGCAGGTCCACGCCTTTATTCATTCTGTCTACACAGGCTCTAACTCTCATGATTGCCCTAGATCAGGTGCACACTCTGCCATGTCTCAGACATGTGATCGATACATGTGATTACCTGCAAACATATGAAGATCCCAACTAAAGTAAACCCTCCTGGTAATAGATATACCCCAAGTACGAAATATTTTATCACTTTCTCCTGGTCTCTACTGTTAGAGTTCAGCTCTCACAAAATCAGCATTGGCAGTGACAGCAATCTCCACTGTGGGACACAACTGTGCACAGACATCAATGGCCTGGTGCACTGGGTCTGCAAAGAAGCTCTCAAGCACATCTCTGTTAATAGACACTCCTGAGTCCACTGCAACATAGGCCTACACAGTTGCAACCGATTGATGATTATCAGCAGTGCCATAATTAAGATGACAAAAATCTGTCAACCCCTTGCAATCACCTTTTGGCCATGTGATTAATGGAATCATTTGCAATTGAGTTTTCCAAAGCAACCAATGGCAAAATATCCTTGAGAGATGCAAATTCTAGTCACTGTCTGTTCCCTGCTTCTAATGCTTCAAGGGTTTGCATGAGATATCCAGCTTGCTTCCAGTTTCTAAATACAGTCAGATAGAGAAGTTGTGTACTGTCAAACCTGCTGAGTCAAAATATAATCAAAGCGAGGTGCCCACTTGTGGGAGCCCAGGTGAGCAGTGGTAGAGAGCAGTTGTCCACCATGAATGACACTCCTTGGGCATGCATGAAAGGATTCAGAGAATCCACAGCTTCAATCACACTCTCATTGACAATCTCTGAATATGAGTGTCCTTTCCTCCTCAACACTTCAATCTGCCCCATGTTCTACTTGATTAGACAAGGGGTGAACATACCTAGGGTCAAAAACTGAAGGCATCCTTAGAGAAGTGACTAACACAGATTAGAACCCCAGAGAAGCAAATGCACAGATGTTGGGCCTCTGGTGCCACAGGATGGAAAGTTGATTCTATGGAGCAGCAACTAGGAAATAAGATGGATATCCATCAGGTGAATTACCAAAATAGATCCACAGAGCACATACCTGGGCCATCATAAGTGCAACATAGACACCAGCAGTAAAGGGATGTAGAGGGCCCAAATCTCCTGCAGGGCGTGATTCACAAACTTTCTCACCTACCTTCCACATGTGGGTCTTATCTATCTTGCCCATGGGGAAGGCTGGCAATCCCTCCTTCTCCTGTTAAGAGTTGACAGCCATGAGAACCCAGAAAAGAGGTAATCTCTGTGCATTGGCACTGCATGTGCCCTCTCAGAAGACACTGATGCTACAATGATGGAGAACTACCACTGTAATAGGGGAGGTGAGATATTTAAGATATATGTCTAAAGAGACCACTTACAGGGTGCTCTGAAAGCTAGAAACTCACAGAGAAACGACACCCAGCCAACACCACACTGCGATCTCATTGCCTGACGCAACATCCTCATAGCATTTATACAGAACATCCATTGAAGGATAGAAAGATGCACTGTATGCTGCCTCAAACTCTTTCTTTCCTTCATCATTTAGAGATTTGTACATTGCCAACATGCCCTGCAAATATCTCAGCAAACACTTGTTAAAGCATTGGACCACCTTGCACATGACTCTCTGCATGAATGGGACTGACATAATTAACAAAGCACTTCCCAAACTTTTCAAAAGGCCATTGCAGAAGTCACCTTAGTGGAGATGGTCTTTGAGATGATGCCCGTAATGCTCTCCACAGTGTTCTTATATGCTGCATCCTCAGCCATTCCATTCTCAGTGTAGCACCTGAACAATGATTCCACAACACCATGCACTGCCCCCGAAAGAATACCTAGTGACAGACCACCACAAGAAGATTCTGAGTGAAATGTGATTTCCATCCCAAAATACTACTATTAGGATCCCTGCTGGGAAGTGTTGAAATATTCAGACACTGCACAGGATATATGTACCTAAGCAGCTGTAACCAAAAGTGACTTGATTAAAATCATAGCTGTTATGATCATTGCCCTTATGAGCTGAGGCAGCAACAACTGGAGTGGGTCACTTACCACGCTCTCCAAATATATCACTCTTGTACTCATCCTCTAGGGAGGTGACAAAGGTAAGCCCTCCCATCCACATCCTGCTCAAACCCCAGACATTCAGGAATTAGCCAAAATACACCAACATCCAAAACTCTAACCTGAACCTGGTTGAAGATGTGGTTGATAGACTCTTACCTGATGCACAGCAAAACTGGCATTGATGCCTGCACCATTGACTTCTTTGCCTTGGACATAAAGGCATCTCACTGAAGGTCCCATGCCCTTAGGGCATACTGCAATGACACTGATGTCCTTCCCTTCTGACTGTAAGTGGCCCAGCAGGAAACCATGTGACAACCCCAACACAGAGTTGGGCTTCATTGCCGCAAAAATCTCACTGTAAGTGTCTGCCTGCACACACACACAATCAGCAAACAGAATATTGTGAGAAAAGACTTATGGCATCCAGGTGATAAAACTCTTTACATGCCATACAGAACAACAAATACCAGTAACTCACCTGAGCAGCATCAGATATGGGTAGCAAGACCAGGTCACTCTTAGCTACAGTTTCCAGGACTTCTCCAAGCATCCCAGTCTCCTCAGTAAAACCCACTGCCCGTGCCTCCTCCAATGACTTAAAGCCTCTAATCAGTCCAATCCGTTCCCATAGAACTACCCAGTTAGCATGCAAGTCCAACCCCGACATTTTTTCCCACATTTGGGAGGTTTCAAAACCACTGTGACATTAAAAGATTGACAACTTTGGGCCTAGTAAATCAGGAGTTGAAAGAGACAAACCTAAGTGAGAGAGAACTCACCTTGACAGAAACATCCAAGTTAATTGCTGCCAGGGAATCACAAAGATTTTGTGCTTGTGCAGGTCCCTGCCATCTCAAACAAAACATAATCTCATGTGCTGTTACACAATATCAAATCTACAAAACTTGCTCAGAAGATGGCAGTGCCTGGAAAGCCTGAATCCATGCAAGCATTGAAGACAGACTTCAAAACACAAACAAACTGCAGCACAAGAATATAAATTCCTGGAAACCAAAACAAAATGAAGGATCTTCAATTGTACATAACAAGATAGAGCTCAGACATACTTGAGAACCCCAGCCAATGACACTGATCTTCTTGATCCCCTTGAAAGCCTTGGGCAACAATGGAAACAGATCCCTCCCACCACGCACAATGTACTGGAAAACCCCAGTCCCCACAGCAATTTCTGGTCTCTCAGCCATTTTCCTCACCATTTCTGGATTTAACACCAGGATGATATGCATCTCTTCAACCACATTTTAGTAATCTATCAGAAAGACATGTGACTCCCCTAACCTTTGCAACTCTGACTACTTTCTTTGTAGAAAAATGAAGCAATCAACAATTGAATCTGCAGTTTCACAACATCGAAAACTGCAGACAGCAAGAAACCCTAGACTAGTATACACAATATAAAGACAAACCTCAGAAAAAACTCTTGAAATCTGTCGTTTTTGCCTGTTGACTACAAATGAGCAGGTTACAAGGATGTGCAGTATAGAACCATCAGAATTTGCATCCGCGATCTCCTGTACTCAAGCAGCCGAAGACGACCAGCCCAGCGTGACCCACCTCATAGCGACCAGCAAGAGACACTTTTCTCCTTCTTGACAAGGTCGGAACTAAACTCGATATCAGCACCACGCGTGGCAGTAGCAGGAACAGCCACCATGTGCGCACACAGAGCTCCTCCACCACCTGCACCACCTGCACGCTTGAGAGGGACTGCAGCAACAGCATCCTTCAAACTCATGGTCTTCTTCTTTTCCACAAAAACCCCTTTCTGACTCTCCTTCAGTCCCTCAAAGGAACGCAACCGCAGTTTATCATAATTTTCGGAGGCATCGCTCCGATGCGCTCCGTGTTGATGCTGTGAAGCACATGGCACGAGAGCAGCAGTATGCGAGAGGATGACACCCGCCATGGAATTTTGTGTGCAGAGTTCGGTGGAATTTCGCAAACGAAGTTCCATCTTGCTCGTGGCTCTCAATGTAGTCCGGCTCTAACTACCCGTAAAAGTTGAAGATGCCCACATACTTTGGGTTTAGGGAAGCCTGAAGGCTGAACTTTGGGGACAAACTTTGCGTTAAGAAGAAGGTCGGGGAGGGAAACAAAATGGGGTCAAAATAAAGGGTATTATTTTGGGTCTTTATAACCTTCGAAGTTGGAACATGTGCATGGCAGGTTTACATGATTCCAAACGGTGGCGTATAGACCTCACAATTTGACGTTTGGATTCTGGAAAGTGAAGTAGTACATATTTATTTCATCTAGATTTGCAAAGGTAGGTCGATCATTGATTTGACGTCTACTTCATAGACGTGCAAGAGGAAGTCTACCCTTAATTTGACATCCACTTTCTCTAGATTTGTAAATTTTGGAAGTTGACTATTAATTTGACATCTATTTCATGTAGATCTACAAAGGGTAGCTGACATCTATTTCATCTTCTAAACTAGTGTGGCCTATGGCCTTCAGGACAATTAATATTGATTGAATTTTGAAACGGAAAATGGTACATCTTCATTAGACTAAGTCTGAAATCAGCTTTCAATTATATTTTGATTTTTTTGATTCTATTGAATTTTCGATGACAAAAAATATTCAAAGTTCAATAATATCTTTCGCACCTTTGGTGTAAAATATACAAAATCACCCCCATAAGACCCTACTGATCACTTGAGCTTTCCAATAGTAGTAGCAGGGCATACCTCAATTTGCCTTTAAAAAATTAGACTAGACTTTATTCTATATTCTATAACTTCGTCACCATGGATCTATGTATTATGAAATCACCTTGGTGCACTTTTACCATGACAAAACAAATCAGGCAAAGTACCTTCGTTAATAGTAGGAAATTTTGCAATGGAAAGTTGAATTAACATCTTACATCTACTTTGTCTAGATCCACAATTGGGAAGTGGGTCGTTAATTTGACATTATATACTTCATCTAAATTTGCAAAGGAAAGTAGACCATTAGTTTGAGATCTACTTCATAGCTGGATTTGTAGTCCATAGAATATCAAGGCTGTGAAGCCCTTGGACTCCTTCCACTTTAATGGCCATTACTTCAATGATAAACCAATTGAATGGATAAGGGGGGGAAGAAACAAGAAACTACTTTAATGATCAAAATTAACTGTTGTAAGTTGTTAAAATGGGTGTTGGTCTGGTATATAGGGTTTTGGAGGGTATATACCAAAGTATGTAGAATCGAAATTGGGTAATATCACTTTATAAAAAAAATAGGAACAATGTACTTTTGTTCGATTTTTGCCTTCACCAATATAACTATTGCACTTGTTCACGCAGAGAGCTTCTATCTTTTGAGAGAGTCATATTGTGCATGAAATGTTTTTGTGCTTCTAGGTATGTATATGTCAAATTTAGTGAAGCTCTTTTTTAAAAATAGCGCTTTGAGTTTTGTGTTGTTCATGAGTGACAATAGTCACTCATCATCATGTACTCTCCAATTAAACAACTCTAACATGTAAGCTGGAAACAAACATCATTTCTTGGTGGTTTTTTTTTCATTTTACCTAAAATCTTGATGTGAATATTCAATACCTGTATGCAAAATTTTCAAAAAATATTACAAAGCAAAACTAATAGTTTCAAAATCAGATCCTATTTCACATATAGCCACAAAGTGGTTTCTACATTTTGTAGGCTAAGTATCAATGTTGTGCGATTATTTAAAACTAACAACCAGAATATGAAATAAAACCTACTTGATATTCATAGCTTTTACAGCATCTACACCCACATATAGTCTTAATTATTCCCCCATCCTACTGATAAACATTAAAAGGTAACAACATAAAGTGAAAGACTATCTTAATGTCACAACCTGAGCCAATCATGTTTGTTGATGAATAAAAAATCCGTGATTAATTCTTATATTTTCCTCTTGAGAGACATTGTGTTATGTGTAGGCCAAAGTAAGTTTCACAACTATTTGGTTGTTATAGTTTCTCCAAAATATAAGGATTTTTGTTTGTAATCAAAGTGGTGATCATCCATAGGAATATTTAGCCAAATCTGGCTATAAGCCAATATGAAGTACAAATCTTTAGTCATCATTTGATACATTTTCGGCTACACACTGAAAACTTAATATAGAAATCTGACAATGTTTACCCTTACTTTCCCTCACTTCTGGCAATTGAAATTCTCCATAATCACTTCAGTGTTTAACTTCCACTTTTTAATTGCTCTTTTTGGTGAAAGTTCCTCCAACATAAAAAAAGACTGGCGTACAGGTCAATTTACTACTTTGGGGTTTGGAGATGCTCTTAGAAAAAATTATAATGGTTTACAACATGTTACAAAAAGTACAAAAAATAGTGTTCTTGCAAGGATAGCTGTGAATCTTCATCCACATGGATGCAAAGGATTTGCTTTTAGCAAGCTCCATTTTTTATTATTGTTCCAAGAAAAATGCATTCCAAATGATCCTAATCTAAGTTAAATTCCAATAATCTAATTTATTAACCTAATCTAAAGACATTGTCTTCATGTAATCTAGTTTTAACGAGTTTTCTAATAATCTAGTTTATAATCTAAAGACATGATGATCTAATGTGACTGAGGGAGAGATAGAGAGAGGGAGGGAGGAACTTCTTCCCCAAAAAATGAGTTTAATTAATCTTCCTGGAGAGTAACTGTAGAAGAAAGAGCAAAATTAGAAGACGGATGAACACCTGATCCTGAAGAAATTCACGCAGAATTGAATTAATGATCTAATTAATGTTGATGAAGTTGGTGGAGATGGGATCCAAAGCGGGATCCGAGTTGTGAGAGTTCCTCACCCAGCACTGCTTGCGCACTTGTCCTTGCGTCCCTGTAAGAACGTTGATCTTCCCCATCTTCCGGAACGAGACACCGAACTGCTTGAAGAATTTGTCTTGGTCCTCAGCGAACAGTTTCACCAGCCTTTGGGTGCGTGAGTCCGTGAGCAGGCTCTCGTCTGAGGTGAAAAGTCCCAGACCCAATTGTAGGTTCTTGAAGTATTGGTTGTCAAACGTCAGGGATGTCACTGGGTCGTTGAAGAACTGTACGTTGGCGTCGAATGCTGGCGCCTTAAGTGTGCCGTTGTCTGTGCACTGGGCAAGAAGGTCTTGGCCGTATCCTTTCTTGTAGTGGCTATCCACCACTGGGAAGATACGGTTCGAAATGCTTGAGCAGTGACCTTGTCCGATCGTATGACCGCCTGAGAGCGCGACGAGATCGACGAGATCAAGTCCGACATTTGCGAAATTCTCCAGCAGACCGGAAATGTTCAGTGAGAAGGCGGGCAAGTTTGTGGTAGAGCTGGGTGCATACGAGGTCAATGAATCCCTGCGTCCCAATTCTATAGGGTAGAGAGGCCCTCCTGCCTGCGATCCAGCAGAACACACACGTACTCGTCGCTCAGAATTTGACAGTCAGACACTCATCTACATCGAGTCCGAACATCAAGGAATATGCAAGAAGTTGCAGGTGTACTTGAAGTGCATTCTAGCAAGAGGAAAATGGTTCGACAGCTCAGCTAGTAGTTATACTTAAGCCCACCAAGCTAAACCTATCTGGTGATCACTACATAAGGGAGCGAAGCTGTCGAAACATTAATTGCAGCTCACCTGGTGAATGGAGTGGACAGCGGTGAGGGCAAGGACATCAGCGCAAGAGACGGTTTCAGGACACGCATGTTCAAGGTTAGCTTTGATCTCATCGATGATGTTGAAGTCACCGAGGCTGAAGTTAATAGACGCGTCTTTCTCTGCAACGATCTTGGTGGTGGAGTTCAACAGCACCGAGGCATCGCATCCTTGAACGAAGCAGTCATGGAAGAACAAGCGCATAAGGGGAGCAGGATTGGTGGGGTCGATTTCCGAGTACTTACTCACAACCTTCTCCACGATTCCACTGGCCTGCGGACAGCTCTTCTTGTAGAAGTCGAATTTCAGAGGCTTTTCCAGGTACTTAGGAACTTTGGGCTCCAGCTTCACAGAGCTGAGAACTCGACGACCTGCAGGTCCATGTATGGGACACGCCCCACTAGCCATCTGGACTAGTCCCACGAGCAATGCCAAAAAGACGAAGAAGGCGAGCTTCCCCCCAATGAACTCCATTGCAAAAGAGTCGTAAACTAATCGCCAATCTCCTCTAGTGCAATATTAATATTGAGACTTTGCACGTCTAACAAATTTACTGTATACTATCCACTAGCTGCTAGTGTGTGTTAAAGACTTAAAATCTTAAATAATTATTATAAAACCTCACAACCTTGGTCGAGCTAGAAACAAAAACCCTTATAACAAATTAGATAGAATGCCCAGCAGCTAGCTCCTCTGCATAAGTTTGGAACACAAGTTAAGCTATGCGATTAATGCAAGCTAAATCTCCAAATGAGTATGCAATATATTAATGATGAGTGCAGAATGTGGTGTGTAAGCTCGATGCAAAAGAAAGAAAGCTAGTGGCTGTATATATATGGATGTGAAGATGGCAACAGCTGCAGTGAGCGCGCCGTGAGAGCTGTACAAGTCGGAAGAGGTGCAGTGTGTTGTGCAGACGGTCAAAATGTAGCAAACACGTGCAGTCTTGTGGGGAGCGTAAATGTTGCACTCGTCTCGCAGAAGACGATCACACGATTTTCCATTTTTGTTCGAGTAGAACAACACTTGATCAGCCACTAGGATTTTGCTTCATTATTAGTAATCTGTAGAACAATATATTTATCCGAGGGATTCTAATTTTCTTTTATTCTAATTCTAACCAGTGATTCCAATAAATTTTGCCGTTTTTTCCCACAAAAGACTGGAAATTTTTGAGAATTTTGTTTTTTCTAGTGCAGATTTGAGTAATTATATATATTTTTAAAAAGATACCCTGATTTCAACCCAAATGTGTAACTAGTCTGAATTATATTAGATTGTTATTGAAGTTGTTAATTACAATTTCACTGAAATTTTTTTTGGGGGTGGGGGGCATGGGAGGATTTCGCATTTTTCCAGCCTGAAAAACTATGATTTCCACTCATCCAAAGGATTTATGTATGGAAAAATAGCAGTAATTTGCCACATTCTGAAAATAAATTTAGCTTGCCAAAAAATTTCTACCACAAGTTCCAACAGGTAGCCAAGATAAAAGGATTTTAAAAACTTTCTATCATACTAGTGGGTGCCCGTGGCCGAAGGCCACTGTGAAGTTTTATAAGTTTTATTTTTTCTTATCTTTTACTCTTCATTTGGCCCCTGCCCTGCCCGCCCTGCCCTGCCCCCTGCCCTGCCCTG
>Ga0209208_10010742_pt1 | contig 11826 bp, 5 predicted proteins | sample S1TSphfallax_3_FD_187694 | JGI IMG/M metagenome (GOLD analysis project Ga0209208, IMG submission 187694) | Host-associated microbial communities from peat moss isolated from Minnesota, USA - S1T2_Fd - Sphagnum fallax MG (SPAdes) (version 2) | ecosystem: Host-associated > Plants > Peat moss >...
GCAAGTTGGAGCTTCATTGAAGGTTCAATTTTTTTGCACTTATAAGCTTCATCACCAACATATGCACTTCAAATATACCTTTGATTATTTTTTCAAGTAATTTTGTATTTTTTTTCTTAAGTGTATATTGTTTCTAGTGTCGTGTTTTCTTTTTTATTTGTTTTTGGCCTTATACGTTATTGTACATATGTTTGAAATAATGTTTTGATATTATTTTTTTGTATTTATTTCTATAGGACACGCTTGCAAATTTCACATTTCCCTTGGAAGAAGTTTTTTTAATGCTTTTGACTTACATTCTTAAAGTACATTTGAAGCAATTTTACACTTGCATATTTGCATGTTTGCATAATGCATCATGTGAAAAGTGAGTATTGCATAATACATCATATATTTATAATTTTTTGTAAATGTCACCTTTGTTGGCTAGTTTAAATTCCATAAATATAAAAAATGAAAAATAGGAGAAAAATTTGCAAAACTAGAAACAATGTAATTTTTTGGCTTTTTGAATTCTAAATCATTTACACACATTGAAAATTGAGCCTAGTCTTATAGATGAGGAATCGGTGAAAGCATGATAAATTAAACCAAAAAAAATATTACAACTTTAATATACAAAATTGGGTACATAACAAGCACATGTAAAAAATGGCAAGATTAAATGTTTCTTTGAGTTTTTTGCAATGTATATGTAAACAATTCAATTGCTTATAGTTGAAGGGTTGGGAGGGAAGGAATACCATAATTTAATATGAACTTGTTGGCATATATTTTGACACGTTATGTGTTCACATTTTGAAAAGTAAACAAAAAGTAATTATAAATGTTATGAAAGTAAAAGAAAAAATGCATGCATGTTTACATATGCATATGGTAAATGTTTTGGATAAATTTGATTGGTTAGAAGGGGAGGTAAGAATGAACATGGAAAAAATGCAATTCATTTGGGACCACTTTTGACCTATTTTTATAATTGCAAATTGGACATTAAAAAGTATGTTCTAGAATGTAACAAGAAGCAGAATGCATGGCTATTTTTATTTTTGGGAAAAGTTCAAGTTGTTTTCACATATTTCCATAGGTCTAGAAGTAGAAAAATAGGCCTCTACCTATTTGATTATACTTTTAACAAAACCTTGGAGCCCTATATCATCTATATTCATTCTACCTTATGAAAAAATTCAAAATTAACTTATCCATTCACCTTTGGCACTTTCTTTGATGCATGTTAAATGTTTGATGAGAAAGGTAGAAAGATGAATATAGGCTTTCATTAGGTACCTAAACCTTTACATTGTTTTGAACTCCATTGGTCACATTTGATTTCAAGAAAATTTCATCATAATGAACATCTAGTTTGGTCATTATTTATAAAATACCATTACCCTATTTTAAATGATAATGGACATGATACCTTATTTGTTTAGCATTTTTTTGAACTCCATTGGTCACATTTGATTTAAAGCTCTCAAGGTTTGGTTAGATTTTTAATGATCACCTAGTTTGGTCAAATGGTTAAGGTTGTTATTTTGTGAGTAGGTGAACATGAACATGAGCAAGTGAGAATGAACATGAAAGAATATTTTTTGGTACATCTTATCCACATCAATGGAATATTCCTTAACATTATTTTGATGTGAATATTCCCTAACGTTAAAAATATATTTCCATGGTATATCTTATCCACATCAATGGAATATTTCTTAACATTATTTTTGATGTGAAAAAATATTCCCTCACATTAAAAATGTATTTCCATGTCAAACAACATATTCAAATTTTCCATGACGTAGTTCAACATTTTTATAGACTAAGCACTTGGAGGTTTTTAAGTGGAACACCAATAATACTGTATAAATTAAATTACATTGGACTTGGTAGAATACTTATGGATAAAAGGTGTTAAGTCCATTGGGGTACTATCCAATTCAACAATGAAATACAAAGGGAATACCAAAGTAGCTACTATCTATTCCATTATAGGTAAAAGACAACCATCATGTAATGTAAACCTAGTTTGAGTAAAAGGCACAAAAATATTGGAAGAAATCAATGAGATTTCTTTCAATGAAATCTCAACAACTCCTTTAATGAAAACCTAAAATATTCAAATTAGATTGTGTGAAAGTCAAACCTACATTGACCAAAAGATTTGACAATTATCTAACTAAACCGAATTGACAAAATCATTACATTCAAAACATTCTGAAATTGATTTTCCCTTAGAGAGGTTCATATAATCATCATTTTAACTTTCACAAACACCAAAATGGTTGTGTAGTAGGAGGATTATATGGTTGAACAATAGTGACTTAATTAATATTTTTTGTGGTGGAGGTGCATTAATGATGGAGATGACTTTGCAACTATGTGCAAACTATGTGAATGACAATTTGACTTGGCAGTTATCTATAATTTTCTTCCCGATAAGCATCACAATAGTAATGTAACCATGTCCAAAAGGAAGCAACAACATTCTTGTAAAATTTTAATAGACTTCAATTTGTATCCACCTTTAAAGAAAAATCAATTGGCGAAGGTAGATGCAAAATTCAAAGTAAAAGTTGGATATTGGGCCTTTAGAAATGGGTTGTAGGACTAAAAGATTTTTTCAACAATAATTATTCCAAATTTTCTACACACATTACAATAGGCTCTTGGAAATAATCCATGGCCGACACAACCAACCAACCAAAACTACAAAACTTGATTTCAAAGATAATTAGACTATGCTTTGGGGATCCCTATCACAAGAAAAAAAGGTATTGACATAATGATCTCGAAGAAGTGGCCAAAAACTAATTCGACCCTAAAGGATAATGGATATGAAACACATGTCTTTGTCTATAACAAAAAGCATGACATGTTGGTGTTGGACATGAAAGGAGAGAAGGAAGTGGAAAAAATAAAAAATAAATAAATCTTTTTATAGACCTTCAAAAATGTCCAAGGACAAGGAACTAAGTGCATCAAATGACATCAAATAATGTTTTAACAATTTTGAGATCAAAATGTCATCAATATTGCAAGGAGGCTCACCCGAATACATATGACCAAAAAAAACAATTAAAACAATGAAGACTTGAAACATGTAATGGAGTCCCTATAAAAAAATTTAAGTCTACATACATGGAATGTTGTGTAAAATGAACTATTTTACACTACAACAATATGTGTCTAAGTTCACTTTGTGTTTCATGAGATTTCAAATGAAATTGAACAAGTTTACCATGGTAAAATGGCAAATTCCTTGGTAAATAGGGACCAAATGTTACAGATAGGTGAATTCACTAATAGTAAATTCATTCATAATTAAATCATCAATAATAAATTCACTAACAATTAATTACAAACCTAGGCTAGGCACCTAAGAACCTTCATTAAATAACCTAGCCTAAATTAAAAACCTCGCCCATCTAAACACCCATTCCACCAACCTAGGGTGCAAGTGTGAAGGTTTGAACCTTTATCCTCCTCTCCCCTCCATGTTTAAGGAGCAAGTCCTTAACATTGAATCACTATTTAAACAAATGATAATTGTTTTGTCATCACATATTATTATGCATATTTGTTACCCTAGGTTATTTTTGGCATTTTTTTATTATTCTACCATTTTTTTGAATCATTATATCATAAGCTATGTTGGCTATTTTACATTATTTTACCATATGTTATTGTTGGTTTTTTTAAGTTATTTCACCATAGGCTATTGTTGATATATTTTATCACTAGTATAAAAATTTGTTTGTGATTAAATTTTAGTCACAAGCAACACTTGTGACTAAAAATCAGCCTAGTAGCAAACAACAAGTTGTCAACAATGTTAGTTGCAAATGATAGATGAAATATTTTTTTCGTAAAATACAAGTATAACAATTTTATCAAAGGATGAGTTCCTAGGACTACGCTTACAACTACACTTGCAACTGCAATGCACACCAATAGTTTGTTCACATGTGGTATCCCATCCTCGGGTGGTACCATTAGAATGTCACACCTTGATTTTCTTGGACCCATCAAACTTTGAAAAATCATAGGAACCACTTACATAAATATTTTTAAATTTTTTAATGAGTACGTTTAGGTTGCATAGATTTTGAATTTCAATTATATCAAAAATATTGTGTATTTTGATGTTCCTAATCATAGCATTTAGAAAAAAAATTAAGAACATAACACTAGCTCCTTTCTTTGAACTTTTTGGTCAAGAACACAAATTTGAAACATGGTTTTACAATTTTCTTAGGAATTTTTGTCCTAAGGTAATTTATTTCTAGGTTCTTATTAGGAAATTATTTGAATAATTATAATTTAATTATGAATTTCCAAAGTTAAAGCTATCGATTTTTTAAAAGGCCATTTTAATTAAGAATACAAATTTTTAATGACTTCCAATTTTTTAATTCCAAAATAAACTTCAAGCCATATATTAGTGCATGCAATGGATAAACATGAAAAAAACAAATTATAGTTGTGAAAACATATAAAGGAAAGGGCTTAGGAAAATGATTTGGATGCTTTTGGTTTGTTAACCATTCTTTGAAGTGGTTCCTAGTGGTACCACCAAAGGATGGGTTCGCCCCAAGAATGTGACACGTGGCATCATTTGGAAATTTGAAATATTTTGCCAAACAATTTTTTTTTCAACCATCCAATTAAAACAACTAGATTGTGCCACATGGTGGCGTAAAATTATGCCTCATGGCAACTTAAGACATCTTGCCCTATAATCATCTAAAGTTAGTTTAGGGTTGGGCCACTTATGATAGGCCATGTGGCATCTAGGTTAGGCCTCGGCTAAGCCACCTAGCCTAGTTAGATTCCTAAGGTACTTACCATAATTTCAAACTAGGTCATTTACAATAGGCCATGACATGGCACCTAGGGTAAGCTTAAACCACCTAGCCGTAGGTCTAGCCTAAGTAGGTAGGTATTTAGGTCTAGTTCTAAAACTTTTACAACAAAATCTTATTATATTGTAAGTTTAACGTTTTGGGTGTAATGATGTTAGTTAGTGAGCAAGTTCAAGTGAACAACTATGAATCTTTATAGAATATACCATGCCACATCATCAAATATTTTTAGAATATTCCCTTGTTATGTGGTTGTATTTTTTCTAACATGGCCAAAGATTCCTTGTTAACGCAAAAAATATTTTGCCATGTGGACAGGGTTTTGGCTTCAAAACACATAAACTACTTTCTTTGGAGGTATTTATTTGTTCAAATGGTAGTTTGATCAAAATTGTACCCATAAACCTAGTGGTGTTTTAAAGATTGGAAACCACCTTTAAAATATTCAACAAAATAAAAATGATTAGCCCATCCAAGGATGATAAAAATATAGCATATTCCAAAAATGATATTCATTACAACATGAAATTAATTTTTCCTACATCATCACTAGAAGTTCCCCACCAATGTTAACACATTGGACTATGAATAATGAAAAAAACATATGCATTCCAAAACCTAACACAAATCCAACTTTATTATAATTTCATTGGTTTTTCAAATATTTTAGCGCATGCCAACAATTGTTTAATTTCATCCCAATTCCACGTGGGATAATGAATGAACTTTTTAAACTACCCACAACACATTATGTTTGTAAGAGATGATCAAGTGTTTACATGCACCCATACTCCACACCTGCCCAAAGAAGCTTCTGACATTACAACGAAATATATGCAAGAGCAACATGGGCAGTTTCCAATTGTCACATTGAAATGCTTATGGTTGGAAAATATGTTGTTGATTTGTCCATACCCAAGGGGTTGGACATCTATAGGGGGCAAACCAGTAGAAATATCACTACAAAAATCACGGTTTATTTTATTGGAAAAATTAAACCAAATACCAATCATTTTGACATTTGGTCAATTTGACCATTTAGTCATACTGGACAAATCAATTTGAACACATCCAACTTGATTAGTGGTTTTTTTGACTTACCATAAAATGTTTTTTTTATTAATCAAATTAGACAAAAAAATTGGGCGGCCAAAAAATTTTAAATAAAAAAAATAACAATGTAAATAATATATAAAAATAAGTACCTACCTACCTACACTAGAAGAAATTTTGTCCATTCCAACCATAATTTTATGATTTCTATGCGACTATTGTCCAAATTGACTTATTTTGCAATTAAAAATTGTTTAATCCTACATGTCCCTATAGTTGCAAGTACATGTAATTGCATATGTGATTACATGAGTTGCAAACCCACATGTTAATCATAAATATGACTATAATGTATGTTTGCAATATATTTAGTTGAAAATGTGGATGGAACAAGCATTTTCAACCAATATTAATTATATCTATTAATGTATGAAAACTTTGTTGTTTTTGCAATTGTAATGGCATTTTTTGCAATTGAAATAATATATGAACTGCCAATTATACAAAGGTGCCCATACCACATGATGGGGCATCTTTCCTAATTCATTGAAATATTGAATTTTTTTATTTTAATTAAAATTATGAAGTATGTGATAATTAATGGATTTTATGCTTATAGGGCTTAAAGTTGCTTAAAGTTGTTTTGCAAATATTTTATTTCCTCTTCCAATGATATCTAATAACTAAAACAATGTTTCATTAACGCACTCCTAAGCTCCTTAATAGACTCAAATGTGAATCCAAGGTGAACACAACAGAAAAGTGAAGAATTGGGGTACATTCCTTAGCTCACAACATTTTGAAGGTAGAAGGGCATGCTAGTGCTCCAGGATAGGGACTAGGAAGAATGATAAGCAAGTCAATTACTCACACGGACCTGCACAAACCAAACAATAAGTTGGTTAGTGCATAGTTTTGTTACGTTTAATTAACCAACTTCAACACTTGACTACACCCAAACCCTATACACACTATAGAACTAAGCATACACACTATAGAATAAAAAACAATTGCATTTTACTTCATCTCAGAAAATAAGTTTCCATCTTTTGCAAGAATCAAATGTATCAACGTAAAATCAAACCCTCATCCCAAAATCATTAGCCTCCATATTTACACCTTCAAAATGCTCCCAAAGAAAACATAATAAAATATGAAATCTTTCCAAGGATTCCATGGTCCAAATCAAAAGCTATATCACGGAACATCATCAATTCCTAAGCTGCCATGTAAGGCTTGAGTAGCCAAAAAATATTCTTCTTTATTTAATTATATCGCACCTATTAGTGCCTTGATATTTTCTAAATTTGGAAATTATAGTGGTGCTTCAAGGCCAAACATAGAACCACGCGTGTCCATGCAATCATCATATGTGTTTACCACAACTCATCAACTTTTAGGCTCCTTGTGAAGGACAACCTTCCAACATGGTGTCTTGGGTTCATTCTAGAAAAACACATGTTGAACTTGTGAGGGAAAAACAAAAGGTTCATCAAATTCATGCAACAAATGCCTAAAATTTGCAAGGAAATTAACATCATCTCTTTTGTAAGTAGGGTTTCTTCTATTGTCAATCCCATTTTTGACCCAATAATAACAAAATAACACAATGGGTAAAGAAATGGGACATAATCCAATTGTAATATCTCCTTCAAGGTCCCAACGTAATGAATCACTCCAAGCACATCATCCTCATTTCCCTGGGATTGCTAGAAAATGGATGTAACACGAAAATCATACGTAATTAACAAATTATTATGTTCATCATCAACTCGAAAGTGGTTTCCATACACCTTCATCTTCTTATATGCCAAACAAGTGAAACTTGGAAAAACTGAAAGGTGGACAAGGTCTTCATCAATAAGGGAAGTACTAGTAAGTTGATAGGTTTGAATGGCGTCCCTCACCCACTTGGCCATCTTATCAATTTGTTTCAAGTGTTTTGGAAAGATCATAAAGTGGTTGCATGTAGTAGGGTTCGATAGCCAAACACATTCAAAATCAACTTTCCCATTTTTAATGCGCAACTTTTCATCCCTATATTTCCTATGGCAACCACAAGATTAAAAAAAATGTAGGGGATATGAAGGTAAAAGAAAGTGTTTTCACAAAAAAATAGGGTAATCAACACACTATCTGCCATCAGGATAATATGCATGTACAAAATTAAGGTTTCAGAAGGTACAACAAACACATAAAACCATCTAGCTAGAAACCCAATCATGAACTAAAACATGCCACAATTGATCAAATGATAATGCACTAAATAGTGTTTAGGTTTTCAAGAATTAATTAACCTACCCCTAAATATGTACCAACTACCCATGAAGGTAAAGGCAATGGTTTTTACAAAAATGAAAGCAACCAACACACCAAATATGTCATCATGATAATATACATATGCAGAATTAGGGTTTCAAATGGTACAATTTAGAAAAGAAGTTTAATAATGTCATTAATGTTTCTTAGGGAAAAATTATATTTTGGTGTTAATAACATCAATGAACTAACCCAAAAAACAAGGAGACCTTAATGACCTTATCAATTAAGGTTTTAGAAGGTACAACCTTTAATTTTGCCATGCCAATAGTAAAAAATTCAGCTAGAAACAAAAATATAATGACATTAAAAAATAAAGTTGAATGAGACTCACTATATCCATGGATGAAGCCCCATAATCTGTGGGAAGTTTCATTGACCTTAGTCATGACAAAATTGTCTCCAATTCATCTACTATAAGGACATATGAAGCATGTGGTTTCAACATTTTATGTTGGTTGTTTGGGTGTTGTCTTAGCCATAAATGTTGTCAAATGCCCTCAGCTTGCATGTTTCATCGTACCTTGATAGTGTCTTTTTGACCAAATATGGTCTAAACTACATTCTCACAAATGTTCTTCTCAATATGCATCACATCCAAAGTGTGACAAATTTGCAAATGCTGCCACCTCCAAGATAATCCAATTATCATTCATCCCCATAACAACCTTTCTACATTTCAAAGCAATGATAATAATACATAAGAGGTACACATGGCATTTGAATGTAATAACAACCTTAAATAGGATAACATTCAAATGGAAAACAAGAAGTTATTTCAATATTGAAACCCTAAACATGAACCATAAATAAAAAATAACAAACCTAACTACTTAGCCATAAATGCAAACCTAAGTACAACAATGGACTAACATAATCCCATTTTTAATGCAACAGACATGACATCCTCTATTAGAAATATTGGGTTTTGCAATTGCCGTTTGCAAATAAAATTCAGTTGCATGTGACACATGCAACTACTAATTTGTGTAGTTGCATAAGACAAGTTGCACATGACATTTAGTTACATGCGACATTACGTATGCAACATGTATACACAATGTTAATATATATGCTCATCCATACATACTAATCCAAATGTAATGTGCAGCTCTCTTGGCAACTACAATGTAACTAATAAAATATGACACATGTTTAAAAATTGGACAACTAGCATGTGGACACATGTCACTAATTAATTATTTTTGTGTTTTCAAAATAAAAAATTCATTGGATTAATCTCAATCATTAAAATTTATGCCATTAAGATGATGAAATGTGGCACACCGTGGAATGTTCATTGACCAATTGACACGTGTCCATTTTAAAACACCAATTATATGGTGACACGTGGAAATTAAGGCCTTCCTTTTTTAAATATTAATTAATAAAATCTAAATCATCCAATTTATGACTAATAAGATGTTGACATGTGTTTCCTAGGTAGGTATGTTATTATGAAACCTTAATAGGTAAATAGGCTTACTTAGGTATGTAAGTAGGTTGAACATAACTAGGTTTAGGCTATATAAGTAAGATTAGAATAATCCGATTTTATTTTTAAGATTATCCATTTTATAAAGGTCAAGTTTTTTTAATTCACTCATCCCCAATGGCATTTGGTCTTTCGCTATTGCAAAGTTATTGCTCCTAGTTATATACTGAACATAATAGAATTAGAAGCCAAAGGATATGGGATAAAAAATTCCATTGCAAACCTCATGAACCAACTTAGTTGCACATTAGATGCAACTAATGTATTAGAGTATATCAGCCAAGGGAAGGTTCTGTTGATTCTAATGTTTAAACAAAACTTGAATCCCTCCTCTTGGCGCATCTAACACAATAAAAATCGTTGAAAATGGATCAGAAATGAGAAAGTTATGGTCCTCCAAAGTAAAGGGGGTCAGAAATTCCAAAAAAACCATTGAACACTACAAAGGCCGATTCTTAAACATCCAAAAAGTTCCTTTTATGTTGGTTTTTTTGCTATTAAAGTCCCAATATGATTTGTAGAACTTTAGTTGGCGCTCCTATATCACTTTAAATCGTTTAAAATGAATAAGAAATAAGAAAGTTATGAGGTTTGAAAGTAGGAGGGGTCCAAAGAAAACAAAAAAAACACATTTTGTAACTTGGAAAAAAACTTATTTTTCTTATTTTTCATGTTTTTTTTCTTGTTAATTTTTCATTACTCCTTGTCTTTTGCACTTCAAAGATGATTATAGGATATTTTTAATAATTATAATTACTTAATGAAAATATGATTTTAACATTATTATCTAGCTTAAACTAGTAATTAGCTTAAAATGTTTGTGTACTTGTAGGTTAATTCGTGTAGCCTATTTACATTAATATTTTAACATAAATAATAAATTTTAAATATATAACACCTATTGATTATATATATATAATTGATTATCATTCTAATTATAATAGAAATTTAATTGATAATTATGAACATTTATAATAATTTATAATATTATCATATTAATTGATTCAGAATAATTTTTTGTTTAATCAAATTTACATTTTCTGAATAATATTCCAAATAAAATAAAATAAAATAATTTTACTTGCCAAAATAATATTTAAATATATTTGACAAATAAAATTTAAAAACTTGAAATATATATTTAAACCATGGTTTAATTTAACCTAACTTAATTTAGCCATAATTGGTTTGGCCTAATTTAATTTAGCCATATTTATTTCATGTTAATTTAATTTAGCTTAATTTATTTTAGCCATAATAAATATATTCTAATTTATTTTAACCATAAAAAATTTAGCCATTATTAATTTTGCCTAATTTAGTTTAGCCATAATTAATATATATTAATTCATCTTAGCCATAAATAATTTAGCCATAATTAATATAGTTTAATTTACTTTTGCCATAAATAATTTAACCTAACTTAATTTAACCATAGTTAATTTACCATAATTTAATTTAACCATAATTATTTTAGCCTATTTAATTTAGCCATAAGTATTTTAACCTATTAAAATTAAGCATGGTTAATTTTAGCCTAATTTAATTTAGCCATGGTTAGTTTAACTACGGTTATTTTAACCTAGGTTAATTTAAATTAACCTAAGTTAGCATGGGGTTAACCTCAATACTAAAGGCATATAATATTATTATACATAGCCTCTGTAGATATATTAAGTATAATAATTTAAGTATGTATAAGTTTAGACTGTTATTTTTATGACATGTGTCCATGTTGTGCACATTTAGTTGCACACACAACCGTACGGCTGAAAATTTATAAAATACCAAATTTATAGTTGCAAATGATAACCAATTGCATGCCAATTGCATAGTGACTGGTTACAAAAGATAGAATTTTTAGTAGTGATCGGATGTGCATTCTATTACAGAAGAAAATACTTGACAATTATATAACATGATGTTCATCCGCCAAACTCTATAATTTGCAACATCCATTCCCCATTTTCAACACAATCCATGGCAACACATCTTGATATACAGGTCATCTTGACCAATACCTAACTTCACCACAACTTCTAGAAAGCCAGCATGTATATGTGCAACTTGAAGATCACTAATTAGAAACAAAAGTTTAGATTT